>OCTW011579387.1_pt1 | contig 102309 bp, 93 predicted proteins | sample 1539671 | NCBI WGS metagenome assembly OCTW01 (sample SAMN02144230, study PRJEB22623) | gut metagenome | biome: sheep rumen | host: Ovis aries | place: New Zealand | reverse complement strand
GCGTCACGCTTTGAAGTTATGTTGAACCGCCGTATGCCGAACGGCATGTACGGTGGTGTGAGAGGGCGGTTAAATCCGCCCTACTCGATTATGTTATGAATGCTTTATTTAATTCATTTAACTGTCGTTTTCAGACATATGTATGAGCTCTGATACAGCAAGTGGCACTGTCAGAAACATAGTGCAGAAGTCTGCAACTGTCTGAGCCAGTTCAACTCCGAGTATTCCGAAGAAATACGGAAGTATGAGAATTGCCGGTATAAAGAAAATTCCATTTCTGGCTGATGAAGTAATGCTGGCCTTTACGCCCTTTCCTATCGACTGCAGCATCATATTTGTCATTATAATGGTTGCCAGGAGCGGCAGTGCAAGTGACTGATATCTGAGGGCGGCTGCACCGACGGTGACAGCTCCGGGATCATCATTGAAACAGCTTACTATCCACGGCGCCTTTATGAAACAGATGACTGCAAGAATTGTGAGGAAGATAGTTCCCCATCTTATACAGAACCAGTAGCCCTGTCTGACTCTCTTCATAAGTCCTGCTCCGTAATTAAAGGAGCATACAGGCTGGTAACCCTGACCGAAGCCTATGAGAGCTGATATGAGAAGCATAAGAACTCTTGTGACTATGGTCATACCTGATATGGCAGCTTCATTGCCATACAACCCTGCAGCATGGTTTAGAAGTGCTGTTGATACTGCAGCGAGTCCCTGTCTGAAGAGGGAAGGGATTCCGCCGTTTATGACTTCCGTGAAATAATAAGAGTTGAGCCTTACATTTTTAATTGATAAATGAATATTCTCACCACGGAAGCTGCCTATAAGAAGTATACAGAAGCTGGTTATCTGTCCTGAAACTGTGGCTATTGCGGCACCGGTAACACCCATACCGAAATAGAGAATAAGCAGCGGGTCCAGGAACATATTGATTACAGCGCCGGAAAGAAGTCCTATCATTGCATACATGGCACTTCCCTGGAATCGCAGCTGATTATTAATAACGAACTGACACATCATAAATGGAGCGCCAATGAGAATGATCCTTGCGTAAGCTTCAGTCATACTGAGCGTCAGGGCGGATACATCTTCAGTGGTAAGAAACTCTATGAGAGGTCCCATAAAAATATTACCAAGACCGGCTATAATTATTCCAACTATGAGAGCCATGGCGAATCCGCTGGATGCCATTTCCGAAGCTTCTTTCCTTTTGCCCGCGCCAAGCATTCGTGACAGGAAGTTTCCGGAACCATGGCCGAACATGAATCCGAAGGCCTGTATGATCGCCATGACCGGAAAGACAATTCCGACAGCTGCTGTGGCAGGCGTTGCATTTCCGGGTATACGGCTGACGAAATAAGTGTCTGCAGTATTGTATATGCCTGTTACAAGCATACTGATTATGGTCGGAACTGCGAGAGATGCTATAAGTCGTGGTACCGGCGTCGTTGTCATGTATGTGAATCTGTCCTGTTTAGTTTTGGTACCGAATAACTTCATGATACTTCGTATTAGTGTTTACTGTCCTCTGTTTATGATATAGGAATTAAACTGATCTATAACCTGCTGCTCTGATGCGCTTATACCGTCAGATGCATTTGCTATCTTAGTTACGCCTTCCTTCATGGCTATGAGATCCATATCGGATACGCTGTCGAGGAAAACTGTAACTTCCGGCCACTTGATGTTCTGCTTATCGTAAATCTTCTTAACCTCAGCCATGATGTCATCAGGTATATATGTCTGATTGTTGATCTTGGCGATGTTAAGATCCATTTCCATATACTCATCGAGTGAGATGCTGTTATCTGAAACTGCAACATAAAGAGAAAGGGCTGCAGTTGCAAGCACGATGCCGGAAAGTCTTCTGTGTTCTTCAGGTGAAAGCTCCGGAGTCGTTCCGTTTGTCTGATCCTTAACCTCACTTACAGACTTTACGTTGATCTCAGAAATATTCCCGTTTTCGAGATGAGTCATAAGACTGTCAAAAATACCCATAGTAATACCTCCTAAAATAATATAGTACAAATATAGATTCCCTGCGCCTTTTTGTCAATCTGTTGCGGATTTGTGTACTAAGGCTGGACAAGATATATCAGATATAGATATAATGAACTTTGAGCAGACAAACGGTGCAGCAAGAGCCAAGGCAAGGAGTGAAGAGAAACTCCTCCGGAAACAGGGTAAAAATCAAAAGGATAATGCTAATATCAGAAATAGTGTTAAAAAGGCTCCTGCAAAGAACTAATTATCATAATACTAAAAGGGGGAAACAAAATGACAGAATTAAGACGACCTGATACTATGGAACGTATCACAACACCTGAGCTTGCAAAGGCATTCATAGAGGAACAGATAGCTGACCTCAGAGCTCAGATCGGAGACAAAAAGGTTTTACTTGCGCTTTCAGGAGGAGTTGACTCATCAGTAGTTGCAGCACTCCTTATAAAGGCTGTCGGACAGCAGCTTGTATGTGTTCATGTAAATCATGGACTTCTCAGAAAAGGTGAGCCTGAGCAGGTTATAAAGGTATTCAGGGATGAAATGAATGCCAATCTCATATATGTAGATGCAACTGATCGTTTTCTTGATAAGCTTGCAGGAGTAACAGATCCTGAGCAGAAGAGAATGATAATAGGCGGGGAGTTCATAGAGGTCTTCGCAGAAGAAGCTCGTAAGCTTGATGGAATAGATTTTCTGGCACAGGGTACCATATGGCCTGATATCCTTGAAAGCGAAGCAGGAATCAAGGCGCACCACAACGCAGGCGGACTTCCTGAGGATATGAAGTTTGAGCTCGTTGAGCCTGTACGTATTCTCTTCAAGGACGAGGTTCGTGTAGTAGGTAAGGAACTTGGACTTCCTGACAATATGGTATATCGTCAGCCGTTCCCGGGACCTGGACTTGGGGTAAGGTGTCCGGGTGCTATAACTCGTGACCGCCTTGAGGCAGTACGTGAGTCAGATGCCATCCTTCGTGAAGAGTTCGCAAAGAACGGACTTGAGGGCAAGGTATGGCAGTATTTCACAGTTGTTCCTGATTTCAAATCTACAGGAGTTAAGGACGGAAAGAGAACATTTGACTGGCCTTGCATAATTCGTGCTATCAATACAACAGACGTTATGGAAGTTACAGTTGAACATCTTTCGGATGAACTTATAGATCATCTTGTTAATCGTATTATCACAGAGGTACCGGGAATAAACAGAGTACTGTTTGACTATACACCTAAGCCACCGGCTACTGTAGAATATGAGTGATAACGAGCCAAGCTCAGATTAATATACAGCGGTCACGAAGTGACCTTGGCTAAGGAAGAACACACCCGCAAGCTCGCTTGCAAGGGGGTGTTCTTTTTTAGCCAAGATAGCTGCGAAGCAGCGCTGTATATTAATCTGAGCTTGGCGACAACATACATCGAGACGCCGGCATTTGCCGGTGTCTCGATGTATTGTAAATACAATATAATACATCGGGACTATGGCGTAACCATAGTCCCGATGAGCGAAGTCCTAATGAATAAGGAACTAAATAATAACCAAGTCTGTGACGAGGTACATCTTGCAAAACAACTAGAATAATAGTAAAATTTCACTGTAAAGCAGAGATTGTTTCGGACGTTTGCTGGGGGCAGAAAAGCATCTGTTTCAGCTTCTGCTGGTTTGTTTTTAAATGATAAGGATCATTACGTTTTGTGGTGAGTTTTGCTATAATCATAACTATGAAGTAATAATGAGGTTTATGATACTATATTTCATGCTTTAGATGAAAATTCATAGAGAGGTGATAATTGATGTGTGATACAAATAAGTTTTTTAATATATATAAACAGATAAAGGCACTTAGTCCTGATGATACCTTGCAACTTGTGATGGAGGCAAAGGATGAAGATGAGAGAGAGTTTTTTGAACTGGTTGGAGACTTTTTGCTTCAAAAAAAACAACAGCAGGTTATAAAGGAGCATCTGTTTTAATGAAAAAATATATAATTTTCGCAGGAGTAAATGGTGCAGGTAAATCAACCCTATATCAGACTCTTTCTAGTTTGGAAGATATGAAAAGAGTTAATTCTGATGAAATAGTTAAAGAATTTGGGAGTTGGAAGAATTCTGTAGATGTTGCGAAAGCTGGAAAGATTGCTGTAAGCAAAATAAGACAGTATTTTGAATTGGGAGAATCTTTTAATCAGGAAACAACTTTGTGTGGAAATAGTATTATCAGAAATATCACTAAAGGTAAGGAGTTAGGATATGTTGTTGAACTACACTATGTAGGTGTTGATTCTCCGGATATTGCAAAGGAAAGAATCAGAGAAAGAGTATTAAATGGAGGGCACGGTATTCCTGACGATGATGTTGATAGGAGATATTTGCAAAGCCTGAATAATCTCAAAAAAGTAATTCCGTTAACGGATGTGGCGATATTGTATGATAATACAGAAAGATTTAGAAGATTTGCGATATATAGAAAAGGAAACAAGTATTTACTTTCTAAACGAAAGCCTAAATGGTATGAATCATTAAATGATGAAGTGATAAAGTGAAGTAAAAATGAAGTATATTTTGAGGGAAATATATATAATGTAAATAATGTGTACGACAATTAGTATTGTTATATAATATATGATACTACATATGGTAGGTAACTAATTACTACTGTGGAATATGAGTGATAACGAGCCAAACCGAGATAGATAATCAGCGGTCACGAAGTGACCGATCGGAAAGAAGAGCCTCCCTCAAGCTTGCTTGAAAGGGATGGCTCTTCTTTTTGATTGTCTGCTGCGAAGCAGCGCTGATTATCTATTTCGGCTTGGCGACAACATACATCGGGACTATGGCTTTAGCCATAGTCCCGATGAGTAAAAAGGATAAGTCGAAGCAAAACGAAGAATGAATGAGTGATAATAGTGAAAATATATATTAACAGCTTTTGTGGTATAGAAAGTGTTTTCATACATATTCTGGTCTGCACGTTTGAATACATCCTCTACTGAGGTGTCTGTTCCCGGCGTATAATAAGATATTCCGATTGCAGCTGAAATGACCAATATGATTTAAAATGGTCAAATTTTTGCTTGATTTTGACTGAGTTTGATTGTATACTGAATTTATGATGTAAAATAGGAGGTGGCAAAATGGTATATACCATAACATTTAACCCATCACTTGACTATATCGTTACGGTTGATGATTTTAAGCTTGGGCTTACAAACCGGACAACATCGGAGCTGATGCTGCCGGGAGGTAAGGGAGTTAATGTTTCAATCGTTCTCAGTAATCTCGGAATCGAAAATACTGCCATTTATTTTTCGGCAGGATTTGTTGGTGACGAGATAACAAGAAGGATAAAGGAAAGCGGAATAAAAGCTGATGAGATCAGAATCAGCGAAGGATGTTCCAGAATTAACCTTAAGCTTAAATCAATTGATGGTACCGAGATAAATGGTATGGGTCCTGACATCTCTGATGAAGCTATAGCAGAACTGTATAAAAAGCTGGATGGATTAAAGGAAGGGGATACTCTTGTTCTTGCAGGAAGTATTCCTTCTAGTATGCCTGAAACCATATACAGTGATATTATGGCAAATCTTCAAGGAAAGGGAATTAGGATAGTAGTCGATGCTACCAAAGATCTCCTGCTAAATGTACTCAAATACAAACCATTCCTTATAAAGCCTAATAACCATGAACTTGGAGAAATCTTTGGTGTCAAACTGGAAACTAGAGAGAGCGTTGTTGAGTACGCTCAGAAGCTGCTTGAAATGGGAGCGGAAAATGTAATCATTTCCATGGCCGGTGAAGGTGCGGTATTTGTAAACGGCAATGGAGAAGTATACATGAGAGAAGCTCCGAAAGGGAAACTCGTTAACGGCGTAGGCGCAGGCGATTCAATGGTAGCAGGATTTATAGCGGGATATCTGACAGAAAAGAATTTGCTCCATGCATTTAAACTGGGACTTAGTTCGGGGTCAGCCAGCGCATTTTCTGAAAACCTGGCAACAAAAGAAGAAATCATGAAGGTTTATTCAACAGTAGAGTAGAGAAGGAGGAGCAAAGAATGAAGATTATAGAACTTCTTGATAAGAAGAGTATAAGTCTTGAAGCGGCACCGAAGTCTAAAAGTGAAGCACTGGATTTGGCCATAGATCTTATGGCGGAAAGCGGAAAGATCAAAGACAAAGAAGCTTATAAAAAACTGGTGTATGCACGTGAAGAAGAAAGCACCACAGGAGTAGGAGAAGGAATAGCTATTCCTCACGGAAAAGGCGACTGTGTCGACAAGCCGGGACTTGCGGCAATGGTAATAAAAGATGGAGTTGATTTCGAAGCACTTGATGAGGAACCTGTAAATATTCTTTTCCTTATCGCAGCTCCTGATACAGAAGATAATGTACATCTGGATGTGCTTTCAAAGCTCTCCATGATGCTTATGGATGAAGACTTCCGTAATTCACTCATTAATGCTAAGGATGTTGACGAGTTTATCGATATCGTAGACAGAACCGATGAGGGAAGAGGAAGTGTTGATGAGACTATAGCCGAAACATCTATAGTTGATGATACATCCGGCGCACTTAAGGTTGTTGCCGTAACTTCATGTCCTACCGGAATCGCTCATACTTATATGGCTGCCGAAGGTCTTGAGAAAGCAGCTGATAAGGCGGGTATAAAGATTAAGATAGAAACCAGGGGCTCCTCGGGAGCAAAGAATGTCCTTACCGATGAAGATATAGCTGCAGCTGATTGCGTAATAGTAACGGCTGATTCTAAAGTTCCTATGGATAGATTTAAAGGTAAGAAGGTTATTCAACGTAAGGTTGCAGACGGAATAAATAAAGCCGATGAGTTGATGGGAATTGTTAAAGACGGCTCGGCGCCTATCTTCTCGGGAGATGCTTCAGAAAGTAGCGAAAGCGAAAAAACAGAAGATCAGGGTAGCGTAGGACATAAGATTTATACCTGGCTTATGAGCGGTGTTTCCCATATGCTTCCTTTCGTAATCGGTGGTGGTATCCTCGTAGCTATTGCATTCCTGATCGATACAATAGCAGGATACGGAGCAACAGGTGGTGGAGACTTCGGTAGTATCACACCACTTGCAGCACTTCTTAAGTATATCGGTGGTCTCGCTATGGGACTTATGGTTCCGGTTCTTGCAGGATATATAGCTTATGCGATAGCCGACAGACCGGGTCTTGCAGTCGGATTTGTAGGTGGTATGCTTGCATCCAACGGTAATGCACTCCTTTCCGGATATACATTTGCAGAAGGCACACTTGTAGACGGAAAAGCAATCGGTGGATTCGGAGAATTCCTTTCTAAGTTTGCATTCCAGCAGCCGGACGGTGGTAATACAGTATCCGGATTCCTCGGCGGTATCGTAGCAGGTTTCCTTGCAGGGTTTATCGTTCTCGGACTTCAGAAGCTGTGTGCAAATCTTCCACAGGCACTGGATGGAATCAAGCCGACACTTATTTATCCACTTGTTGGTATCTTCCTTGAAGGCGTGATAATGTGCTTCATACTTAATCCGCTTATCGGACTTGCAAACACAGGTCTTTCACATATGCTTACAGCTATTTCCGATGCGGGAATGCTGACAGTACTCGGACTCATCTTAGGTGCCATGATGGCAATAGATATGGGTGGTCCTATCAATAAAGCGGCTTATGTATTCGGTGTTGGTATGCTTACTCAGGCATCCGATTATCTGAACAGAGGAATGTCTGCAGACGATCCGAAGGTTGTTGCATGCTATGTATCAATGGCAGCAATCATGGTTGGTGGTATGGTTCCACCGGTTGGTATCGCACTTGCATGCTGGATATTCCCTAAGAAGTTTACGAAGGCAGAACGTGGTTCGGCTGTATCAAATGTTGTCATGGGTGCTTCATTCATCACTGAGGGAGCTATCCCATTTGCAGCGGCAGATCCACTTCACACTATTCCTTGTACAATGGTTGGAGCAGGAGTTGCGGGATTCCTTGCAGCACTCTTCAAATGTACACTTATGGCACCTCACGGTGGACTCTTCGTATTCGCAACAGTCGGAAATCCATTTATGTATATCGTAGCATGGTTGGTTGGTTCGGCAGTTACATGTATAATGCTCGGACTTATCAAGAAGCCGGTTGAAATGAATTGATAAATAAGAAATCAATAACGTAAAAATATATAAAAATTAGGAGGTAACCGATATGGTAAGTTTTGAGTATGAGATCAAGGATGTTCACGGAATTCACGCAAGACCTGCAACAGATCTGTTTAAGCTGACAAAGAATTATGAGTCAGCTGTTAAGGTTGCGAAGGGTGACAGAGAAGTTCCATTCAAGGGACTTATGGGTATCATGTCACTGGGAGCAAAGCAGGGCGATACAGTTAAGTTTACATTCGAAGGTCCTGACGAAGAAGCTGAGATGGCTGCTGTTAAGGAGTTTATGGAAGCAAACCTGTAAAAAGAGGTACGATAGATGAGAGATATGGATTATTTAAATCTTCTCAGTCACGAGTTTCCGAGTGCACGAAGCTGTGCTGCAGAGATGATAAATCTGAATGCCATCCTGGCACTTCCAAAGGGAAATGAATTCTTCTTTTCGGATATACATGGTGAGTATGAAAGCTTTATACATCTTATCCGGAGTGCTTCGGGCGTGGTTAAGGCGAAGATCGAAGATGTATTCGGCAGCCTTATGACGGAAGAAGAACAAAGTAAGCTCGCGCATCTCATCTATTATCCTAACGAAGTACTTATTACTATGAAACATTCAGGTGAGATAGCTGATGTATGGTACGAACGTACCATTCATCAGCTTGTTATGCTTGTAAGGGAAGTTTCTTCGAAGTACACAAGATCAAAGGTTCGTAAAAAGATGCCCGAAGAATACGGTTATGCAATAGACGAACTGATTCATACGGATGAATCTGAACCTGATAAAAGACTGTACTATAACGAGATAATCAAATCAGTTGCAAAAATAGAAGTGGCGGATGATTTCATTATAGCCTTAGCTGAACTTATACAGTCCCTACTTATCGATACACTTCATATCATCGGAGATATATTCGATCGTGGTCCGAGAGCTGACTACGTTATGGATGAGCTGATAAAGTTCAGGAACGTGGATATCCAGTGGGGTAATCACGATGTAAGCTGGATGGGCGCCGCAGCGGGAAACACAACCTGTATAGCAACAGTTCTGAGAATTGCTACAGGCTATAATTCCTTTGATGTGCTTGAGGACGGATACGGTATAAATCTGAGACCGCTCTCTATGTTTGCGGATAAGATATATAAGAATGATGAATGTAAATGCTTTTGGCCGCATTTACTTGATGATAATGAATATGATTCTGTTTCACCATCACTTGCCGCAAAAATGTGCAAGGCAATTTCCATTATCGAACTGAAACTGTCAGGTCAGCTTATAAAGCGTCACGCGGAGTTTCAGATGAATGACAGACTTCTGCTTGATAAGATCGACTATGAAAAAGGAACGGTTCTTATCGGTGATAAGGAATATAAGATGAAGGATATGAATTTTCCTACGATCGATCCGAAGGATCCGTATAAGCTTACGGATGAAGAGGAACAACTCGTTGAGACTCTCAAGATATCATTCCTTCATAGCAGAAGACTTCAGAAACATATCAGATTTTTATATTCTCACGGAAGTATATATAAGAAGTACAATAATAACCTTTTGTTCCACGGATGTATTCCGATGGATGAGAATGGGGAATTTATAGTCCTTGCTACCGATGAGGGTAAGTATAGGGGAAAAGATCTGATGGATTTCTTTGAAGAGAAGATCATAGATGCATATTTTGCGGATGAGTTCGATGAGCCGGAAAAGAAAAAGTACGGAGTTGACCTTATGTGGTATATGTGGGCAGGACCTATATCTCCGCTTTTCGGTAAAGACAGAATGGCCACTTTTGAACACATTTTTTTAGAAGAAAAAGAACTGGCTAAAGAAAACTATAATGCTTATTACGAGTTTTCAAAACAGTCTGAGTATTGCGATAAAATATTCGAAGAATTTGAAATGAATCCGGAGATTTCCCATATAATAAACGGTCACGTTCCGGTAAAGGTTGTTAAGGGCGAGAAGCCTGTGAAAGCTAACGGAAAGCTGTATGTGATAGACGGAGGTCTGTCCAAGGCTTATCACAGAAGAACGGGAATAGCAGGTTATACACTTATATTTAATTCCCATCATCTGGCGCTTGCCGAGCATACGGAATACGACCGAAAGGGAGATAATACTCCGAAAATGTATGTTACGGAAATGCTTCCTCGAAGACTGCTTGTAAGGGATACGGACATAGGTGAGGAACTTAAGAAAAGAATATTCGACCTTGAAGAACTGTTAGAGTGCTATCGGATAGGTCTTATCAAAGAACACGAGAGGGGTTAGTACTGAATGATAATAAAAGAAGGCAGAGCCGTATTTGAAGGTGTTGCCATTGGAAAGCTTTCTGTTTTCAAAAAATCCGAACAGACTGTAAAAAGAGAAAAAGTAGAGGATGTTGAAGCGGAAGTCTCAAGATGTTGAAGATGATCGTAGACGGAGCTCATAAGGGAGGAGCCTGGGTCGGAATATGCGGAGAGCTGGGATCGGACCTTTCACTTACAAAAGAGTTTCTGGCTATGGGATATGATGAATTATCGGTTTCACCGGGAAGAATTCTTCCACTCAGGAAGGTGGTTTTGGAAACAAATGTTTCCGAGTATAAGGAAGAAAAAGGTTACAAATAAAACGAGGTGAAGAGAAATGCTTACAGAAGAGCGAAAGTTGCATATACTAAAAAAAGTAAATACTGAGAAAAGTGTGACTGTTCAGGAGTTAACATATGAACTGGGTGTGTCTGAATCAACGATCAGAAGAGATATAACAGCACTTAGTCGTGAAGGTAAGCTTATAAAAGTTTTCGGAGGAGCGGTGGCTCTTGATGAGCCACCATCATCCGAAGAATTATCGGTTATTGTTAAAGAATCGATCAATAAAGATGAAAAGCTGAGAATAGCAAAATATGCTGCGAGTCTGATCATGCCCGGAGATTATGTATTTATTGATTCGGGAACTACAACGGAATATATGATTGATTATATAACCGAGAAACATGCTACATATGTAACGAATGCGGTTTCTCATGCAAAGGATCTGGTAAGAAAAGGTTGTAAGGTACTTCTTATCGGTGGGGAACTGAAAGAAAATACGGAAGCCGTTGTAGGGGCTGATGCGATCCTGCATATCCAGAAATATCATTTCACCAAAGGATTCTTCGGTACAAATGGTATCAATATTGAACTGGGATATACCACTCCGGATGTCAGAGAAGCGCTTATAAAAAGAGTTGCTATTCAGAATACACAGATCGGTTCAAGATTTGTTTTGGCGGACCACGATAAGTTCGGGCACTCATCTGCCGTTACATTTGCCGATTTTGGCGGAACGGTTGTGATCACCGATAAGAATCCGGGAAAACTCTATATGAAATCATTGGATATAAAGATTGTTGATGAGTGATATAGCTTCTATGTAGGAGATGCAGTAAAACAGGAAGATATCAAAGCTAAATTTGAGGATGGTGTACTGAAGCTTTCAATTCCAAAGAATGAAGCAGAGGAGCTTCCAGAAAAACAGTATATAGCTATTGAAGGATAGTATGTGATATAAGGGATATCATTATGACTGAACCTATGATAGAAATTAAAAATCTGGAAAGCCGATAGCTGGCCATTTATCGGGAGAGGAGCGAGATTCAGCTCCTCAGGATAAATGAGCCGGCTTCCGGCATTTTTATCTGTGAAAGTGCAAAGGTTATCCGCAGAGCTCTTGATGCAGGATACGAACTGATTTCAGTACTGACATCCATCGATGATCCGGATGAAGAAGTTAAAGAGATATTTGAATTATGTAAGGATGTTCCGATATACTATGGAAGTGACAGCGTATTAAGAGAAATAGCGGGATATGCACTTACAGGTGGTATCCTTTCTGCGATGAAGAGGAAGCCTCTTTCAGATATTTCCGATGTTATCAAAAACAAAAAGCTGATTGCCGTGCTGGAAAATGTTGAGAATCCGACAAATGTGGGGTCGATATTTCGTTCAGCTGCTGCAATGAGCGTTGAGGCAGTTATCCTTACTTCGGACTCTTCAGATCCACTGTACAGGAGAGCTGAAAGGACCAGCATGGGAAATGTATTTCAGGTCGACTGGACTATCATAGATAAAGAGATGGATTACGTTTCATTTTTACATGATGAAGGTTTTGCAACGGTTGCCATGGCACTTTCGGATGATTCTGTAAGTATCAGTGACCCGCGTATCAAGGCAGAGGAAAAGCTTGCTATTATTCTCGGAAATGAAGGGGATGGGCTCAGATCTGATACCATACAAAGAAGCAACTATACTGCGAAGATTCCTATGAAACCCGGAGTTGATTCTCTTAATGTCGGAGCCGCCAGTGCAGTAATGTTCTGGGAACTGGTACGGGAGGGAAATTAGATTATGAAGATATATGTTGATTATGATGATTGTCTGTGCGAAACAGCGAGATCATTTTCAAAACTCGCTCTGGAGATGTTTAATATAGATGTTCCTTACGAAAAAATCAGATATTTCGAACTGGATAAATCCTTTAATCTGAATGAAGAACAGTTTGAACAGTTTATGATAAGAGGTCATCAGCCGGAGGTGCTTTTATCTTATGAGGAGACCCCGGGAGCATCCAGAGTTATAAATGAATTGATAGCGATGGGCCATGAGGTATCAATAATAACAGGACGTCCATTCAGTACATATGAGCCATCAAGGCAGTGGCTGGATAATCATGGACTGAAAGATGTCAGGCTCTATTGCTTGAACAAATATGGAAGAGACAGCTTTATCCGTAATAGTGATTTCAATCTTGAACTTGAGGATTACTACAGGATGAAATTCGATTTTGCAATAGAGGATTCTCCTAAGGCGTTCAAGTTTTTTGACCATCTTCCGGATCTTAGGGTTTTGGTTTTTGACAGACCATGGAACAGAGAATGTGAATTTCCGAACGAAAACTATACAAGATGCTCAGGCTGGGATACCATTGAAAGAACATTGATGTAGGTAATGATTCGGGTAAGGTAATAGAAATTCGGTGGGCTTTTCAGTGAGCGGTCTTTTGCTTATGGTAACTGCGTATCCTTGCTTTTTTTTGTTTTTGTGATAAAGTATTATAGGTTGTGTTAACAGCTATAAAACAATGAAAAGAGGTTTAATATGGGTAAAGAAAATCGTGGCAGCTGGGGCTCACGTTCCCAGTTCATTCTCGCATCAATCGGATCTGCTGTAGGCCTTGGTAATGCATGGCGTTTTCCGGGACTTGCTGCAAAGCATGGTGGTGGAGCATTCCTCATGGTATATCTTCTGGCTATGCTCGTAATCGGAATTCCATTTCTTATGATGGAAATATCTATAGGACGTAAGATGCATCGTGGTGTTCCGGAAGTTCTTCGTGCTATAAAGAAGTCAACTGAGCCTATCGGCTGGTTCGCAGTATCAAATGCCTTTGTTATCTCTGTTTATTATGCGGTTGTATTTGCATGGGTTATCATGATGGCATTTGCCAGCTATAAATTTGCAGGCCTTACCGGAGATTGTGATTCTGCTGCCGGAATATGGGCTTCCATGATCAAGACAACAGGAACCACATCTGGTTACGGAACCATATCACTGCCTGTTCTCGGATGTCTGGTTATCGCTTGGGTACTTATATATGCATGTATACGTAACGGTACAGGAACTGTTGGAAAGGTTGTAAAATACACAGTATTTCTTCCTGTTGTATGTCTTTTTATTCTTGCAATAAAAGGTATGTCAATGCCGGGTGCAATGGAAGGACTTGCAAAGTTCTTTGTTCCGGATTTCACATTACTTGCTGAACCTGAAATCTGGGTTGATGCTATAGGACAGGTATTCTATTCACTGTCTATCATGATGGCTATCATGGTTGCTTACGGTTCATTCCTTGATGAAGACAGTAATGTCGCTAAGGATTCCGTAATCATTGCATTTTCTGATTTCGCGATCAGTGTTCTTTCAGGTATAGTTCTCTTTACAACTATGAGCGGAACAGGTCAGCTGAATAATATGACATCTTCAGGTATCGCAACTGCATTTATCATTTATCCGCAGTCTATCGTACTTCTGACAAAGAACGGAGTGGCTAATGCAATCTTTGCATTTGTCTTCTATTTCTGCTTATGTACACTTGCAATTGATAGTGCTTTCTCAATCATCGAAGGTGTATCAACTGCAATTTCTGATAAATTCCATTTATCACATAAGAAGACTACACTTACTCTTTGTATCGTTGCAAGTATCCTTTCTCTCTGGTTCATAACAGGAGCAGGTCTTGCATGGCTTGATATAGTTGATAACTGGTGTAATGCATACAGCCTTATCTTAGTTGGTATCCTTGAGGCAATCACAATAGGATGGCTCTTTGATCCTATGAAGGTTCTGAAGGAAGTTAACCGCAATACGGGAAGCTTTAAGATGCCTGCATGGTGGTTTGTAACATCTATCAAAGTCCTTGCACCGATTACATTGGCAGGATTCTTCATCTGGAATCTGGTTGCATTATTTAGTGCCGGTGGTATCTACGGAGCAGCTGACGGATACTCTCTTGCAGCAAACATAATCGGCGGATGGGTTATCCTGGCACTTTGTATTGTAAGTGGATTCATCGTAAAGATTATAGAAAAGAATATGGCAAAGAACGGCTATGTGCCGGACGATGATGTCTGGGAGGATACAGAGGAGACAAAATAATGTTTTTTGGGATGACACTGTATCAGGTACTTTGGTTCTTTATGATATATGCTCTGGTAGGCTGGATGATCGAAGTCAGTTACCATGCTATTACACTTGGAAAAGTTATTAACAGAGGTTTTTTGAATGGACCGCTGTGCCCAGTTTATGGCTGTGGCGTAATCTTGGTTCTCATGGTGCTGTTCACGGTCGGACAGACATTTGGAGTTGAGACGGATCTCAAAAAAGCAAGTTCAATACTTCTGTTTGTTATTGGAATCATATTTGCAACCCTTATAGAGCTCATTGCCGGATTTCTCCTGGATAAACTCTTTCATGCAAGGTGGTGGGATTACAGTGACAGAAAGTTCAATCTGAATGGTTATATATGCCTTGAATTCAGTATTATATGGGGACTCGCCATAGCATTTGTTCTCAGAGTTGTTCAGCCTATTTTTGCAGGGATAGTTGATGCAATCCCGCATAAGCTCGGCATTATTCTGATCATAATATGCTATGTAATATTCGTGGCAGATATCGTTGTCACTGTTCTTACAGTACTTAAACTGAATAAAGAACTTGCCAAGATGGAAGAGATTCAGAATTCCATTCTTCGTATCAGCGACGAATTGTCTGAGGTGATAGGAAATGGAACGCTGAATGTCATGAATAAGATAGAAACAGAGCGTGAGACCAAACGAGCTGAGTATGAAGCCAAGAGAGCTGAGCTTAGAGAAAAGTACGATCATATGAAGAAGCAGGTTATGTACAACAGGCTTTTTGGTACAGGAAGGCTTGTCGCTGCATTTCCAAATATAAAACACAGAAGATATCAGAAACAACTTGAAAATCTTCGTACAGAACGGTCACATACAGCCTAAGGAACATGTGGAATAAAAGAGAAGAGACAGTTTATGGAATTGATAGAAATGATCAGAAATGACGCTGCTGACGTCATAAAAGAGGTTATAGAGAAAGCAAAACTGAAGGAAGGACAGCTGTTTATTATAGGCTGTTCATCAAGTGAGACCATAGGTGAACATATGGGGACTGCATCCAGCAGGGATGCTGCAGAAGCCATATATGAAGCAGTTTCAAATGAATTGAACAAGACGGGGGTTGATCTTGCCGTTCAGTGTTGTGAACATCTTAACAGGGCGGTAGTAGTTGAACGTGAAGTGGCTGAAAGGTTTGGCTTTGAAGAAGTGAATGTAGTACCACAGCCTCACGCCGGCGGTGCATTTGCAGTAAAAGCATACAGCAGTTTCAAGGACCCTGTTGTTGTTGAGAGCATAGAAGCAAGAGCTGATGCCGGAATAGATATAGGCGGTGTAATGATAGGAATGCATATACATCCGGTTGTTGTACCGCTCAGGCTTGAACATAGAAATATCGGAAAAGCTATAGTTGTTGCAGCGAGGAGAAGACCTAAATATGTAGGCGGGATCAGAGCTGTATATAACGATGAACTTGAATAAGAGTCAGAAAAGGCAAACCTTAACCGGTTTGCCTTTTGATTTACAGTCTGCCTTACACGCATTGTCAATATGTCAAGAAGAATGAGATCAGGGGTCTCATTCCTGAGGTAGTCAAGTAATTCCAGACCCGAAGCGAATGAGGCTACTTCAATGCCGTTCTTAGTCAGTATATTGGTAGCTATCTTTAGATTCATTATGTCATCATCAACTATTGCAACATGATGTGCCTTATATTACTTTCTTCCTTTAACTGAGAATCCGAATTTGCCGAGATTCTCTCCCAATGTAAAGTATTCTCCGTGAGAATATGCCATAAGATTGGTTGCGGCAAGATCAAATCTGCCATTCTCGTCCATGTACTCATTGGATACGGTAACACCGACAACCTCTGCTATAAACATATCATGTGAGCCGAGTTTAATAATGTCCTTTACCTTGCAGTATATATTTACAGGACTCTCAAGTATGGCAGGAGTCTCCATGTAATCAGATTTATATTCAGTAAGCATCATCTCTTTGAATTTATCATAATCTCTTCCTGATCTGACACCGCACCAGTCGCAAGCACGAGTCAGGTCGGCAGTAACAAGATTTATAACAAATTCTCCTGTATCTTTTATAATATCATAAGAGTATCTTTCAGGTCTGACTGATATGGAAAGCATTGCCGGATCAGAGCATATAGTACCTGCCCATGCTATAGTGGCGATATTAGCCTTATCACCGGGTCTTTTGCTGCTGACCATTACAGCCGGCACCGGGTATAACATGTTTCCGGGTTTCCAGTTCTCTTTACTGATCTCTTTCATTTTTATTCATCTCCATTTCTGTTTCTTTGGATTCTCATACAATATATCACTTCTTCATGTTATAATCACGGTTTTTCTGATTGAGTCACTACTGTTTATATGATATCTTTATATAGTATAAATGGAATGTTTTCGTTTTTGAACTATAAAAAGCGGAGACAAATGCACTGATACGTGAATTTGTTGCAAATATCAAAAACCAGAGACAATTGCCTGATAGATGAATCTATTTTAGACCGGAGAGGAAAGACAGAAGGAGGGTTACTGTTTATGCATAGCTACAGAGAAAAAAACGGACTCAGAAGACATATTCTTATAGTTGATGATGAGATGATCAACCGTGAGATCCTCGGAAACCTTCTCAGCAGAGATTACGAGATTCACTATGCGGAGAACGGTAAGCAGGCACTGGATATATTGATAAAAAGAGAACACATCTATTCACTTGTTCTCCTTGATCTTATGATGCCTGTCATGGATGGTTTTGAACTGATAGAAATCATAAAGAATGATGATAAGCTCCGCACCATTCCTATCATGGTCATGACATCCGAGAAGGATGCAGAGGTAAGGAGTATCAAGCTTGGAGCGGCGGATTTTATCACAAAGCCTTTTGATATGCCGGATGTAATACTCGCCAGATGTGAGAGAATTATAGAGCTGCAGGAGGACAAGAGCCTCATCAGTGCGGCTGAAAAGGATCATCTGACAGGGCTTTATACAAAGGATTTCTTTACTGAGTATATTAAACAGATGGAGAAGTATAATCCGGGCGACAAGATGGATCTTATGGTCATCAATATCGAGCATTTCCATCTTATAAATGAATTGTACGGACGTGCAGAGGGCGACAGAGCACTCATATGTATAGCAGATACATTATCTGATATTTACGAAGATGCAGAAGGCATAGGCTGCAGAACTGAAGGAGATTATTTCTATGTATATTCTGAAAATGGAACGGACTATGACGCGGTTCTCTCAAGGCTTCTGGATTGCCTGTCCAGGAAGATGCCGTCAGCTCATGTCAGACTCCGTATGGGTGTCTACACTGATGTAGATAAAACCCTTGTGGCCGAAAACTGGATAGACCGTGCGAAGACTGCATGTGACCGCATAAGAGGTGATTTCAGTAGACATATAGCATATTATAATAATGATTTCTACGAGAAGGCCAAGTATCAGGAAAGACTCATAAATGATATAGATGATGCTATAAAGAATAAGGATCTTAAAGTCTTTTATCAGCCTAAGTACAGTATTCAGGGAGACGCTCCGGCGCTTAGGAGTGCCGAGGCACTTATAAGGTGGCAGCATCCTGAACTCGGTATGATAAGCCCCGGCGATTTCATTCCACTTTTTGAGAGCAACGGTCTTATACAGAAACTGGATCGTTATGTGTGGAAAGAAGCGGCCTTTCAGGTTGGTAAGTGGAAGAAAGAAAACGGAGTATCCGTTCCTGTTTCCGTAAATGTATCGCGAATGGATATTTATTATCCAAGACTCAGAGATGAGTTTATCGAGCTCCTCGAGATAAACGGACTCGATAAAAATGAACTGATGCTTGAGATAACCGAATCAGCATACGCAGATAATGCCGAACAGCTTGTTACAGTTATAGAGAAACTCAGAAAAGACGGATTCCTGATAGAAATGGATGATTTCGGTTCAGGATATTCATCCCTCAATATGCTTACTACCATACCTATAGATGCATTGAAGATGGATATGAAATTCATCCGCAATATGCAGAAGGATGAGAAGAGCATGAAGCTGGTTGAGCTGGTTATTGATATAGCCAAATTCCTTGGCATACCTGTTATAGCCGAAGGCGTTGAGACAGAAGAGCAGCTTATGCTTCTTAAGGAAAGAGGTTGTGATATAGTTCAAGGGTACTACTTCTCAAAGCCTGTTCCGCCTGAAGAATTTACAAAGTTTTTTGCATAATCAAAAATTATGAGGATAAAGAAATATGACACTGGATGAATTAAAAAGCTATGGGGCAAATGTAGAAGAAGGCATGACCAGATGCATGGGAAATGAAGCTCTCTATCTTAAGCTGGTCGCTACGATACCGGGAGAACAGAAATTTGAATTATTAAAAGAGAGTATTGAAAACAGTGATCTGGATATGGCATTTGAGAATGCTCATGCCCTTAAAGGAGTAACAGGAAATCTGTCACTCACCCCGCTCTACGAACCTCTGGTTAAGATCACAGAGCTTCTGAGAGCGAGAGAGAATACAGATTATTCAGAATTATTGGAAGAGATCATCAGCGAAAAGGATAAGCTGGAAAGCATTATTTAGATGCTTCTCTGATGAATTCCTCAAGTGTATTATACAGACGTTCAGGTTCTACAGGTTTACTGAGATGAGCATTCATTCCTGCCTGAAGTGAACGCTGAACATCTTCATCAAATGCATTTGCTGTGAGAGCTATGATAGGGATATTCTTAGCATCATCCCTGCTTAGCTCTCTTATTCTTTTAGTTGCTTCGAGACCGTCCATTTCAGGCATTCTCATATCCATAAGGATTGCATCATAATATCCCGGTTCACTTGCTTCAAACTTTTCAAGTGCCACTCGGCCATTTTCAGCAAGCTCAACCTTCATGTCCTTCATCTCAAGAACCATAAGCATTATCTCTGCATTTACCTGCATATCTTCAGCAAGCAGGATTCGCTTACCTGCAAGATTGATAGTATTTTTGGCTTCGCTTCCCGAAGAGGTTTTTCTCTTGAGTGCGGACTTGAATTCTTCTAATACGACGGTTGCAAAAAGTGGCTTAGGTACGAAGCTGTCAACGCCGGCCTGCAGAGCTTCTTCAAGCACGTCATCCCATCTGTATGCGGTAAGTATGATGATGGCCGATTCATTTCCGACTATCTCACGTATACGTCTTGTGGTTTCAACGCCGTCCATTTCCGGCATCTTCCAGTCAACAAGTATAAGATTGTAAGGAGTTCTTCTTGCGTGTCTCAGCTTAACCTTTTCCAGAGCTTCTGCACCGGACAGTGCTATCTCTGCAGCTATTCCGGCTTTCTCAAGAACGAGTCTTGCGTGTTCGCAGGCTATCTCATCGTCATCTATTATGAGTACACTCATTTCATCCGGCCTGATCTCAACATCTGACTTATCTGTATCCTTCTTCTCGACATCTGAGAAGGTGAGAGTGATATAAAATGTAGTGCCTTCGTCCTTTTTGGTAGTGACGTCAATATTTCCGTTCATCATCTCGACTATGTTCTTGGTTATTGCCATTCCGAGACCTGAGCTTCCGTATTTACTGGTCGTAGATGCATCCTCCTGGGCAAATGTATCGAATAGGTGAGGTATGAATTCATCACTTATACCTATACCGGTATCAGCCACCTCAAATACAAGAGTGGATTTTCCGTCATATCCTGCTGTCTTTTTGACATTAAGATTTACACTTCCTTTGTCAGTGAATTTGACTGCATTTCCGATTACATTTATAAGTACCTGACGAAGCTTGAGACCGTCACCTATATAGAAATCATCGACATCGGTGCTTACATGGCATTGATAATCTATACCTTTTTCCTGACACTGACCGCTGAACATGGTGTTGAGCGACTCAAGTAGCTGAGGGAATGAGAATTCTTCGTTCTTTATGACCATACGTCCTGATTCTATTCGTGACATATCAAGTATGTCATTTATCAGAGTCAGGAGGTGATCAGCAGATTCGCCTATCTTAGTAAGGTAACCCTTTGTTTTTTCAGGAGTATCCTCATCGTTAAGAGCTATGCTGTCCAGACCGATTATGGCGTTCATAGGAGTACGTATCTCGTGGCTCATGTTTGACAGGAATGCAGTCTTAGCCTTGTTTGCCTGTTCGGCAGAAGCGAGAGCTTCGCTGAGGAGCTCGTTTCTTGCCATCTCTTCACGCATTTCCTTATCTATTATAGTGAAGCCGACACCTATATCATGAACTATTCCATCGTCTCTGTTTTCAACAAGTCTTACACCTGCCATTCGGAGCATTTCATAATATTCACGATCCTCGTAGCGTACAAGGTATCTATAGGTTATAAGACGGCTTTCATTAAGAGCACTCCTGATATTATCAATATCAATGAACTTAAGGAAGCCTTCCCTGTATTCTTCGGCAACGTGTTTTTCGGCATAATATCTGAATCTTTCAGTGAAGCAGAAATGAACCCCTTCTTTACTCTGATCCGGGTCATTATGATCTCCACGGTAGCATACAGCATCATCATTATCGAGATTTGCGTAATAAACACTTCTGTAATCAGACGCCATGGCAGTGATGAGGTTGTCCTGAAGTGCGCGCTTCTTTTCTTCCTCGAGCAGCTTCTCCTGAAGGTCGAGCTTTTCCTGCATTTCCTGCTGACGCGTCCTGCTTTCTGCTTCGGAGGTTTCCTTCTCGAGAACTATCTGTGAGTTTCTTCTGACCTGATAGATGACGAAGATGAAAAGACCTATAAGGCAGATAGCAGTCAGCAGTGTCTGAAGGATACTTCTTACTACTATGCCTCCGGTGATGGAGCCAATTTCCTCGCTTATTACACTTTCACGTATCAGATATGTGAGCTGCCAGTCGGTTCCGGGAACCGGCTCATAGCTGAGCGTCTCTTTAATGTCGCCGTATGTGAATGAAACTGCACCGCTGGTTCCGCTTTGGAATTCAGACATGAAACTGTCATATGTATATCCGTCTTCAAACCTGGCATCTTTCATGGCGTCAAGAAGATTATCCTCGACAGCAAGACCTCCGAGTATGGTATCGCTGAGGGCTATACCGTCTTGAGTGTAGATATTACAGAATGTAGCGCCGTTTTCATCAGATTCCATGGAAACACCGGCAAGCATTTCCTCCATGGCAATCTCCATATAGCAGACCTTAAGAGTTGTACCGTTAAATGGAATGTCCACCGGTATTGCTATAACGACCTTTTTGTCCGGAGTTTTAAGATTCAGTATGGATATATCAGGCTCACTTAGCGTTTTATAATCAAAAGAATAATCATCTATATTGTCCTGAGTTCCGAGCGCAGTATATATGAGGCCGTCTTTATCTACGAAGGCGAACTTTTCGAGTGTGTAAAGCTTCTTCATTCTAGCTTGGTAATTCTGAAGGTGCTCGATGTCGCTCTTATCCTCGTCTGTCATAAGACCGACTGCAACCTCTATGTTCTTAATGCTGTTATTAAGATTATTCTCGATAACCTGCTCACGTCTTGTGGCAAGCTCATCAAGATAGAGAAGACTTACTTTCTTAACGGCTTCTTCAGTGTCAGAAGATGCTTTGTGCCCCATTATTATTATTCCGACAATCATTATAGCAAGGACAACGAAACCGCCTGCTATTGATACTGATGTCAGTTTATTATGCTCCTTTTTCAAGGCTATACCTCCTATATTTCAGCAGTAGATCAGATTATTGCAAAAAACGTAGTTTCAGTAACACTTTACATTGGTATCATATCATATTTTTTTAATGAAATGTATCGCTGAATGTAATATAATAAAAAAGTAATGTTGACTGACAGATTTGATAATGGTTTAGCGTATGAACGAAATACACCTGACATATCAGGATAAAGGTATTATCAAATGGAACAACGTTCTCAAGATAGCTATCGCAGTCTGCTGGATAGGTTTTCTTGTGACGACTGTCATGGATGTGGACATAGCGTATGATCTGCTGTCCATAGCCATTTCATTACTGTGCGTTATTCTTTATATTAAATCAAAAGGTATCATCGGAAAATACTGGATCATGGCAAAATGGTTCTGTATTGGTACCTTCATATGGTTCCTGTCGGATGTCCTATGGTTCCTCGTCGGACACATTCTTCCCGAAAATGAAATTCTCAGTTTTATCTCAGACATTTCTTATCTTATCCCGGACTATATGTTCATGATAGGACTTGTGCTTTATGCAAGGGACAGATTTGATAAGATTAATTTTCAGATGCTGTTCATCGATGCATTTATATCCGCCATCATTACATTTATAGTATCGCAGAGTTTTTTCGTTAAAATCAACGGATACAAGATGGTTATAGATCCTCAGTCCGCGACGACTCTGCTTTATTCGTTTGTTACACTTTTCGTATTAGTATCAATTATCCTGATCTGTATAAAAACCGGTTTCAGGAGACATGTTCTTCCGTTCTATATAGTCACTATAGCTCTCATGGTTTTCGATCTTCTGGAAGTCAGATTTACATTTTACATGTTCATGAATAAGGATCCGGAGAATCCTTATCTGGATGTGCTTTTCCTTCTCTGTATAATTTGCTATGCTGTCGGTTTTTCAGATGTCAGGCTCAGAGATGCGGATTTCTCAAAGGATGAGATAGGTAATCAGCTAAAGAGCTCTACTACCAGACGTTTCTCCATTATTTACTGGGTCAACATGGTGCTCATGATTGCAGCCACGATAATTCTCTATCTGGTTCATTTCTTCGATGCATCAACTGTTTATTACATGATAACGACGTCTCTGGCATATGTCATAATGTGTAAGACCATTCAGGGAAACATGCTTGCGGAAGAGCTTATAGCACGTCAGAAGGATGAAAATGCCAGACTCGAGCATATGGTTGAGGAGAAGACGAAAGAACTTAAGGAGATGAATGAACATCTGGAATATATTTCAAATACAGATGTTCTGACAGGCCTCTATAACCGAAGATACGGTGTTGATCTTCTGGACAGATTCATTAAGGATTCGGATGCATATCCGGTGACGCTTTTCTCGCTGGATCTTAATCACTTTAAACCTATAAATGATAATTATGGCCATGATGTTGGTGATGTGGTTCTGCAGGAGGTCGGTAAAAGACTCTCGGGACTGGGGCAGGACAGATGTACGCCTATAAGGATAGGTGGTGACGAGTTCCTGCTGATATTCAGAAACTCAAACCAGAGAGCTATAGAAAACATGGCAAGTCTTATATGTAAGAGAATGGATGAACCTATTGAAGCTACCGTCGTAAATGAAGAACATGGAGAGATGCATCATACGCTTCATATTTCAGCATGTATAGGTATCGCTACATTTCCTACTGATGCCATAGATGTTGAGACTCTTTATAAGATGGCAGATGAAGCACTGTATTCAATCAAACATAAGTATGAGAACAGTGTATATCAGCAGTACAGCAAATTATAATTGAACTTAAGAGAATCCTTTTACGAGTCATATATAGGATGGAGTTTTATGTCAGATAAGTTGAAGGAAAAATCCATAGAAGAACTGGTCGTTCAGGAAGAAGAGAAAATGGCCAGAGATGACAGCGGAACCAAGGCGGCTAAGAAAGAAGGCCTTAAGATTCCGGTGATCATCCTCGGTGCATTTATATATTCCATCGGAATGAATCTTTTCCTGCGGCCGCTGCACCTCTATTCGGGAGGTCTTATGGGATTTGCTCAGGTTATACAGGAGCTTCTCGGAAGAGCAGGACTGCATTTTGGAAATTTCAATATTTCCGGTGTTCTGTATTACCTTCTGAATGTTCCGGGACTCATACTTGCTTCGAAGAAGATGCGTAAGAGATTTATCGTCAAAACAGTACTGGCAGTAACAGCGGTAACAGTATTTCTGTCAGTAATACCTATTCCGGTCAATCCTATCATGGAGGATCGTCTGACGAATACTATCATGGCAGGTCTTATATGCGGAGCGGGAGTCGGAGTCATACTCTGGACAGGTGCCTGTGACGGCGGAATGAGTATAATAGGAATGGTCATACTCAGTATGAGAGGTAAGGGAAGTGTTGGTCAGATCAATACCATAACCAATGTTATCCTCTATGCCATTATGCTTTTCCTGTTCGATATTCCGACAGTTATATTTTCGCTTATCTATTCCGTATTCAGTTCTATAGCATCGGATAAGATACATACACAGAATATATGTACGCAGGTCACGGTCATAACCAAGCTGAAGGACACGAAGCCTATGGAGGTTGAGGTCATGGGAAGGCTGAACCGAGGTATGACTGAGATAGATGCGAGAGGAATATTCACGGGCGAACCCGTAAGGATATTCTTCATATACATCAGTAAATATGAGTCGAGCAGACTGAAAGCCATTATCAAGAGCTATGATGATAAGGCTTTCATAGTCGAAAATGAAGGCGTCCGTATAGACGGAAACTTCCTTAGAAAGCTGACGTAAAGATTGACATCAGTATTGTAATAATGAAAATGGAAGCAATAGTTGATATTGTTATAGCAGAGGAGAGGAGCGAAGTATCCTCTCCTGTTTTTTCGGCCTGAATAAGCGGCAGATTACCTACAGGCATGGAAGCCATAAGGCAGAGTGCGAGCACTGTTACAGAGTTAAAATTAAGAGCTCTCAGTATGAAGAACATTCCTACAGGAAGGGCTATCATCCTGAGTACTATATATATCCATATACGGATATTCTTCAGTCCGTCTGCAATTTTGGATCTGGCTATGCTGACTCCGAGCAGTGTCATGGAAAGGAACACCGTTGCATTTCCTATGAAAGATATACTGTTCGAAATGATAGGCGGTGGTGTGATTCCAAACCAGAATATTACCAGACTGAGTACAGCCATGATGGTACCCGGACTGAAAATCTTCTTTAAGTTTATCTTCTCTTTTCCGTTTGAAAGAACGACTACGCCGTGAGTATAGAAGAGAAGGCAGTACATTACATTGCATACTATGACATAGAGTATTGCGTTCTCTGGAAGTATGGCACGCGCTACAGGGATTCCGATGAACCCTACATTTGTATATACAGTCATAAGATTGTAGAATCTGCGGCTGTTATTGTCTGATTTAATGATAAATGGAAAGATGAAGCCGAGTATGACGAGACCGGCATAGAATGATGCCCCGAGTATCATCGCGGTTATCAGATCTTGATGTGTGGCGGTTATATTGCCGGACAGTATCGATGCCATAATGAGAGCAGGATTGCATATGTCCATGACTATCACAGACAGCTTCTGCGAAACTGTGCTGTCCACAACCTTTTTCTTATATAGATATATTCCTATTGCAACAAGTATGGTAATAACACCCATCTGCTGCAGAACTACTGAAGTACTCATAATCATTCCCTTTCTATAATACTTTCGCATAATACTTGCAGTTGGTGAAAATGTCAACCTAAAGACCAAAGTGTAGTTTCAGAACACGAATCTTTAGGTTTTTTATTTTTTTAATACAGTCATTTTAATGTCACTTTGGAATGCTACACTACGAACAACAAAGCAAAAGCACCCTCAGGGTTGGAAGGAGAAAAAATGGAAATACTTAGAGTTGAGAATCTTTCAAAGATTTATGGACAGGGCGAAAATGAAGTCAGAGCTGTGGACGGCATGTCATTCAGCGTTGAGAAAGGTGAGTTCCTGGCGATAATCGGAGCCAGCGGAAGTGGAAAGTCAACACTGCTTCATCTGCTCGGCGGAGTGGACAGACCTACATCAGGAAAGGTTTTCATAGATGGAGAAGATATATATAAGCTTAATGATGACAGACTTGCGATATTCCGAAGAAGACAGGTCGGGCTTATATATCAGTTCTATAATCTTCTTCCGGTACTTACAGCAGAAGAGAATATAACACTTCCGCTTGATCTGGATGGACAGACAGTTCCGAAGGAGCAGGTACAGGGAGTCATAGATATGCTCGGACTTACAGGAAGAGAGAAGCATCTTCCAAGCCAGATGTCAGGCGGACAGCAGCAGAGAGTAGCTATAGGAAGAGCGCTGATCAACAATCCGGCCATCATACTTGCAGACGAGCTGACCGGTAACCTCGACAAAAAGTCAAGCGATGAAATAGTTGAACTCCTCAAGGTTGCAAACAAAGAGAAGGGACAGACAATCATAGTGATCACTCATGATCTGGAGATTGCTAAGCAGGCTGACAGAGTCATCACTATAGAAGACGGACGTATCGTGAAGGACGAGACGAATTAGTAAGAACCTGACATACAAATCTCACCTGTGACCCGGGTGTGACAATCGTAAGGAGAAACATCAAATGACATTCATAAAAAGTTTTACGAAACGTAATATAGAAAGAAACAAAAAAAGAACGATCGCAACTATCATCGGCGTTATGCTCTCGGCAGCACTTATATGTACTGTTGCAGGTATGGCTATGACCCTCCGAAGGAGTCTGATACAGAATGAGATAGATACTACCGGTAACTTTCATGCACAGTTTGGAAATGTACCGCTGGACCAGGTAAAGGTCATTGAGGGTAACATGCATGTAGAAAAAATGGGAGTTCTTTCAACAGTAGGTTATTCCAAACTACCGGTGGTTGTTAAATCAAAGACACAGTATTTCAGAGTGAAGGCTCTGGATGAAAATGCATTTGAAATGGAAGCTATCGAGCTTAAAGAAGGAAGGCTTCCTGAGAATGAAAATGAGATTATAATTCCGGAGAATCTTAGAACAAAGGGCAAAATTGAACTTAATGTCGGAGATACCATTGAGATGGATCTCGGACGAAGAATATGGAACGGTGAAGAGCTGGATGAATACTCAGGTTATGTGACTGAGGAGGAATCAGAGGATTACATTGAAGCTATAAAGGTAGAAGGCGAACTCACAGACGAAGAAATAGCTAAGCTTAAGCCTGAAGAGGAGAAGCTTCATGTTCTTGGAAGCAGAACTTACACAGTAGTCGGAATTGCATCAAATTACAGCGGTTATGTGAGCACAATGGAAGGAAGTGCATCTTTCACCTGTCTCACAAAGGCAAGTGGAGATCCTGCCATAGACTGTATGGGTAAGGATATGGTTGATATTCCGGTTGCATACGACAGACCGTCGAAGACGGGAGATTATTCAGAGGATATTAAAGAAGTATTCAATAATCTTTATGAAGAGGGAACTATAGATGATTATGTTGGATACAATAAGACTGATTTGTCCAGATTCCTTGGCTCAGTAGGTGATACAATACTTGAGACACTCTATCTGTTTGCGGCAGCAGTTACATTTATAATCATACTTACAAGCGTATTTGTTATCAGTAACAGCTTCCGTATATCGGTTTCGGAGAAGGTAAGTCAGTACGGAATGCTCTCATCAATAGGTGCAACCAGAAAACAGATAAGAAAGACTGTTCTCAGAGAAGGACTTTACATAGGAACTATAGGTACTGCACTCGGTGTTGTACTTGGCGTAGCAGTTGTAGCTATACTTACATTTATTATTAATAAAATGCTCCCTGAAGAAGTATTGAGACTCAGGGTAGTATTTACATTCCCTGCATGGGCTGTACTTATAACAGTTGTACTTTCAGCAGTCACAGTATATTTCTCATGCATAATACCGGCATTCAAGGCGTCCCGCATCCCTCCTGTAGAAGCTATAAAAGGTGTTGATCTGGTTAAGCAGAAGCTTAAAGGCAGAAAACTCAGAACCAGTCGACTTACAAGAAAACTCTTCGGTATCGGAGGTGTTATAGCTTCCAAAAATCTGAAGAGAAGTAAGAAACAGTACAGAACAACAACTGTTTCACTTGTTCTCGGTACTGCAGTATTTATCGGACTGTCGTATTTCATGACTATGGGCTTCGCACTGGTCAAGCTTCAGTATGCAGACCTTAGGTATAATATTTCTCTGTATAGATCCGCTGATCCTGAAACGGATAATCCAAAGGCTGCAAAGAATGAGTATAAAGAGATAGCGAACCTCGAAAGCGTGGATAAACTCTATTTCTATAGAGAAGGTGCCATAATGACATCCATGACAAAGTATGGCAGTAATGAAATCAAGAATCTTTATGGCTGGAAAGACGGGGATATGGATGATCTGGCGGTTGAAGTTCTCATGATGACTCCCGATGATTTCAAAGCATATCTGGAAGAATGCGGGCAGAAGGTTGATGACCCGAGCAAAGCAGCAGTACTAATTAACAATACTGTAGTGATGGGAAATGATACTCCTTATCAGAATATCGATGTAATGAAGATTAAAGAAGGGGATACTCTTGACTGTTATACCAAAAAGTATACAGATGACCCGGATGTTTCTTATATAGATAAAGAAATGTCAATTAATATCACCTGTATTACCGATAAAAAACCTATTGGTTATGAAAATGTATACAGTGAAGCTTCCACTCTTATAGTTGAAGATGATTATGACATGGACACCTCAGAGCTTGTGTACAAGCATGCTTATGTAATAGCTGATGATCATGAGAAATGCGCGGAGGATATAAACGAGCTCAGGGAAAACAACAGCGATATTAATATACTCGTTGTTAACGATGTTACAAAGGAAGCTCAGTATATGCACAGGATTCTTATACTGATTTCCATTTTCCTGTACGGATTCATAACAGTAATAGTATTGATCAGTGTAACCAATATTTTCAATACTATAACTACGAATATGAATATCAGGGCAAGAGAATTTGCAATGCTGAAGTCAGTCGGAATGACCAAAAAGGAATTTGCAAGGATGGTAAGACTGGAAAGCATCATGTGCGGTGGAAAGTCACTTATTATAGGTATACCTATAGGTATTATACTTTCGCTCTTCTTCCATTATGCAGCGGGAACTCAGCTTGAATTGCCATACAAGGTTCCTGTGATTCCGATTTTAGTCACGATTATAGCAGTATTTATAGTTGTGGGATTTACAATGAAGTATTCTATGAGTAAAATTAATAAGCAGAATATTATTGAAACTATAAGAAGACAGAATTATTAGAAGATATGCTTTTGGGAGGTTGCCATGAGATTAAAAGTTATGTTAGTGGAAGACAGTCCTATGATCATAAAAGGACTTCAGTATACCATTGAGCAGGCCGGATATGATCTTGATGTATTTATGTCATACGAGCATGCAATGCGACATATATATGACGGTGGATATGATCTTGCAGTTCTTGATGTGACACTTCCTGACGGAAGCGGATATGATATATGCAAGGTTGTGAAAGAGGATCTCAAGATTCCGGTAATCTTCCTTACTGCAAGAGATACTGAGAATGATGTCGTTAAGGGCTTCGATATGGGGGCTGATGATTATATCATTAAGCCTTTCCGAAACAGAGAACTGGTTTCAAGGATGGAAAATGCTCTGAAGAAGTCAGGCAAGACTCAGAAGCTTATAACCATAGGTAAAGTTGAGATAAATGCTGATGACGATATCGTTACTGTAGATGGTAAGACAGTAGATTTTACGCCGCTTGAGTTTAAGGTGCTCCTTCTTCTCTGTCAGAATGCCGGCCGTACAGTTTCAAGGGAGATAATCCTTCAGAATATCTGGGATATGGCGGGTAATTTCGTAAATGATAATACTCTTACTGTATACATCAAGAGGATTAGAGAAAAACTCGGAGAAAATGATATCATCACAACTGTTAAGGGCATAGGATATAAGGTAGATAAGGCTTAAGATGAAAGTTGCCGGAAGAAAAGAATTTATAAAAAGCATAGTACTGCCGGGAGTTATTATACTCCTGGTAGTATGTATGCTCATTTTTATTATATGTGCGATATCCAGAAAAAGGCTCCGTGACAGCCGGAGAGTAGCGGATTATGAACTGGCAGGTCTAATTCATGAGGAGTATCCTGATATAGATGGATATGATATAGTCCGGATACTTAAGTACAGAGATTCAGGAAATAAGTCCGGGACTGATTACTATGAACAGGGGAAAGATGTTCTGGCTGATTATGGCTATGACATTGATTATACTGCTCCTGAGATACAGAGGGTTACCGGAAATGCATGCATGTTAAGTATTCTTGTTATAGTGCTTGGTATAGCTGTTTATTCAGTTATCATCTTTCTTTACCAAAGAAAGAAGTCAAAGGAAATTGCTGAGGTCACAGGTTATATTCATAATTTGAATGACAAAAAGTATGACCTCATGATGGCTGATAATTCGGAAGATGAACTCTCGCTCCTTCGAAATGAAGTATACAAGACAACAGTAATCCTTAAGGAGATAGCTGAGAATAAAACCATTGAGACGAAACGTCTCAGTGAGTCGCTTGCAGATATATCACATCAGCTGAGAACACCTCTTACATCCATGACTCTCATGATAGACAATATATGTGATGATCCGGATATGCCGGAGGATGTCAGAAGTGAATTCTTAAATGATATCAGGTCCGAAGTTACCTGGATGATTTCGCTTGTCAATTCACTTCTTGTTCTTGCGAAGTTTGATGCCGGAACAATAGTTATGAAGGATGAGGAGATAGATGCCTGGGGACTTCTTCACGAAGCAGTGAAGAGACTGGGTGTACTGCTTGAAGTTCATGGTGTGAGTATAGTCTGGGAAGGCGAAAAGCAGGTGAGTGAATCCGGGGATGAAACAATCGAGGATCAAAGGATAGTCTTCAATGGAGATATGAAATGGCAGCTTGAAGCTGTTTCAAATATCATTAAGAATTGTGCTGAACACAGTAAACCGGGCGGAAAGATATATCTGTCCGTTGAACAGAACAGTATTTATACAAAGCTGACGGTAAGAGATGAAGGTGAAGGCATGACTTCAGAGGATATGAGACATGTCTTTGAGAGATTCTACAAAGCGCAGAATGCCAAGGCCGACAGCATAGGAATAGGGCTTTCTTTAGCTAAGAGCATAGTAGAAACCGGAAGGGGTTATATTACGGTTGACTCAGTAGTTGGAGAGGGCACTACATTTCAGATTAAATATCAAAGATAAAAACGAAAGCATGCCATATGTATCAGGCATGCTCAGACTGTAGACAAGGTTTTCTACTTGTCTCTTTTGTTGTATAATAGAAGTTGGTTGTATATAGTTTACTTTTTGAAGGCGTTTTAGGTTTTATTGGAGGGGTATATATGAAAAAGATTAAGATTTTGGCTACTATAATTCTGGCTGCTGCGTTTGTACTGTGCTTTACCGCATGCGGCGGATCAGGCGAGAAAAAATACAAATGGGGCGATGCAGAATTCATTGTTAAGAGTGTGACTGATGATAAGTCTGTCACAGGAGATCATTCTGCGTCCGGAAAATGTGTAGCAGTTGTTATCGACTTTGGTGATAAGCAGATGGGCCAGAAGACATTTGAAGGAAATGTAAACAAAGGAATGCTCCAGCTTGCAGGACAGAAGCCTGTTGATTACAAGTACCATATGGCCAATATGACATTCGGCGGAACTGGTTTTGAGACAATGATCACAGGTGAAACTGTTCTTTACTTTGATATGGATGCAAGCTACACCGTAAATGCAGATGATCTTGTGATCACAGAATAAATAGACAGGAAGAATAGTTTCCTGCCAAACAAAAAAAGCTCCCGAAGGGACTTGAACCCTCGACCTACTGATTACGAATCAGTTGCGCTACCAACTGCGCTACGGAAGCTTATTACAACATGACGGATTATATCATACGGGATAAAAAGAGACAAGTGTGAAAAGGAGTATACATGGAAGACAAAAGATTTGCTGTACTCATAGATTCAGACAATATTTCATCTAAATATATAACAAGTATTCTTGACGAAATGACCAAGTACGGAGTCGTTACGTATAAGAGGATATATGGTGATTGGACAAGTACTCAGGCCAACAAGTGGAAGAAGGAACTCATGGAGAACTCAATAACTCCTATTCAGCAGTTCAGAAATACTGTGGGCAAGAATGCAACGGATTCCACACTTATCATAGATGCCATGGATATACTCTATACTCAGAATGTTGACGGCTTCTGTATAGTTTCAAGCGACGGTGATTTTACCAGACTTGCCAGCAGACTCAGAGAATCAGGAATGGAAGTAATCGGAATGGGAGAGAACAAGACTCCTAAGTCTTTCAGGGCGGCCTGTTCTGTATTTACAGATCTTGAACTTCTCCTTGATGAGTCTTCGGATGAAACAGCAGGAGTATTATCCGGAATCAGAAAGAAGAAGAAAGCGGAGAATGTTCTCCCGCAGTCAACTATTGAGAATGCAATCATTGAGATAATCTCAGAAAACAATAACAAGGGAAGAGATACAGGACTTGGCGAGATCGGTTCCAGACTGCAGAAGAAGTATTCTGATTTTGATGTGAGAAATTATGGTTACAGGCTGCTTTCTACATTTATCGAAGACCTTGATAACTTCAAGCTTAAGAAGAAAAATAGTACTGTCATTGTTAAGATAAGGGAAGACAGCTCTCTCAGAGATGAGGTTACGAATTACATCATCGAGATGGTTGAAGAGTCCGGTAAACAGGGAGTTGAGCTCGGCATCATAGGAAGAAAGCTCCATACACAGTATCCGGATTTCAATGTAAAGGAGTTCGGTTACTCGACGCTTTCACGTTTCATTTCCGGTATCAAAGAGCTTAAGATAAACAGTACAAGTAATAACAGCAAAAATGTTGTTATAAAGAAATAGGGTTCAAGATGAAAAAGATTACTGAACAGGGTTGGTATCAGCACCTGAAGACAATTAATTATCATAAATATCTGGTTGGAAAGTACTGCTTCAGATGTGGACTTTATAAGCAGGGATTGCTGCACGATCTGTCCAAGTATTCATGGACGGAATTCAGTGTGGGTGCCAAGTATTATCAGGGTAACAGGAGCCCCAATGATGCGGAGCGAGAGGATAAAGGTCTGACTACATCGTGGCTTCATCATAAGGGACGCAATAAGCATCACCTGGAGTACTGGACAGATTATGACCTTGTTAAAAGAGATGGCTCTCTTATTGGAATGAAGATGCCGGATAATTATATAGTTGAAATGTTCTGCGACCGCGTAGCGGCAAGTAAGATCTATAAGAAGGATGAGTACGATGATTCGAGTGCTCTCGTTTATTTCCGAAGAGGAAAGAGCAAAGGGCTGATGCATCCGTATACCAGAAAGAAGCTTGAACTTCTTCTTACCAAGCTTGCTGAAGAGGGCGAGGATGCTGCTTTTGCGTACGCAAGAAGGTACATGAAAGCGTACCGCAGATATCTGAGAAAGAAGAAGTGCTGCGGATGCTGCTGCACCGAAACAGGCGGTTGTTGCTGCGGACACAGTAAGACAGAGAATGGTTGTTGCGGACATAAATAAAAAGACAGGGTGACAGGATGGAATTTACACATCTCCATGTACATACTGAATATAGTTTGCTGGACGGCTCGGCGAAGATTCCCGAGCTTGTTTCACGTGCAAAGGAACTTGGCTTCGACAGCCTTGCCATAACCGATCATGGTGTTATGTATGGTGTCATTGATTTCTATGAAGCCTGCAACAAGGAAGGTATCAAGCCTATAATCGGATGTGAGGTTTATGTTGCACCGGGCTCCAGGTTTGACAGAGAACCGGGGGCAAATGATGAGAGGTATTATCACCTCATACTTCTTGCGGAGAACAATCAGGGCTACAGTAATCTCTCAAAGATAGTTACAAGAGGATTTACTGAAGGTTATTATTATAAGCCGCGTGTAGACAGAGAGGTTCTCGAACAGTATCACGAGGGTATAATATGTCTCTCTGCCTGTCTGCAGGGTGAGGTTGCCGTGAAGATAAGACAGGGCTTCTATGAGGAAGCGAAGAAGGCGGCGCTCGAGCATCAGAAGATTTTTGGTGAAGGGAATTATTTCCTCGAGATGCAGGATCACGGACTCCCTGAGGATACAGTGGTAAATACTGATCTTATGAGGATATCAAAGGAGACGGGCATTCCGCTTGTATGCACAAATGATACTCACTACATAAACGAGGATGACTGGGAAGCTCACGATATACTCATCTGCATTCAGACGGCAAAGAGTGTAAATGATGATAACAGGATGCATTATGCCAAGGGCAAGTATTATCTCAAGTCTGCAGAAGAGATGGAGGCTCTCTTCCCTTATGCGAAAGAAGCACTTCAGAACACTCATAAGATAGCTGAAAGATGTAATGTAAATATAGTTTTCGGTGAATATAAGATTCCGAAGTATGACGTACCGGAAGGCTACGATGCTTTCTCATATCTGACTCATCTCTGCGAAGAAGGAATCAAGGATAGATATGAAAATGTAACGAATGACCTTATGGAAAGGATGCGTTACGAACTGTCCGTTATACGTGATATGGGTTTCGTAGACTATTTCCTCATCGTTTGGGACTTCATCAGATATGCAAAGGATAACGGTATTCCTGTAGGACCGGGCAGAGGTTCTGCTGCCGGAAGTATAGTTTCATATTCCCTTAAGATCACAAATATAGATCCGATAAGATATAATCTTCTTTTTGAAAGATTCCTTAATCCGGAACGTGTCAGCATGCCTGATATAGATATAGATTTTGATCCTGACAGAAGACATGAAGTCATAGAGTACGTAAAGGAAAAGTACGGTGACGAGAAGGTTGTCCAGATCGTTACATTTGGTACTCTTGCACCGCGTAACTGCATCAGAGATGTGGGACGTGCACTGGATATTCCTTACAATGTCTGTGATAAGGTTGCGAAGTCAATCCCTATGGATATAGGTATGACTATAGATAAGGCACTGGCGGTAAGCCAGGACTTCCGTAAGGAGTACGAAGAAAACGAAGATGTACGATACATGGTCGATATGGGACGCAAGCTGGAAGGACTTCCGAGACATGCTTCCATGCATGCCGCCGGCGTTGTTATAGGCAGGGAGCCTATAGAAGACTTCGTGCCACTCTGCAAAAACGGAGGGGCAGTGACGACTCAGTATAACATGACCCGTATCGAACAGCTTGGACTTCTGAAGATGGACTTCCTCGGACTCAGGAATCTTACTGTCATTCAGGATACTGTTAACAGTATAAAGAAAAGACTCCATATTGATATAGATATGGATCATATAGATTATAACGACCCTAAGGTTTTCGAACTTATATCCCAGGGCAAATGCGAAGGTATATTCCAGCTTGAGTCGAGCGGTATGAGGAGCTTCATGAAGGAGCTTAAGCCGAACAGTCTCGAGGATGTAATAGCCGGAATCTCACTCTACCGTCCGGGACCTATGGACTTCATACCGAAATACATTTCAGGAAAGGTTAATCCTGAAAGTGTTAGCTATGATCATCCTGCTCTGGAGAAGATACTGTCACCAACCTATGGATGTATAGTATATCAGGAACAGGTTATGCAGATTGTTATGGAGCTGGCGGGTTACTCGCTCGGTAGAAGCGACCTGGTTCGCCGTGCCATGAGTAAGAAGAAAGCCGACGTCATGGCTAAGGAACGTCAGTATTTCGTTTATGGAAATCCTGAGCTTAATGTTCCGGGCTGTATGGGAAATGGAATACCTGAAGATATAGCAAACAAGATATTTGATGAGATGACAGACTTCGCAAAGTATGCATTCAATAAGTCTCATGCTGCAGCTTACGCGGTAGTGGCTTATCAGACGGCATATCTCAAGTGTTATTATCCGCTTGATTTTATGGCTTCACTGCTTACCTCAGTTAAGGATAACTCTGCGAAACTTCTGACTTACATAGATGCGGTAAGAAAGATGGGCATCAAGCTTCTGCCTCCGGATGTTAATAAGGGATTCAGTAACTTTGCTGTTTCAGGAGACGGAATAAGATATGGTCTTTCGGCCATTAAATCTGTCGGTGAAAATGTAGTTGAAGAGGTTATAGACGAGAGAGTTCTCGGTGGCGATTATGAGAGCCTTGATGACTTCATAGACAGACTGTTCGGAGTGGCATCAAATAAAAAGTATATAGAGAGTTTCATATTGGCCGGTGCGTTCGACTGCTTCAAGAAGAATCGTCGGCAGATGATGATGACATATCAGGACATCATAGACAGTGTTTCCAAGGAGCGTAAGAAGGGAATATCCGGACAGATGGATCTTTCAGATTTTTTTGGAGATGAAGACGGTTCTCCTTTCAAGTCCATGGTAAGATATCCTGACTGTGCTGAGTATACGATGGATGAACTGCTTCATGGTGAGAAGGAGATGCTCGGACTTTATGTAAGCGGTCATCCTCTCGATAAATATTCGGATATAATAAATGAATATGCAAATGTAACGTCAGCCGACTTCATGTTCGATGATGAAACCGGTACGACTTCTGCAAAAGACAGAATGACATATACCATGGGCTGTATCATTGAGAAGGTAAATGTAAAGCTCACAAGGAAGAATGAAACCATGGCGTTTCTCACAGTATCGGACCTTGTCGGAACTATGGAGATCATAGTGTTCCCTAAGGCTTATACCGATATGCAGAATGATCTGTATCCGGGAAATGCTGTGCTTATCACAGGCCGTTCATCCATTACTGAAGAGGAGGCTAAACTTATAGCTGAGAACATAAGACTTCTCGATGATATCAGGCAGGATATGGAAGCAGCTAAGATTGAGGTATGGGTAAGATTCTCGGATTACGGAGAGTATAAGAATAACGAACAGGACCTCATCAGTATCGCAAAGGAATTCCCCGGGAAGTCACCGCTCTTTGTTCAGCTTGCAAGGGAAAAGCAGGCGAAGAAGATGAAGGTAGAGGTTGATGCGGACAGTACTATCGCAGGTTCGCTCGGACTTGCATTTGGAGATGCAAATGTACTTATAAGGAAAAAATAACATGATGAGATTGAAATATGATGTCGGGAGTACAAATCCCGTACTCAATTCACCAAAGAATGAGAAGATAAAATTCGTAGCCAAGCTGATTCATGATTCCAAACTCAGAAAAGAAGCCAAGACTTATGTGGCAGAGGGCATAAGACTCTTCTCGGATACAATAGAAAATGACATACTGGAAGTCTTCTGTACTGAGGATATAGAGGAGAAGATTAAAAACAGTCTCTCTCCTGAAAGGGCTGAAGAAGCTCTGCTTAAGCTTGGAAACCTTCGGGAAAGGGGCAAGGTTGTTACCGTATCGGAGGAAGCGGCAAAGAAGATATCAGACACAGAGAATCCGCAGGGAATAACTGCTCTTATACGGATAAGGGAACGCGAGATTGCCGATGTGATGAAGGAGAACGATACATTTATACTTATTATCGAGAGACTGCAGGATCCGGGAAATCTCGGTACTATCATAAGAACTGCAGAGGGTGCCGGAGTAACGGGAATCGTGATCAGCAGGGATTCAGTGGATGTTTATAATCCAAAGGTTGTGCGAGGAACTATGGGTTCTTTGTTCAGGATGCCGATATATATATCTGATGACCTGAAGAAAGATATAGAGATTATCAAAGAGGCCGGAGTCACAGTTTATGGCACGCATCTTTCCGGAAATGATATGTATGACGAAAGCTTCGATGGCAAGGTTGCATTCCTGATAGGAAATGAAGGGGCGGGACTTTCGGATGAGATATCTGCTGCAGCTGATAAGCTGCTCAGGATTCCTATGGAGGGAAAGGTTGAGTCACTTAATGTGGGAGTTTCTGCAGCGGTCGTTTGCTATGAGGTCATGAGACAGAGACGAGGATAGAGTATGGCAAATTGGTACGACAGAACTTCGCTTGTTCTGGGAGAAGATGCGGTTGCGCGCCTTGGAAAGGCTCGTGTTGCTGTATTCGGAGTAGGTGGAGTCGGTGGATATATAGTTGAAGCGCTTGCAAGGTCAGGTGTAGGAAAACTTGATCTCTTTGATAAGGATATAGTAGATATAACCAATCTCAACAGACAGATCATAGCCCTCAGGAGTAATATCGGCAGGGATAAGGTTGATGTTGCGAAGGAGAGGGTTCTTGACATCAATCCGGAGTGTGTGGTGGAGACTCATAAGGTTTTCTACCTTCCGGACACAGCGGCTGATATAGACCTTTCAGTATATGATTATGTCGCAGATGCAATAGATACGGTCACAGGGAAGATTGCCCTTATCGAGAATTCCAAGAAGGCAGGAGTTCCCATCATATCTTCCATGGGAGCAGGGAATAAGACAGATCCTTCAAGATTCCGGGTTGCTGACATATATAAAACAAGTGTATGCCCCCTTGCCAAGGTTATGAGAAAAGAACTCAGAAGCAGGGGTATAGAGGAACTGAAGGTGGTTTATTCTGATGAAGAACCGAAGAAATCTGTGCCTACCGGATCTGTGCCTTTTGTTCCGCCCGTTGCAGGACTTGTAATTGCAGGTGAGATTGTGAAGGATTTACTTGGCTGACGCAGTGATTCATGTTGAGATTATTGATACGCATGTCATATTGTGAGTTATTGGTGTTTTTAAGTGAGTGTGGCTTGATATTTACTATCAAAAATACTATAATGGCTCTGTCTGTGGTTTGATGAAACTGCAGGGTCAAAAGGTATATATAAATAACCGGAGAGTATCCTATGAAATTTGTTCATATTTCGGATGTCTGTCTTGGGGCTGCTCCTGATTACAATAAGGAGTGGGGCGAAAACAGAACCCAGGAGATTGAAGATACATTTAAAAATATAATAAAGGTATGTCAGGATGAGGATGTAAGACTGCTTCTTATATCCGGTAATCTGTTTAATCTTCCGCCGGAGCTTCATGAACTTGAAGCGCTTGATGAGATGCTCATGCCTCTCACAAGTACTCGTATAGTTATAGCGGCAGGTGACAGGGATTATATAGCACCGGGTTCTCCTCAGGAGACATATAAGTTCAATTCAAAGACGGTTATACTTCCGAGAGACAGGACTACCAATGCCTACCTCAAAGGAATTAATACCTGTGTAACAGGTTACAGCTATGGTAAGAAGGAGTACCGAGAGCCTGTTCTGGAAGAGATTTCTCCGGGACGTGAGGGTGCCATCAATATTCTCATGGCATGCGGCGGAACAGAAGATCATATGCCTTTTAAGAGTGAAGTTCTTGCAAAGAAAGGTTTTGATTATATAGCACTCGGCGGAAGTACAAAGCCGGTACATATACTTAAGAACAGGATGGCTTATCCTGGTTCGCCTGAACCTCTTTCAAACAGCGATACAGGAAGAAGAGGATATATCATAGGCGAGATAGAAAATGGTGTAACCAGAATCAAATGGAAGCCTATATCCAAAAGACAGTATATAAATATGACTATAGAGATAAGCTCTGATTTCTCAGACCAGGAGATTATAGAGGGTGTATTCAAGAAGATGAGAAAGCTTGGATATGACAATATCTATACTATAGTTCTTAAGGGACTTATATCCAGAGATATGCATCTTAACTTTAAGAAGATCAAGGATAGGTTCAATGTATATGCCATTATAGATAAGACACTCAGTCGTCATGATGAGTATAAGATATACAGTGATAATCAGCATAACCTTCTCGGCAGATTCATAGATAATGTCAGTGAGAGTTATGAGCAGGATGATGATGTTAGAGCGAAAGCTATAAGATATGGTATAGAAGCCCTATTTACTTCGGGAGACAGATAATGTATATAACCAGAGCATTGCTTCAGAGTTTTGGAAAATTTAATAAAAGAAGCGTCAGCCTTGAGAAGGGTGTCAACATTGTCTATGGACCGGATGATTCGGGCAAAACGACATTCAAGGACTTCGTACTCAGTATGCTGTTCGGTCTCTCTAAGAAGTCAGGAATAGGAGTTAATGAGGATTCATTTACTCTCCGCCGACCGACAGGTGCATCCGGATACAAAGGAAGCATGTATCTTCAGAATGGAGATGATGTATATCTTATAGAGAAGGATTTCCTGGCAGGGGATAAGCAGACTTCGGTACTGAATGTAAATACAGGAAGAGAAGTAAGACTTAAGAATAAGGACACTCTCTCCGGAACACTTCTTGAAGCTGATAAGAAGAGCTATGCAGGAGCTATGTGCATTGATCCTATAAAAGGTGAGGACGTTGATACTCTTGCAGGTGATATAGAAAAATATGTTACAAATGTAATGGACACGGGAACTTCTGATATAAGCCGTTCAGAGGCTATCAAGTATCTTGAGTCAGAAAAACAGCGTAACAGTACAAAGCCGCTCGTAAGAAGACTTGATGAACTTACAGAGCAGATTGAAGAGTACGACGATGTTGATCCCGGACTTGAAAGGATCAAGACTGACCTCAAGACTCTTAATGACGAATTCCTTATGGAAGCTGCCAAGCGTAAAAGGGTAGCAAGGAAGATAGTTGAAAATGAAGATGGTTCAGTAACATACGAACAGGACGAAAGCCTTGATGAGAAGATAGACAGACTTACTGAGGCAGAGCAGAAGTCACTGGAGGAAGAGGATAAGCCGAAGAAGCTTACGGACCGCCTTCCATTTATACTTCTTACAGGTATACTTGTTATAATCCTTATCGCAGTTATAGTAAAACTGCTTCCTTTCGAAGAGATAGTAAGAAGAGTATTCATACTCTTTACAGCGATATTTGTAATACTTACGATCATAGATGACCTTAGACTGAAGGGCTTCTTCTCTGAAGAGGATGATTCGGAAACGCCGGACGAGGATGATTTCCAGAAGGTTCTCGATGAACTTCGGGAGGAATCCGAACAGCGTGAGGAAATTGAGTTTGATATGACTTTCGCAAAGGAATTCCAGGAGAAGAAGGATGCACTTCGCGAAGAGGAAAAGGTTCTTCTTAAACGTAAGTCAGAGAGAACTCACCTCAAGGCGGAATTCAATGATGTCTTCAAGAAGAAGAGCATGCTCGAGAAAGAGCAGGCTGCCATCAACCTGGCAATCTCAAGAATCAGAACGATATCAAATGAAATGCGCAAGACGAACTATCAGGCAATCTTCGTAAAGTCTGAGAAGTTCATAAGAAGACTTCTTGGAGATGATTACGGAAGGATGACCATGAGCAATGAAGGACATCTCTTCATTTCCGTATCAGGAAGTACGCTTCGTATCAACCAGTTGTCTGAGGAAGAACTGAGAAAACTGTACCTTGCCATCAGACTTTCAGTTGCAGCAAATCTTGCACCTGAGAATGTTCCACTCATCATAGATGACGCAATCAAGGATGTATCACTCCGTGATATGATCGCATTTGCACAGTGTGTGGATTCACTGGGACTTGATCAGGTCATCGTGCTTACGAGTGACGAAAGGCTTGATGCTATATTTGAGGGGGCAGAAATCCCTTATAATATGACAACATTATAATTGAGAAATTTTCATCATTAGGAAGGCGGTTTTAACCGCCTTCTTTCTTTACTTGGAAGCCGGTTTGGCTTATACTTCATCTTAATGTAAAAACCATTGGAGACATATATCTTTGGTTATTATTAGTAAAGGCAGGTATTATCATGAGTAATCTTCTTGAAGTAAAAGATTTACAGGTAAATATAGGTGATAAGGAAATCCTTAAGGGGCTGAATATTTCAGTCGGAAAAGGTGAGACACATGTCATAATGGGACCGAACGGTGCAGGAAAGTCCACACTCGGTCATTCCATCATGGGAGATCCACGATATGAAGTGACAGGCGGATCAATCAGATTTGACGGTGAGGAAATCGTAGAGGAGAATCCGGCTGAAAGAGCAAAGAGAGGACTTTTCCTTACATTTCAGAATCCTATAGAGGTTCCGGGCATTACTCTTGCAAACTTTATCAGGAGTGCCATGGATCAGAGACGTGAGAAGAAGATAAGGATATGGGAATTCCGTAAGGAACTTGAAAAGGTTCTCAAGGTTCTCGAGATGGATGCGGATTATGCAGACAGAGATCTTAATGTCGGTTTTTCAGGCGGTGAAAAGAAGAAGGCAGAGATACTTCAGCTTCTTATGCTGAAACCTCAGCTTGCCATACTTGATGAGACAGATTCAGGACTTGATGTGGATGCTGTAAGAGTTGTCAGCAAGGGCGTTTCTGAATTCAGAGGAAGTACGGACGGCTCCCTTGTTATCATTACGCACAATACAAAGATTCTTGATTCACTCGATGTAGACTATACCCACATTCTTGTGGACGGTAAGATTGTAGCAACCGGAGACAAGAGTCTTATTGATGAAATTAATGAGAACGGTTTCGAAAAGTATATAGGATAATGTTTTAGATTTTGAGGAATTAATAGATGGAAAAGACGTATGTCGAGGACGTGAATCGTAATTTGTACGATTTTCGTTTTGAAGGGACAGATGATTATAAAGTAGATGAGGGCCTGACCGAGGATATAGTAAGACAGATATCCGAGGAGAAGAATGACCCTGAATGGATGAGGGAGTTCAGACTTGAGTCTCTGAAGATATATAACAGTCTCAGTGTTCCGGACTGGGGACCTTCCATAGACGGTCTTGATATGAACAATATAGTTACATATGTAAGGCCGAAGGGCAAGATGACTGCTGACTGGGATGAGGTTCCTGATGAGATCAAGGAAACCTTCGAAAGACTTGGAATCCCTGCTGCTGAAAGAGAATCTCTGGCAGGTGTTGGCGCTCAGTATGATTCGGAGCTTGTTTATCATAACATCAAGGACGAGGTTGCTGCACAGGGAGTTGTATATTCAGACCTGGAGTCGGCACTTCATGGTCCGTACGCTGATATGATCAAAGAGCATTTCATGAAGCTCCTTACAGCAAGGGATCATAAGTTCATGGCTCTTCACGGAGCTGTTTGGTCGGGCGGTTCATTTGTATATGTTCCGAAGGGAGTTTCGGTTGAGATTCCGCTTCAGTCATATTTCAGACTGAATGCTCCGGGAGCCGGACAGTTTGAACACACACTGATAATAGTTGACGAAGGAGCTGACCTTCATTTCATAGAAGGCTGTTCAGCGCCTAAGTATAATATAGCCAACCTTCATGCAGGTGCAGTTGAGCTTTATGTCGGAAAGAATGCAAAGCTCAGGTACTCGACTATAGAGAACTGGTCCAAGAATATGTACAACCTGAACAGCAAGCGTGCGCTTGTTGAAGAGGGCGGAAAAATGGAATGGGTGAGCGGTTCATTTGGCTCACATACTTCTTATCTTTATCCTATGACCATTCTCAAAGGCGATGATTCGAAAATGGAATACACGGGCATTACATTTGCAGGTGAAGGACAGGAACTTGATACCGGAATGAAGCTTTCGGTTACGGGAAAGAATACAAGTTCTGTTGTCAGTGCAAAGTCCATATCGAAGAGCGGTGGAAAGAGTACCTTCAGAAGCAGCGTTTTCGTCGGAAAGAATGCACATGGCGCAAAGGTTTCTGTAGACTGTGCGTCTCTTATGCTTGACGATATTTCAAGGTCGGATACTATTCCTGCCATGGATATAAGGACAAGGCATGCGGATGTCGGACATGAGGCAAAGATAGGTCAGATAAGTGATGAGGCTGTATTCTATCTCATGTCGAGAGGTATTTCAGAGGAAGATGCAAGGACGATGATAGTCAGCGGATTTGCAGACAATGTATCGAAGGAACTTCCGCTTGAATATGCTGTTGAGATGAATAATCTCATAAGACTCGAGATGAAAGGCAGTATCGGATAGGTGATGAAATGAGTATAGATATGAAAAAGACAGATGCCGTAAGCGGCGGAGCTGTAGAAATGAATATCAACCGCCTGCCTTCGATCACTTGGCATTCACTCAGGATCAATGATAAAAGAGTGCTTCTGAGTCCGGTGTCAAAAGAAGGTAGTTACAGATTGATGTCAGGAACAGCTGTGACAGAAGCTGAATATTCAGGAAGAGAAGATGCAGCGGCACTGACCGCTAGCTTCGAGGATATTGCTTCCGCTATGGGAAGCGATTTCGTAAAACTCGTAAACGGAGAAAATGTAGCGCCGATTCTTTTTGAAACTGATACGAAAGAGGATGTTTCAATCGGTTTTAATCTTGATGATGCTGAACAGAGCATAAACAGAGTCAGACTTCATGCAAAGGAAGGCGCAAGGATATCCTGCTTTATGGAATTCAGGAGCAGCAGTGCATCGGTCGGCGGGGATTCGGCGGCTTATAAGGATGGGGTTGATAAAGATTCTGCATCAAACCAGAAAAGAAGAGCAGGAATTGTTGAGACAAGGATCATTGCTGAGAAAGGCGCAAAGGTTCATCTTTATCAGATCCACAGACTTTCAGATGATATAGACTTTTATAACGATATATCAGGAGACTTTGCTGAAGATGCATCATTCAGAGTGGTTCATGTTTTAGTATCCGGTAAGAATATAAACATAGGATGCGCTGCAGATCTTTCAGGTGACAGAGCTCATATAAAGGCATATACAGGATATCTTGTAACCGGAGATGATGAACTTGATATGAATTATGTTGTCAGACATCACGGAAAGGAAACTGAGTGTGAGATGCTGGCAAAGGGTGCTCTCCGTGACAACGCAAAGAAGACATACAGAGCAACCATAGATTTCATAAAGGGCTGTGCCGGTGCCAAAGGACAGGAGAATGAAGAAGTGCTCCTCCTCAGTGATGATGTGGTCAATAAGACTATTCCGAATATCCTCTGTGCAGAGGAAGAGGTGGAAGGTGAGCACGGAGCTTCCATAGGCCAGCTTTCTGATGACATTCTTTATTATATGCAGTCCCGTGGAATTCCTGAGGATACTGCATATGAGATGATGGCCAGAAGCGGAGTCAGTGCAGCGGCAGGTCGTATACCGACAAGATTTACAGAAACAGCAGATTAATCAAAGGAAAATGAAATGCTAGATGTAACAAATATCCGTAAGGATTTCAGATTTTTTGATAATACAAAGCTTGCATATCTTGATAATTCTGCCACATCGCAGAGACCTGAGAGGGTCATACAGGCAGAGGCTGATTATTATAGATACAGCAATGCAAATCCGTTCAGGGGACTTTATGATCTTTCCATAGAGGCGACTGATAAGTACGAGAACGCGAGAGCGACTGTCGCAAACTTCATAGGTGCAGATGCAAATGAAATCATCTTCACGAGAAATGCATCGGAAAGTCTTAATCTTGCTGCGTTCAGTCTGGGAGAGCTTTTGCTCGAACCTGGGGATGAGATAATTACAACGGTTGCAGAGCATCACAGCAATATGCTTCCGTGGGTGCATGCGGCGAAGAGGAAAGGTGCAATTGTAAAGTATCTTATGTGCGGGATAGACGGTGAGTTTTCACTAGATGACTTTAAGGCTATGCTCTCACCAAAGACGAAGATAGTTTCGATGACTCACATGTCAAATATCTTCGGGCGCATCGTAGATATAAAGAGCTTTGCTGAGGCGGCTCATTCAGTCGGAGCAGTATTTGTTGCCGATGGTTCACAGAGCGTTCCACATATCAAGGTCGATGTCAGAGAACTTGGAGTTGACCTCATGGCCTTTTCAGGTCATAAGATGATGGCACCTATGGGAATAGGCGTTCTGTATGGAAGAAAGGAACTCCTTGATAAGATGCCTCCGTTCCTGACAGGCGGCGAGATGATAGAATATGTATCTCTCGATGATGTGAGTTACGCTGAAGTTCCTCATAAGTTCGAAGCAGGAACTGTAAATGGAGGTGGAGCAGTAGGACTTGCCGAAGCTATAAGATACATAGAAGAGATAGGTATGGATGCCATGTCAGAGAGGGAATTATATTTTACCGAACTGGCGCTTAAGAAGATAGAGGAGATACCTCATGTTACCGTTCTCGGTGGGAAGACTGCTGAGGAACATCACGGCATCATTACATTTAAGATAGATAATGTACATCCGCATGATATTGCGGCGATATTTGCAGATGAGAATGTAGCAGTACGCGCGGGACATCACTGTGCTGAACCGCTTCATCATCAGCTTGGTATTCCATCAACTACAAGAGCCAGCATAATGTTTTATAATACTGAGGAAGAAGTTGAGAGATTTGTCTCAGTCCTTTCCGAAATCAGAAAGGTTATGGGGTTTAGAGACTGAGGTTATTATGAAACGCACATTGGATGGTAAACTAAACCATTCAATGTGTGTTTTTTTGTTTTTAATATATTGTTGATTAATAATATTTGACGCACGTTAAATAATAGTGCATTATACTAAAGGCGCTATTTGACGTGCGTTATATATTTTAAGAAGGAAGTAACAGTAAATGGAACGCAGAACATTTTATAACGAGATAATAACGGATCATAATATTGATCCGCTTCACAAGTATAATCTTATAGATGCAAATCTCAAGGGAACGAGCAGTGTGGAGCACTGTGAGCTTCCTGATGGTAAAAATGTAATGTATCTCCGAGGCGTGAATCCATCCTGTGGTGATGATATAACTCTCCAGCTAAGACTGTCTGATGACGGAACGACTATCGAGGACGGTTCATTTGTAGGAGATGGATGTGCCATATCTCAGGCGAGTGCGGATATAATGCTTGATATGATAATAGGCAGGAACGTGGATGAAGCACTCATGCTTAAGGATAAGTTTCTCGGAATGATCAAGGGCACTGCAACTGAGGAAGATATTGAGACTCTTGAAGAGGCCGGAGCCCTGCAGGATATATCACATATGCCGTCACGAGTTAAGTGCGCGGTGTTGGGATGGCATACTCTTGAAGAAATACTTAAGTAAAGAAGGTAATGAAATTATGAAAGGTCAGCTGAAGGGAATAATCTGTATAGTTATTGCGGCTATAGGATTCTCTTTCATGACCTTTTTTGTCAGGCTTGCAGGAGATCTGCCTACTATGCAGAAGGCGTTCTTCCGCAATGCATTTGCACTTATAATAGCAGTTGCAACTCTGCTGATAAAAAAGGAAAAATTCGAAATAAAGAAAGAATTCGGATGGGACATTTTCTTCAGATGTCTTTTCGGGACGACAGGACTTATAGCAAATTTCTATGCAATCGACAGACTTGATCTGGCCGATTCAAATATGCTGAATAAGCTGTCGCCTTTCTTTGCTATTCTTATATCAATCCCACTTCTTAAGGAAAAACCATCAAAGATGGATATTGCAGCGACGGTGATAGCATTCATTGGTGCGCTCTTTATTATCAGGCCTACAGGAACAAATATGGAGCTGGTTCCGTCTCTCATAGGACTCTATGGAGGCTTTGGAGCAGGAACGGCATACGTGTTCGTAAGGCGAGCCGGAAGCAAGGGAGCAAAGACACCTGTCATAGTCATATGCTTCTCGCTTTTCTCATGTCTGCTCACGCTTCCATTTCTAATATTCGATTACGTAAGTATGACTCCAAAGCAGTGGCTTATAATGAGCTTGGCCGGAGTCTCTGCAGCAGTGGGTCAGTTTGCGATAACTACAGCTTATAAATTCGCCCCGGCCAAGAAGCTTTCTGTATTTGATTATATGCAGGTTATATTTGCAGCGCTCTGGGGAATCCTGTTTTTCCAGGAGGTTCCGGTACCGCTCAGCATTATCGGTTATGTCATCATCATGGGCGTTGCATTTGTACGATGGGAGATGGCCCGCAGGGCAGATGAATCTCAGGAGTCATCGGAATAAACATCGCTTGAGAACCCTGTAAATCATGATAATAATCGGTAACCGTAAAAATGTCGGCAGAATCTTCTTGATTTACCGACATTTTTGTGGTTTAATGAGGGTGGAGGTGAGGGCCTTGTCTGAAAAATATGTTAAAAATGAATCAATTACAGCGGCTGATATAAAAAGATTGCGGGAAATACTGGGATTATCTCAAAGTGAGTTCTCTGATTTTTGTTCGGTTTCCAAAAGGACTGTTGAAAGATGGGAAACTACAAAGGAACCTATCTCCGGAGCGGTTGTGACTCTTGTTGAAATACTTCTCAGAGAACCGGAAATTGAGTACAAGCTGCGTCTTCCTGATAAGAAGTTAAAACTCCGACTAAAGTATATGTATGAAAACATAGTATGTACGATCATAGATGTCGATGAATTATCCAGAAAGGTTGAGATTAAAAACTATATAAGCAACCCTATGTTTCGTGCGTTTGGTGTAAACACTGAGCCGACTTTTGAGGAGTATGAAGAATTCATTGAATCCAGATGCTTTCCAAAGACAAGGGATAAGATTAAATTGGAATTGAAAAGGTTGGACATTCCATTTTATGATCCAATCCTTATAATCGAAAAGACTGAAGGAAGGATGGCTGAGGATAAGTTCTGGATTAAGATTGAGAGGTGATATTTTGATAAAGCTTTTCGATGATGATATGAAGATGGAAAACAGGCAATCTTCAAAAGGAAATCAGCTTAAATTTGAGAGAAATGGTGTGTGGTATAAAGCTGACTATGCCGGTTATGAGGGATTGGTGGAATACACTGTTTCAAAGCTTTTGAAAAAGTCTACTCTTAGCGAAGAAGAATATGTGGACTACAACCTTGATCAGATTGAGTATAATGGGACTTTGATAAATGCATGTAAGAGTGCTGATTTTACTCAAGGTTGGCAGTTGATTACTCTTGAAAGATTATTTCAGCAAAGCTATGGGTATGGCTTGAATAAAATAATATATAGTACCGAGGACCATACTGATAGGCTTAGAGTCTTGACGGAACAGGTAGAGAGATTGACTGGGATTTCAGACTTTGGAAAGTATATGAGTAAAGTTCTTACAATAGACGCGTTGTTTTTGAATGAAGATAGGCATACTCACAATCTTGCTGTACTTACTAAGGACATGAAAGAGTATAGGCTTGCTCCGATTTTTGATAATGGGGCAGGTCTTTTATCAGATACAACTCTTGATTATCCGATGGGGAAAGACCATATATCACTTATCGACACTGTAAAGGCAAAGACTTTTTCTGACAGCTTTGTTGAACAGCTGGATATTGCAGAAGCTCTTTTCGGAGAAAATGTACATTTTTCATATGATTATAATTATGTTAAAAATGTAGTCGACGCTGCAGACATATATTCAGAAGAAATAAGGCTCCGCGTGACTGAAGTAGTAATGGAAATGCGTCGCAGATATAAATACTTATTCAAATAATAAGAAAAAACTGCTAAAATATAATGTTGTGTATATATGAAGTTTTTATGAGGGTTACGCACATGAAAAAGAGATATAAAGTACTTATAACCATAATCGTGATAATTGCGGTCCTGACTGTGTCAGGGTTCTGCTACGTGCGTCACATGAGCTACGATATCGAGCCTCATGAATTCTATGATGTAAAGACTCTGGAATCTGAAGGAAGAACTTATAACGGAAGTTCAGTAGTTTATTTCACGAAGGATATAAGTCCTGAAGGACTTCAGAAAATGTATGATGCGCTGGGGGCTGAACCGGAGGGGAAGGTTGCTGTCAAGCTTTCTACAGGTGAAGCCGGTAACCCTAACCATCTGTCACCGGACCTTATCAAAGATCTTGTTCAGAGTGTGGATGGAACTATCATAGAATGTAATACGGCATATTCCGGTTCCAAGAGAGCTGATACAGCCATGCATATGGAAGTTGCTAAGGAACATGGTTTTACCGAAATAGCTGATGTTGATATTATGGACAGGGATGGATATATGACCATACCTGTTGAAGGCGGAAAGAATCTTAAGGAAAACTGGGTCGGTCAGAATCTTGCAAACTATGATTATGTTATAGTACTGACCCATTTCAAGGGACATCCTATGGCAGGCTACGGTGGAGCGTTGAAGAATATCTCCATAGGTATTGCTTCAAGAGAAGGAAAGGTAAGGATTCACAGTGGTGGTAAGCTTCATAAGCCTACTATAACACTCGCTGCTTATGTGACAAATCAGGATGTTTTTACTGAGTCCATGGCTGAGGCTGCAAAGTCTGTGTCAGATTATGAAGATCATGGTAAGAAGATGATCTATATAAGTGTTATGAACAATATGTCAGTTGACTGTGACTGTGTTTCAACTCCTGAACCTGTTGATATGCATGATATAGGTATTCTGGCTTCTACTGATCCGGTTGCTCTGGATCAGGCATGTATAGATATGGTATTCAGAGCTTCGGACAGTACTTCTCTTCAGGAGAGAATACTCAGCAAAAATGGACTGCATATTCTTACTCATGCTGAAGATATAGGCCTCGGAAACAGAGCTTATGAACTCATAGATATGGACGAGTAAGATGTTTGAAATAATAAAAAGAGAATTCATATATATCTGGTATTATTTCTCTGTACAGCTTCATCAGATATTCCTGTACTGGGTTATCGGTATGGTGATAGGATCCATAGTTTCTGTATTCTTTAAGGATAAGATACATGGACTTATGAGGAACATGAATGGAAATGGAAGTACCATTATCGGTATAATAGCAGCTTCTTTTCTGGGAGTGCTGTCGCCTCTCTGTATGTACGGAACTATTCCTATCGCAGCTTCATTCAGTAAGGGGGGAGTGCGTGATGAATGGCTGGCAGCTTTCATGATGAGCTCGATTCTGCTGAATCCGCAGCTTATAGTATACAGTGCGGCACTTGGTATGAAGGTGCTTCTCATAAGGATCATAACCTGTTTTCTCTGTGGTATCGTTGCGGGAATCCTTATAAAGGTATTCTTCGGAGAGGGCAGTAAGAGGGGCAAAAAGAACGAAAGGTATTTCACTTTCAAAAACTTTGATGAGCCGAAGAACAAGGATACCGATCCGAATATTCTGCTTCGTTTTCTGAAGAACCTCTGGAGAAATGTAAAGGCTACAGGACTGTACTTTCTTATAGGTATTTTCCTTTCTGCATTATTCCAGCGCTATGTTCCTCATGAAGCAGTTACATTTATGTTTGGTGGAAATGAAGCGTGGGGCGTTCTTATGGCGTCAACTGTCGGAGTTCCGCTCTATGTATGCGGCGGCGGTACCATACCTATACTTCAGGCGTGGCTTGCACAGGGCATGAGCCTTGGAAGTGCAGCTGCTTTCATGATCACAGGACCGGCCACCAAGATTACAAATCTGGGAGCATTGAAGGTGGTTCTCGGGATTAAGAATTTAGTTATTTACTGGGTTTATATCATTACATTTTCATGTATTACGGGGCTTCTGATAAATCTTATATTCTGCACCTCTATGTGATTAAGGGATGAAAAGTCATAAATACATATGATGCAAACGAGGACGGTTCATTTATATGTGGTGTAAGACTTTTCCATCTGGGTGACAGAGAAGGATCCATAAATGTATTTGAAAAGATGCAGGCTACAGGAATGGCAGATTCCACAGCAAATATGTATCTTGAGTATATAAAGAATCTTAGCCCTGAAGATAAGACTAAGGTTTTCAGGTTTGACAAAAAATAAAAGTATAGGGGTGGGTTGAAACATGAAAAAAGTTATAGGTGTACATTTTTGGGAGAGGATGGCAAGGCTCTGTTTCTGTGATGTTGATTCTGTAAGTGTGGCAGAGATTAATCTTCCTGCAGATATAAGAAGATTAAATATTGTTGCAAATGATTTTTCCATCAAGGCTGCACTGGAAGCTATCGATGCATTTGTCAAAGAGAAAATGAATCTGAGCGAGTATTCGCTCGTGATAGGTGTATCTGATGATACCGGACTTAAGGAAACACAGCTTCTCTATAAATGTGCGAAGGATATGGGGATTGATATTATTCGTACTGTAACTGAGACCATGGCTATGGCGTATTATTCATTTGTTGCATATGAGTTGTCCGGTCCGGTCATGATGGCATTTGCATCACCTGCCAAGCTTGCTGTCGCGCAGTATTATTTGGACCGTGGAAAAGTCATCACAGAGGATACCTTTATAGCTGACAGATGGAATGCTTCAACCATCCGTAAAACAGATTTCCTTTCATCTGCCAGCAAGAGATTCTTTGATTCATCCGATGCAGAGGTTATGCTGTGTGCGGGTTCTTCTGATAAATGTATGGATTTCAATGTTGCAGTTGAGCATTATGTATCGACCTCCAATACATTTAACGGAAGAAATGTAAAGTTCAAGATGATCGGTGATGAAAGTGTTATCGAGGGAATCGGTTATATATGCGGAAAACTTGAAGGAAGAGAGGCTTTCCAGGGTATAGATGAAGAGATCACTCTGACACCGTATGATGTTTTTGTATCGGTAAATGGACAGATGTATCCGATCATGGAAATGAATACGCTTGTTCCGGGAGCAGAGAGTATCGAAGTTGAAAGCTATCCTGAATCAAAGAAAACTGATGATGAGATATTAGTTTTTGAGAAGAGAGGCAACATGTTTGTCAGAGCCTGCAGGATAACTATTCCGAAAGAGAAGATGGAATACTTCTATCAGAAGGCCTGCGAGTTTACTCTTAAGTCAGATGAAAACCGAAGAATTACATTTATAGTTAAAAATGTAATGGGCGAGAAGGAAGTTGATTTCAAGCTGATTGATTACATGACGCTTGAAGAAGAAAAGGAAGTAAAGTCGGAAAGTATATCCGATCTTATCGTAAAGCTGATCCCTATCATAGATGATCTCGAATACGCTGTTAAATATTCGAAGAATGATGACAATCCATATATTCAGGGAATAATGAAAACCTATGATAAGGCTATGAAGATACTTGAGGAAAATGATGTTCAGGTTATAACCGGTATAGGTAAAGAGTTTGATTATAATTATCAGACTGCAGTAATGCATGTTGATGATGAAAGCCTTCCGTACAATACTGTAAAGGATGTAATGCAGTCAGGTTATGTATATAAGGGAAAGGTGCTGAGACCGGCATCTGTTGTAGTTGCTAACTAGTTGATCGGAGTATGACTTTTTGGCGTGATTTGAGTAAGACTCGATGAACGGGGGTATGAAATGTTAGATATTCTGATAGTTGAGGATAATAAAGAGATCGGAAGTCTGCTCGAAACTTTTCTCAGAAAAGAAAATTATGTTGTATCAATCGCGGACAGTGGTGAAAAGGCACTTCATCTTTTTGAAATGTATGGAGCTAAGCTGGTTATACTTGACCTGATGCTTCCGGGGATCGATGGCTATGCGGTTTGTTCGAAGATTCGCGAGACTTCGAATGCGCATATTCTGATAGCAAGCGCCAAGACTGAAAAGAATGATAAGCTTAAGGGACTTAATCTCGGAGCGGATGACTATATTGAAAAACCTTATGATATAGACATTCTGCTCGCAAAGATAAATGGAATCTTTAAACGTAAATATGCTCAGGAGGTTATTCAGGAGGATAATTTGACTCTTAATACAGTGACGCAGAGCCTTCAGGTGGATGGCAAAGATGTGGTTGTTACTTCGAAGGAGTTTGAACTTCTTAAGCTGCTCATCGAGAACAAGGGCGTTACACTTAAGAAGGAGTATCTCTTCAGTACTATCTGGGGAAGTGACAGTGAGTCAGAGATTCAGACTCTGACTGTCCATATAAAATGGCTGAGAGAAAAGATTGAGGAAGATCCAAAGAAACCAAAGCACATCATAACAGTGTGGGGAACAGGATACAGGTATGAGAATTCATAAAGAATTCTCATACCGGAGCGTGCCCAGTTCCGAAGGAACTGTCCTGCGAAGCAGGATGACCGGACGGCCAACAGATGCCGTCCGGTCAGGTTGAGGTTTGAATATGAACAGATTTAAGCGAGCAGCCACTATTATTATAATTGCAGAAGCTCTTCTGATCGTGTTATTAAATGTAATCTATCTGGCGGGTGTAAAGCACTCCGGAAGATACTACCGGGTTGAGGCAGAGAGGGTAGTAAGAATACTTGAACAGGATGAGGACCTCCGTAAGAACCCGGGTAATATCGATCTTAAACAATTCACTATGCTGAAAAGGGTCAGCGTATTTGATGCGTCAGAAATCTGCAATAATGATTATGTGGTTGAAGAGGTAGATGGGACTCTCTACAGAATTGAATACAGGGTTAGTGAAAATGGAAATGCTGTCCTTCTGATGAACATAGGACTTGTGACAGCACTTCTTCTGACCATAGGAGTTCTGATATATATAGGGAAGAAGGTTATCGCTCCATTTGATAAAATGTCTTCTCTGACTGAGGAACTGGCTAAGGGTAATCTTTCTACTCCTATCAAAGAGGAAAAGAGCCGTTTCTTCGGTAAGTTCCTGTGGGGCATGGATATGCTGAGGGAGAACCTTGAGGACAGTAAGTCAAAGGAACTCGAGTATCAGAAAGAGAAAAAGACGATGCTCCTTTCTCTGTCACATGATATCAAGACTCCGCTGTCAGCAATTCAGCTTTATTCCAAAGCACTTTCAGAGGGACTTTATGATTCTGAGGAAAAGAAGCAGGAAGCACTTCTCGGAATTCAGACCAAGACTGAAGAGATAAAGAAATACGTGGATGAAATCTATAAGCTCTCACGTGAGGACTTTATGGAGTTAAGTGTAAATCCCGGTGAGGTCTACCTTAAGGATGTGATGGAAGGGATCGAAGCCTACTACAGGGACAAGCTCAGCGTTCTTCACACAGAGTTTTCAGTTGAGGAGTTTGACAATGTACTTCTTTCCTGTGATAATGACAGACTTGTGGAATGCATGCAGAACCTGATGGAAAATGCCATCAAGTATGGCGATGGAAAGCGCATCGGTATCAGCTTCAGTGAGGAAGAGGACTGCAGGCTGATAACGGTTGAGAATACGGGATGCAATCTGGATGATAACGATATGAATAACATATTCGATTCATTTTACAGAGGAAGTAATGTTGGAAATCAGAAGGGTAACGGTCTTGGACTCTATATAGTTAAGCAGCTGATGCAGAAGATGGACGGCGATGTCTTCGCTGAAAAGGACGGCGATAATTTCAGAGTGACACTTGTTGTGAGGATGGCGTAGAGCCGTCCTCTTTTTTCTTTGTATGTAATTATTAAATCGTTTAATGATTATTTAATAATTGATTTTGTATACTCCAGTCAAGGTACCGAACTATAAGTAAAAATAGTTTAGAAAATGACAGGAAAGGAAGAACGATATGTTTCTAAAAATTCTTAAGAAGGATCTGAAGAGAAGTAAGACCATGAATATAATACTTTTTCTCTTTATAATCCTTGCAACGATTTTTGTATCAAGTGGTTTGAATAACCTGATATCAGTCATGAACGGTATGAACTACTTCGTTGATCAGGCAACAGAGAATAAAGGTGATTACTTTATGCTGGTTGATACCGGGAAGGATGATTCCAAAGTGAGAAAAATCCTGGATGATTCAAAGGCAGTAAAAAGCTATGGAGTTGATAGGGTTTTCAATTATACAGAATATGTGAAAGATGAAAATGGTAAGAAGTTTGAATGGAATGGAATGGTGATTATTGAATCTCCGGAGAGTACGTATCTGCATTTTTATGACAAAGAAAACCAGGAGATCAATAAAGTAGAAAAAGGACACATTTTCCTCTCAAAGAAATTCATGAAGAAGTTTTCCGTTAAAGAGGGGGATAAGATTTATCTGAAGTTTGGAACAGACGATATAGAATACATAGTAGATGGCCCGCTTAAGGATGCATTCTTAGGATCAGAGCTTACCGGTGGATACAGGTTCCATATGAATAAAGAAGATGCGGATGTGTTCCTGGAATCTGAAGAAGCAGAACATCTGACGATGGAGTTTTTCTATATTGAAACAGATGATGTTGAGGCAGTCAGTAAACTGGACTCGACTATCGAAGGAAGTGAAGGTGGCTATCCAAGAAGTGTATTGGTTTTGACAAGAATAGTAGAGATGATGGTTGCGTTTATAATAGTTATTCTCAGCATATGCCTCATCATAGTTTCATTTGTAATATTAAAATTCTCTATTGGGTTCACTATCCAGGATGATTTCCGAGAAATCGGAGTTATGAAGGCTATCGGAATCAGAAACTTTAAGATCAGAACACTTTATATGGTTAAGTATACAGCAATGGCTGTTCTCGGAACAGTTATCGGACTTGCTATAAGCTATCCATTTGGTTCGTTGCTTATGAAGAGCGTATCTGAAAATATGATGCTGGGTAATTCATATGGAAACCTGCTCAATATAGTCGGAGCAGTCATGGTATTTGTAATAATCCTGTGGCTTGCATTTGTTTCGACAGGCAGAGTTAAGAAGATGACACCTGTAGATGCTATAAGGAGCGGAGAGACAGGTGAAAGATTTAAGAAGAAACGCGGACTTCGAATCAGCAGAAGTCATTCAAAGAATTTCTCTTATCTTTCATGGAATGATATTGTAAGCAGTCCAAAGAGATATCTGAATATAATCATATCATTTGGTATATGTACTCTGTTTCTTCTGGTTCTTGCTAATTTCTCGGCGACCTGTGACAGCCCGGTGTTTGCTTCAATAATGGCACACAGAAGTGATCTGTATATGGATAATGAAGATTCCTGGAACATAGATTTACAGAGTCTTATAGATAAGTATCCGGATGAACTGGGAACTTCAGATATAAAGGATAAGAGTCATGTTTCTATTTCCTATTTTGCTCAGTTTGAACATGGTAAGGAAATGTACGTAGATTATATGAAGCTGATCGAGAAAAAACTTGCTGATGAGGGAATGCCGGCAAAAGTATTCAATGATACGACGTTTATGTATAACTTTACTTACGAAGGTGAAGAATATAATTATAGCTTAACTCAGACTTTGGGTAACAGGTACGGTGATTACGAAATGACGGAGGGCAGCGCTCCTCAGAATAAGAACGAAGTGGCAATCACCAATAGCACCAGAGAACAGTTTGGAATGGATATAGGTGATACTATAGAGATAGACTATGATGGAACAAAAGTAAAATGTACCGTAACCGGAGTATTCCAGTGCATGAATAATATGGGAAATATGATCAGGGTATATGATGATGCACCTACTTCATTTTCTCATTATATGGGAAGCATAAATAATCAGATTGCGTTTACTGATAACCCATCGGATGAAGAAATCCAGAATCGAAAAGAAAGAATTAAGGACATCTTTAATACTGAGAAGGTTGAAGATGAGAGAGAATTCTGTGTAGCCAATATGGGCACTGCAGATGCCATGAAGGCAGTAGAGCTTCTGCTCATGGCTATAACGGTTATAGTAGTTATCCTTGTAACAATTATGATGGAGCGTTCATTCATATCAAAGGAAACAAAACAGATTGCAATACTCAAAGCCATGGGCTTCAGAGATAATGAAGTAATCAAATGGCAGGTTATGAGATTTGGGGTGCTGGCAGTGATAGCGGTAGTTCTGGCAATGGTAATTTCGATTCCTGTAACCGATACAACCGGTGGAGCTATCTTCAAAATGATGGGAGCAACAAAGATTCCTTGGGTTCATAATTTCAGAAGCCTTGTGAGATACCCATTGATCATAGTAGCAGTAACAGTTGCAATATCCTGGATAACAGCCCTTTACACAGGAACAGTAAAGGCGAGAGATACAGCAAGTATAGAATAGGAATGAGAATTTCATCAGAAATTATATATATTGAAAAGGAGAAAAATCATGGCAACAGTATTAGAAGTAAAAGATCTTTGTAAAACATATATAACAGATAAGAGACAGAATAATGTACTTAAGAATGTAAGCTTTAAGGTAGAAGAAGGTGAGATGGTAGCTATCATGGGACCGTCTGCATCAGGTAAATCAACCCTCCTGTACAGTGTATCCGGTATGGATTCTGCAACCAGCGGAACTGTTCTTTTCAACAATAAGGACATCACAAAGATGAAGAAGAATGAGCTTTCCGATGTAAGGCTTGATGAGATGGGCTTCATCTTCCAGCAGATGTTCATGATGAAGAACCTTACTATCCTTGATAACATCCTTCTTCCGGGACTTCAGAGCAAGAAGCTGAAGCGTACTCGTAAAGAGGTGACTCAGTTTGGTGAGGATCTCATGAGAAAGATGGGAATCATAGATGCGGCTGATAATGATATCAACGAAGTATCAGGCGGACAGCTCCAGCGTGCATGCATCTGCCGAAGCCTTATCAATAAGCCGTCTGTAGTTTTTGCAGATGAGCCTACCGGTGCACTTAACCGTGCAAATTCTAATGAAGTTATGGAAGAATTGACAAGAATCAACAAAGAAGGTACAACTATAATGATGGTAACACACGATTCAAAGGTAGCAGCAAAGTGCTCACGCGTTCTCTATATCGTGGATGGAAATATCAAGGGAGAATTCTTTAATGATCCTGAGAAAAAGGACAGCGAAAGAGAAAGAGCACTTAACAACTGGCTTATGGATCTTGGATGGTAGGAGATATTCAAAACAAAACCTTATTCTGAGGAGGATCTATCATGGCACTTATTCAGATGAATTACATTTCAAAGGCTCTTTTTAGAACAGTTCCTGTTTATGTGATATTACCGGCAGACAAGTTTGATGCAGATACGGACAGATATCTGAATGATGAGAATCATAAATATAAAACGCTGTATCTTCTTCATGGGCTGCTGGGGAATTATATTGACTGGGTAAGTGAGACAAGAATTCAGAAGTGGGCTACTGAAAAGAATCTTGCGGTGGTGATGCCGTCCGGTGACAATTCGTTTTACTTTAAATCGAGAACTCCGTGGAATGACTATGGAACCTTTATAGGTGAGGAGCTTGTGGAAATGACAAGAAGAATGTTTCCTCTTTCTGATAAACGCGAAGATACGTTTATAGCAGGTCTCTCCATGGGCGGATTTGGTGCTCTCAGGAATGGACTTGTTTACTCAGACACCTTCAGCTATGTAGCCGGCCTGTCTTCAGCAATTCATATATTTGATGATGTTTCAGAGGATGCTAATATTGGGCTTTTTGATAATATTGAGGCGGCATCAAAGACTAATATGAATCCTAAGGTCGCTGCTTTGGAAATGCTTGAAGAGAAGAGGAGTATTCCGAATATTTATATGGCATGCGGAACGAAGGATGATCTGATGGGTGCAAATGTAAGGTTCAGAGATTTTCTCCTTGAAAATGGAATTGATGTTACATGGGACGAAGATGATTATGGCCATGATTGGGACTTCTGGGACAGCCAGATTAAGAAAGTTTTAGACTGGCTTCCATTGGAATAAGAATATAGTAAAAAGAGATGTCGGAGCCATCCGTTGGATGATGTCCGACATCTTTTTATTCAATAGGAAACTGTGTATTCTATTAGTAGTTAATTATGTGGCAACTGTGGTTTTGGATTATTCTTAACACTGTTTCGTCCATGCTGAACAGGTGCAGCCTCAGGTGCCGGCTGCTTCATGGCTTTGGTTATCTGCTCCGTAGCCTGTCTTGCGTTGGCTGTGGTCTTCATCTGTTCTTCTAAAGTTATTACATGGCTTATGTCAGCAAAGCTTCTGACGTGTGCCAGATCATCCTTACTGACCTTGGCTTTAAGCTCGGGATAAAACCTGAACAGATAATTCTGGATTGACATTTTGTACCTTAAGTCAGACTGGCTCTTTTCCTTGATTTTATCAAGATCTTCTTTACCATAAAGAAGAGTGAAAGACTTACTCAGGGTCTCGTTTGAGAGATTAATTTTCCTAACGGTCCCGTCCAGAAATTTTACATGGTTTTGTATGTCTCAAACTTCTGCCTGTTTAGCGATCCTGAATTTGCAGCCGTCCTTTATCACCAGTATGAATTCAGCCGAATCGTGCCAATGGGAGGGAAAAACCTCAGGAACCATTTCGTCAGCAAAGGAAACACCGTGAATATATGAGTATTTTATAATCTCTTTTTCCATAATTTCATGATAACAAAAAATGGTCAAAAAACAATAATAATCTTCTGTATTTTTGGTCGGTTCTAAATTAGAATGAACTTATCATTGTAGGAGGTGATTTATGAAAGCGTTATTTATTGGTGGTACCGGTACGATAAGTACAGCAATTGTGAAAAGACTGGCTGAGGAACTTGGTTGGGAGGTATGGCTTCTGAATCGTGGAAACAGGAAAGAAGTAATGCCTGACGGAGTACATCAGATTATCTGCGACATTAACGATGAGGAAGCAGCTGCAAAAGCAGTTGAGGGTATGAGCTTTGATGTAGTAAATGAATTCATCGGTTTTACCAGAGATCAGGTGGAGAGGGATTACAGACTGTTCAAGGATAAGACAAAGCAATACATTTATATAAGTTCTGCATCAGCTTACAACAAGCCTGCGGCAAGCTATGTTATTACAGAAGGAACGACTCTTGCCAATCCGCATTGGGAATACTCCAGAAATAAGATTGCATGCGAAGAGTTTCTTATGGAAAAGTATCGCGAGGAGGGATTCCCTGTCACTATAGTCCGTCCGAGTCATACTTATGATGAAAGAAATGTACCGCTTGGTGTTCATGGAAAAAAAGGATTCTATCAGGTTATAAAACGAATGATGGAGGGTAAGCCGGTTATCATTCAGGGGGATGGTTCTTCACTCTGGATCGTTACATTTAATAAAGATTTTGCTGTGGGATACACGGGATTGATGGGAAACAGACATGCTATAGGAGAGGCTTTCCAGATAACAGGTGATGAAACGCTGACCTGGAATCAGATATATCAGACAATCGCAGATGCTTTAGATGTAGAACTTAAAGCATATCATGTTTCATCTGATTATCTCAGTGCTGTTGGAGATAAATATGGATTTGATTTTGAGGGGAGCCTTACAGGTGATAAGTCAGTTTCAGTTGTCTTTGATAACAGAAAGCTTAAGAGACTTGTTCCTGATATGCGTACTACAGTACGATTTGATCAGGGTGTGAGGATTGCGCTGGACTATGTTCTTTCACATCCGGAATGCCAGGTGGAAGATCCTGAATTTGATGAATGGTGTGACAGAGTAATAGATACACTTGAGAAGTCTAAATCAGTATTTGTATAGCGTTTGTTATAAAAAGGAGATTTGGAATATGGAAAACTTTACATTTTATTCACCAACATTCTTTGTGTTTGGTAAGGAAACTGAAAATGAAGCAGGGAAATATGTTAAACAGTTTGGAGGGAGCAAGGGCTAATATTATGTGGGCAGGAATGGTTGCACATAATAATACCTGTGGCGTCGGAAGAAGTCAGGACTGGAACAGTCACAATATTTAGCACGAGCTTTCAGCACTTTATGACTGTGCGCATGGTGTAGGTCTTGCAGTGACTATGCCCGCTGTGTTTAAGTATGTTATGAATCATGATATAATGAGATTTGCCAAGGTTGCTGTACGTGTATGGGGATGTCAGATGGACTTTGATCATCCGGAAGTAACGGCGATTGAAGGAATCGAAGCGTTCAGGAATTTCCTGATATTCGAATGGAGGATAGGATAAATGGTAAATGTAAAAGGTAAATGGGCTCTGGTAACAGGAGCTACCAGAGGAATAGGATATGGAGCTGCTATATTTATGGCTGAACAGGGATGTAATCTTCTTCTTCATGGAAGAACGGAAGAGAATCTGGAGAAGGTCGTAAATGATGCCAAAGCTCTGGGCGTTGATGCTATTCCTGTGGCAGCGGAGCTTTCCGATATCAGTCAGGTGGAGGCTATGCTAAAGAGGATTGATGAGCTGGGAATGGACGTTGATATAGTTCTTAATAATGCCGGTATACAGATTGCATACAGGACAGAATATCTGGATACTCCGGTTTCAGATTATGATATCAGCTTTAAGATTAATACCATAGCACCGATGGTGATTACTTATCATTTCCTGCCAAAGATGGCGGCCAAGGGCTTCGGACGAATTGTTAATACTACCAGCGGAATAAGAAAAGAGCCTGAGCAGGCAGGCTATTCAGCCAGCAAGGCAGCTCTCGATAAGGTTACAATGGACCTTGCAAATGTATATGATGGAACTGACGTCATCATAAGTCTTACAGATCCAGGCTGGTGCAGAACGGATCTGGGAGGACCGTCTGCTCCTAACTCTCCTGAAAGCTCGATTCCCGGAGTTATAGTCGGTGCATTTGTAGATGACAAAAAGTCCGGAAGGTGCTTTGCTGCAACAGATTTTCATGGTATGAACCTGGAAAATGCGGTAAAATATGCAGAGGAAAAAGTTCCGGGGTATATAGGAACGATAGGTTGACATAATATGAAGAGAGGCAGCCGCATTCTTAATGTATCCTCTGCATCATCATTCCAGCCGACTCCATTTATCAATCTGTACTCATCGACCAAGGTATTTCTCAGATACTATTCAAGAGCACTTGGGGTTGAACTTAAGAAAAAGAAATCTGTTAATAATTTGATAAGAATTTAATAGTTGTTTGATAAAGAACATTTTTGTGAAACCATATATACTACAGCCATAACGATGGAAGTATATATGGTTTTTTCTTGTGTAATAGAAATCATAAGATAAACCGGAATTATAAACAAATGGAGAGAGAAAGATGAACGAACAGAAAAGCATACTTAGAACCGAGAAGCTCTGCAAATCATTTTCAAATGGTGGCAGACAGCAGCATGTAATAAAAAACCTAGATATGGAGATAATCGAAGGCGACTTCACAGTAATCATGGGAGCCTCCGGATCCGGAAAGTCCACACTTCTTTATGCACTCTCCGGAATGGATAAGCCTTCTATGGGAAAGGTTCTCTTCAACGAGACAGAGATTCAGGATTATTCAAATGATCAGCTTGCGGTTTTTCGTAGAGGCAATTGCGGCTTCGTTTTCCAGAGTGTCTATCTTCTTGAGAATCAGACAATCCTCGATAATGTTCTTACAGGAGCTCTCATAGTTCAGAAGAATTCAAAAGAGTTAGTTGACAAAGCAAAAGACCTTCTTAAGAAGGTTGGAATAGAAGAGGAAATGTGGAACAAGTATCCAAGCCAGCTATCAGGTGGTGAGGGACAGAGAGTCGGAATAGTAAGAGCTCTGATAAATGACCCGCGAATCCTTTTTGCAGACGAGCCTACAGGACAGCTTAACTCAGCATCAAGCCGTGATGTGCTTGATATCTTCTCAGAGGTTCATAAGAATGGGCAGTCAGTCGTAATGGTTACTCATGATCTTAAGACTGCACTCCGTGGAACCAGAGTTATCTTCCTTCGTGATGGTGGCATAGAAGGCGAGTACAGAATGCCGGTCTATGGTACGGATGACGAGAAGGCACGCCGAGCAGGGCTTCAGCAGTTTTTAGATAATATGGGTTGGTAGAGACCACGATTTCGAAGAAATCGTGCGGAGCGAAGCGACCAGCAAGCCGCAGTGCCATGAAGGCACTTAGTGCCTTCGTGGGCAGGCGGCGCAAGCTAGAAAGTCAAGGAGAAGACCATGAAAATATTAAGATTATCAATTTTTAATATAAAGAAGCATAAAAAGGAATCCATTATCCTGATATTCCTGATTGCAGTCAGTGTTCTGTTTATGAATATCGCAATAATCAATAACAAAAAAGCGGGCATTATCATGGATAAGGCTTTTGAAGATTCAGGCAGCAAGGATGCGGTTTATCTGTTCTATGAAGATCAATACAGGACAGAATTTGACGAAGTATTTGAAGAGGATGAACGCATATCAAATATAGATAAGTTTGAAATGCTTTACCCTGATAGTAATGCGGCTTTAAATCGTAAAGAAAAAGATGGTTCACTCAAAAATATCTATGCGTCATTCATAACTAAGGAAGGCGAGGAGAAGATATCGAATTTCAGTAAAGAAACAACTCTTTCTGATGATGAGATTGCTGCTCTGGAACATCCAATCTGGATGCCGCACCATTTGGAGATGAGTCTGGGATATAAACCCGGTGATACATTTACTATTGTAAAAGGCGGCAAGGAATATGAGTTTCAGATAGCAGGCTTTTATGAAGCGGCACTTCTTTCAAATGATTTTAGGAGCTACAAATGTATAGTAACGGATTCAGATTATGATATCCTTGCGAAAGAATTAGGAAGAGTTATATGTTTCTCCTTTGATATTAAAGAGGGAATTCTAAATAGCTATAATGATTCAGTTAAATTTTGTGATGAGCTTGGTAAAGAAGTAAATAAAAGGGCCGGAAGACCGGTAGAAACCACTTTTCTTAATGCATATGATGATAAGAATCTTGAAGCAGATAACACAGCCAGCGTTATAGTAATCATGATGGATCTTATCGCTATGGTTGCAGCAGTTGTAATACTTTCAGCTGTTATTGTAATAAGACATAAGATAACGAATGATATAGACGATCAAATGCAGTCTATCGGAGTTCTGGAGGCACTTGGATATAGATCGAGAGAGATATCACTTTCATATGTTTATGAATATCTTACACTCGGCATAATAGGTGCAGTAGCAGGTGTGATAATAACTGCCTTAACTGATCCGCTTATGACAAAGCTTCTGCAGTCATTTCTGGGACATAAAGGAAATGTGAGCATAAGCATAACCGGTTTAGTATTGCCGATGATAGTTATAATTCTCATAGTGCTTTTCACTGCCCTGCTAAAGGCAAGAGTTATAAAGAAATATCCTCCGGTAGTAGCATTCAGAAAAGGAATCAGAACACATCATTTCGGAAAGAACAGGCTTTCACTGGATAAGACAAGATCTGACATAAACTTAAGACTTGGTTTTAGAAATATAATCAAAAACAAGAGGCAAAACATCGGTATATTTATTTGTATCCTTTTATCAAGCCTGTCTATAGGTTTTTGTGTGATGGTTGCTGATATATTCCGTGATGGAGGAAGTGGATTCAAGACTTGCAGCGGATATGAAAGTGGTGATTTTTATCTTTTTTTTGAACCCGGAGTGACCAGTGATGAGATAGAAAAAGAACTCTATTCATATGAAGAAGTAAGAAAGGTTACAGATATGCATATTCAGGCACTTACTATAGTTGGTGATGCTGAAACATTTGTTCAGGCACTTTCATATAAAGATTTTAAAGAGACTGAGAATGTATTTGTAACAAAAGGAAGGCTCCCGGAACATGATAATGAGGCTGTACTTAAAAGAACCATAGCTGAGAATCTGGGCTATGAGGTAGGTGACAGTATCATTCTTCGAGGAAAAGGAATAGAAAAAAGCTATATAATCACAGGCTACACCAATACCCTTAATGATACGGTTTTACTTACACTGGATGGTCTTAACAGAATATATCCGATAAGTGAACATGGAATGACAAATGTTTACTTAAAGGAAGGAGCAGATGCAGAAGCGTTCAGAAAGAAGATAGAAGAAAGATATGGAACAAGCACGAAGGATCTTCTGAAAGAGGAATCACAGGACGGAACCCTGGAGGAACGTATCAGAGCAAAGGCTGAGCAGCAGATGGCTGTGCTTGCAGAAGAATACGGAGTGACAAGTTCAAATTATGCTATAAAGATTGGCGACCAAATGATAACCGGTGGAACATCAAACTTAAGACTTTCAGAGATAACTACACTGGATAGTCTTATTGAGTCCTCCATAGGTTCGATATCTAGGCTCAGTACAATATTCTCGTTTGTTGTTGCAATAGTTGTTGCACTTATCATCTCTGTAATACTTAACTTCCTGATTGATTCTACTATCAGAAAGCAGAGAAAGGAATTCGGTATTGAGAAATCCATGGGATATACATCCAAAGATATCAAGAAGCAGATAGTGAGCAGGATCATGCCGATAGCAGTTCCGGCTATTATAGCAGCATTGCTGGTAACAATTCCACTTACGGAGAAATTCGAAGTAATCGCATTCGGTGGTGGAGCTCAGCCAAGATACTGGCTGCTGATTCCTGCTGCTATAGCAATTATGGTATATGTATATGCTTCAGCATATCTGTCAGCGGGAAAGGTTAAGAAGGTATCGGTTACGGAACTGATGACGGAGTAATTACTTTTAGATATAAAATACGAAGACCCGAAACGGTCTCGCAGGTATATCTCAAATAATGCTTACTCATAATATAGAGGTAAAATAAGATGATAAAAATAAAAAACAGTATATTAATTACAGGCATCAGCGCCATCTCCTTACTAGGTCTTTTTTGCATAACAGGTATTAAGGCGAACGATAATAGATATAAGGCTCTTGCGGCGGAGACTGCTACGGACGAGGCAACAGTGAGTGGCGTTAAGATAGACGGTCAGGATGTGGATAGTACCATTTACTGTACGGCTTCGGTTAGTAAGGTGTATGTAACAGCTGCAGTAATGCAGCTGGTGGATCAGGGTAAGGTTGATCTGGATGCGCCTGTTACAGACTACATAGATGATTTTAAGATGGCGGATGAGAGATATAAGGATATCACGGTACGTATGCTCATGAATCATTCATCAGGGCTTATGGGAACAGTTCTTAAGGATGATACTCTGATAAATGACAATGAATCTGATCACAATAGTGTTGTCCTTTCAAATCTTGCTACGCAGCATCTCAAGGCTGATCCCGGAGCATATTCAAGCTATTGTAATGATGGCTTCAATCTGCTGGAAATTATAGTAGAACGAGTAAGCGGAATGGACTACACAACATATGTCGAGAAGAATATTGCTGACAAGATCGATGCCACATCCATAGGAACAGCTGACAGTATGTTTGAGAATGATAATCTTGTGGATATATATTCAAATGAAAAGTGCTACGGAAAAGAGTATTGCCTGGATTTTGGTTCGGGCGGGATTGTTTCAAATGCAAAGGATACCTGTGAGTTTGGCAGTACATTTTTTAAGGGAGATAACAGACTGCTATCAGAAGAAAGCAAGGATGAAATGAATTCTCTGTCATCTGCTTCTCCATACAGCTTCTATGGACTTGGCTGGGACGATGTAAGTATAAGGCAGTATGAGGATGCAGGAGTGAAAATCCTTAACAAGGGCGGAGATACCATGAACCAGCATGCGAATCTTATGGTCGCACCGGATGAAGAAATAAGCATCTGTGTAACAACAAGTGGCGGGTCAAGTGGCTATAATAAGGCTGTTTGCGAGGCACTTATGAATATTGCGCTTGAAGAGGAAGGAATAGAAATAGAAGAGATAAAAGCTCCGGAGGTAGAGTTTAAGTCTGAAGTTCCCGAGGAGTTCAAAAAGTATGAGGGATATTATGCATCGCCGTATAGTGGAGTGATAGAAGTTACATTTCCTGATATGAAATATATGCTGCTGAAGACCGGAACAGATACAACCACTGAAACTTATTTTATGTATACGGATAATGGTTTTGTAAGAGTGAAGGGAGATATAGAATCAGATAATGTAAAAGTGGATCCGGATTATGCCTGCTACAGAGTTGAAGAGATAAATGGAGGAATCTATATTGTTGCAGATATGATTTCAAATAATAGTGACTTGGTGAACAACGAGACTACCTCAATCGTAGCTGAAATGATGGCTCCTAATCCTGTTTCCGAAAATGTAATAAATGCATGGAAGGAAAGAGAAAACATGAAGTATGCTATTACATCAGACAAATATTCATCAGCTGTTTATGATTCAGCGTTTGCAGAAGCCTTTGTCCTGGATGATTCGGGTTATATCATGGTTTCCATGGCGATGGGAGAAAGAATTCTTAGAATAGTTGATGAAAATACAGCTTACTTCTACACTACAATTCCGGGAGATGCCAGCAGAGATATGTTTGATTTATCTGTAAATGATGATGGAACTCTTGTTTGCTCAAATGGTTATTCAATGATACCTGTAGAAACCTGCGATAAGCTGACAAAGGCACTTGTCACAGTTGATTTAAAGACAGACAATGCTGGCTGGTACGGAATTGATGACAGCCTTGCGAACACATCTATATCTGTTGACAGACCGGAGAACAGTGCAATATTTGTATATGACAAATACGGCGATGTGGTATATAGTAGTCATATGAAAGATTATGGTGATTCTATCCCGCTTCCTAAGGGTGGATACATAGTATTCCTTGGTGAAGACGGAGGAACTGCCAATATCACATACGGAGAGTAAAATGGACTACAAGGTATTAATGATCGATGATGATGAAGTTATAGCACAGTCTACTGCGGAATACTTCAACATGTTCGATGTTAAAACTGCATATGTAACGAGCTATGAGGGAGCGGTAGATTTTCTGGAGAAGAATACCGTCTCCCTTCTTCTCCTGGATATAAACCTCGGCGATAAGTCGGGGTTTGAACTGTGTAAGAAGGTAAGGGAGAATTATGATATGCCTATCCTTTTCATCAGTGCAAGGACCAGCGATGATGATGTGCTGATAGCTCTTAATATAGGCGGAGATGACTATATCAAGAAGCCTTATACACTCAGCATTCTTATGGCGAAGGTTAAGACTATTCTTGCCAGATATGAGAAGGCCAGAGAGGCAGCGGTGATGGCTGCAGACAGTATGAACGGAAATCAGGCAGATGGAGGAATGATCAAACTTGCTGATGACATTTCTCTTGATACTAATATACACAAGATATGTAAGGGCAAGGAACAGATAAGCCTCAAGGCTATGGAGTATAAGATGCTTCTGTATCTTCTTGAAAACAGGGGCAGAGTTGTAACCAAGGACGAGCTTCTTAAAAATGTATGGGATGATGAGTATATCGGTGAGGGTACGCTGGCAGTACACATCAGGCATCTCAGAGAAAAGATTGAGCAGGATTCAAAGAATCCGGAGGTTATAAAGACTATCTGGGGCGTTGGCTATGTTATTGAGAATTGAGCATGAAGAATTATACTAAGGCTGTAATAGCATTTTTTATTATCTATATATTTGGAATAGTTGTTTTTGCAGTAATATCGGGCAGAACGAAACTTGCGTCAGTTGATACTGTGGTTCTGAATGATATAGTAAAAACAATTGAGGATGAAAAAGGTTCACTTCAAAGTATCGACAGCAAGAACTTTGGAGTGGATTTTATTGTGCTTGATATGAACAATCATATGCTTTACAGAAGTTCGGATTCGGTTGAATTGATCACTGTTCAGGATGCGATTAAGAGAAGGTATCCGTATCAGTACATTATTAAACAGGGGACTGCGTCCGGAGTTGTTATAATCCCGGGTGACACTGAAAAAGAATACCGTGCACTTATCGGAAAAATCATGGCAGCCCTTGTTATAGGCGGAATTATTATACTTATAGGTGCTGTTGGATACGGATTTTATGTAAACTCAAATATAGTAAAGCCTTTTAAACGTATGGAAGCTTTTGCGGGTAAGGTTGCAGAAGGCAGGCTGGATGAGCCTCTTATGATGGAAAAGGACAACATGTTCGGAGTGTTTACCGAAAGCTTTGACATTATGAGAGAAGAACTGGATGCATCAAAGAAGCGGGAACTTGCGCTTCAACGAAAGGAGAAGGAGCTTGTAGCGTCTCTCAGTCATGACCTGAAAACTCCGATAACAGGGATAAAACTTTCTACAGAACTTCTGAAGGCAAAGTTTGATATGGAGCATGACGGGGGAACTCACGATAATAAGAGTTCATCGGAGGATTCTTCAAATACTGAATGGGTAATAGAAAAGCTTGATAATATATATAAAAAGGCTGACCAGATTGATGTTTTAGTGAGTGATCTTTTTACTTCAACCCTGGAGGATCTGGGAGAATTCAAAGTGAACTGTCAGGATGAGGATTCAACTGTTCTGAGTGAGATACTGAAGAAGAATGATGACAAAAAACTCGTAGCTGAAGATGAGATTCCGAAACTGGTTATTAATATTGACCAGAAACGAATGAATCAGGTCATTGGAAATATTATAATTAATTCATACAAATATGCAGGAACTGAGATCAAAGTCAGTTATGAGTCTGTAGACAAATATCTGGAAATGAAGATACAGGATTTCGGACCGGGAGTTCCAGAAGAAGAACTGGAACTTATTACGAATAAGTTTTATCGTGGAAAAAAGCATGAGGTTTCAAGTAAAGAGGGAAGCGGCCTGGGACTCTATATTGCCAGATCATTGATGGAAAAGATGAATGGCGAGCTTATATGTGAAAATGGCAGTGAAGGGCTGATAGTGAAACTGTTGATACCGCTTAGTTAGATATTTAAAATGGGGAGCACCGTGAAGGTACTCCCCAATATTTTTTCTGTTCATCAGATTCTACTTGTCTGATTTCTTGCGCGCTTTAAGCTTGTCATTTAATGCGGCCAGTCCACATGAACCTGCAATTGCAGCTATAAAGCTGATGATCGATTTGATAACTGTTTCTGCAGTGAGCGGATCTACATACCAGTCCGGACCGGGCTTGTTGTATGTATGCATTATATCTGCTGCGATTCCGCCGATGAGACAGTGGAAGAGCAGAATGACAAGAGTATGTCTTCCGACCCATGCAAAGGCTTCTTCACTGTATTTCCAAAGTGCGATGATTCTGGAAAGTGTAAAGAGTGCATAACCTCCAACTATTATCTGTATAACAAAGGCGATTCCGGATAAAAATCCCTTGTCTCCAACTATACTCAGATACATGAGGTCAGAACCGAAATTCATAAAAATGAAATAATGAGCGATTGCTGCTGCAATCATTATTACAGAAGATATTCCGAGGTTGATCTTTTCGAGCTTCTCAAAAACAGTGAATCTATTGAGTATTACGCCAAGCATCATGATTCCTGCATAGAATGGAGTCATCTGGAGACACCATGAAAATGCAGGTATAAGAACATACATCACAATTCCGATGGCAAGCAGTACTATCGTTGTTATGATCAATCTTGCATTATTCTTCTTTGCAAACTCCATGCACAAGAGAAACAGCAGAGTTGAAAAAAGAAGTGTCCAGATAAACCACACCGGTGATATGTTATTAAACAACTGACCGCCGCTGAATTCCGGTAATATGATAGCCATCAATTCAGGTCTCAGATAGGTCATCAGAATATCACCAAGCCAGTCGTGGGCTGTATAGTGGTGAACTATCATATAATAAGGGCCGAAGAGTAAAAGAAGAACTCCGGATACTCCAAGTACCGGAAAGAGTATCTTCTTGATTCGCGTCAAGATTCCTGATATGAGAGAACCGGTTATGTCACGGTAGAAGTATCCTGCAAGACAGAAGAACATCGGTATGGCAAGATAACCTATTTCCCGGACTATATTATCGAACATACTTCCCTTAACCCGGTATATCAGATGATACACTACAACATCAAGAATAAGCAGTCCCTTCATGATATCAATCAGGTTGTTTCTTTTTTTCTTGTTTTCCATTTTGATTAGTAATCCTTGATTTATATGATATGTAGGTATCATATTTTGACATAATTAACCAATATAGTCAAATACCATTATGGTAACGTCATCAAACTGCTCTGCACCGGCTACAAATGATGACATATTGTTCGTTACATTTTCAATAGTTCTCTGAGGATTCACATCAGGCTCCTGGTTAAGAGCTTCCAGCATTCGGGTTGTTCCGTAGAATTCACCGTCGCCGCGTCTTGCTTCAGGAAGGCCGTCAGTATAAACAAATATACGGTCACCCGGAGCCAGTTCGAATTCGTGTTCTTCAAATGGAACGTCAGGAATCATTGCAAGAGCCATGGAGTGACGATACTTTATAAGCTCGTATGAGCCGTCTTTATGACGTAATACCGGATGTTCATGACCGGCATTAGCTGCAATACCTTTGCCTGTTCTGAGATCAACGACTGCAAGCCATACGGTAACAAACATTCCTTCGGCATTTCCTTCGGAAAGCTGTGAATTGACATCCCTCAGTACTTCTGACAGAGAACCTCCCAGAAGCATTCTGTTCTTGATAAGTGCCTTGGCGATGACCATGAAGAGGGATGCAGGAACACCCTTTCCTGAAACGTCTGCCATAACAAGAACTATGTGATCCTCGTCAGGCATAAAGAAGTCATAGAAGTCACCTCCGACTTCTTTTGCAGGATCCGTAGTTGCATAGATGGCAAAGTGCTTATTGTCAGGGAAGGTACTTGGAAGCATGTCTGTCTGTATTTTCTGAGCCAGATCAAGCTCTACGCTGATACGTTCGTTTTCAGCAGTAACTTCCTTTATCTCCTTCAAGTGAGTTTCAATCTCACATATCATCTCAAAGATTCCATCGGAAAGAGAACCAATCTCATTCTGAACTTTTATAGTTTCAAGCTGTTTTTTAACTTTCTCGCCATCTTTATTTGCAGCATATTCATTTACATTATTTTCAAGCTTCTTAAGCGGATGTACAGCGTATGTCTGGAGAAGCAATCTACAGAATATGACGAGTAAAACCATAAGAATGGTGAAGAGTATCAGGTACTGGCGAGTAATGGTTGTTACAGAAGCTTCAATCTCTGAAATATCGAACGTCATTCCGGTGACTATATTCTTATCACCTACTCGGAACATAAATCTGTAAGTATCCAGGAACTCTTTATTATACACCTGACACTGGGGTATACCCTCATGATCTAAGTTTTTAAAGAATTCAGCCTGCTCCGGATTATTCTCTGCAACTGTGCCGAATATATATGCATTTCCGACTTCGGTGCCTCTTATCTGAGTTCCGTCTGAGGCACTGATTATAAATGTGCCTTTATCATAACTGTCGTCAGCAGCAAATATGTATAAGAAAGAAATGTCATATGAAGCTTTTATGGAATTGAAACGTAGCAGAAGATTGTTGAACACTATTTCAGAATAGATTTTTTTATCGTCCTCTGTCAGCGCTTCAAATTCTTCCTTGGTCACAGTTTTGAGATCGAGTTCAGGGTTTCGTTCCAGGAAGGCAGCAGTTTTAGCCTTGGTTTCGTCGCTTTTGTCGTACTCAAGATCAAGGCCGTCATCCCGGTGCTCTAGCAGATAATCAAGAACAAGGTCATATGAAGCGTATTCTTTTACGGAATTGTCAACATCAAGAGCTATTCCCTCAGACATGGTTTCTTTCTGTCGAAGTATAGTCCTGGATACAAATGTTTTTATTCCGAAATAAGACAGGACATCAACTAAAATAATGCCTGCCAGAAAGAGTGTGAATATCTGGTAAGCAAGAGTTCTACGCCCTTTTCCCTTCTTTTTCATAGACTTCATAGACAACCTCCGATTTATATCTATTATAAGTACATACAGAATTATTATAACATGAGAATACCGCGCTTTCAACCGGCTTAGACTGTTATTTAGATTGAAAAGAATCGCTACATATGGTATAATTACAAACTGTTTGGCACAAGACATGCCAATTGGAAACTTGGTTTTCTGATTTTAAGAATCATAAAAGGATAGCAAACAATATGGAAAAGATAAAATCAGTTGATTATGAAGAGGAGATGGGGCAGGATTACGTCGATTACGCCATGTCCGTTATCACAGAAAGAGCGCTCCCTGATGTAAAGGATGGACTTAAGCCTGTTCAGAGAAGAATTCTGTATTCTCTTTCAGAGCTGACAAAGCCAGAGGCTCCTCACAGAAAATGTGCCCGTATCGTTGGTGATACTATGGGTAAATATCATCCTCACGGTGACAGCTCTATATATGAGGGCCTTGTAAACCTTGCGCAGAACTGGAAGCTGCCTATTCCACTTGTAGATCCTCACGGTAACTTTGGTGATCTGTCAGGTTCAGGCGCAGCTGCCATGCGTTATACAGAGGCTCGTATAAGCAAGTATGCGGAAGAGGGGCTTAAGGATCTTAAGTATTGTGATTTTGTTCCGAACTTCGATGGAACGGAGAAGGAACCGGTGCACATTCCATTTCTTATTCCTAATATGCTCACAAGTGGTGCTACAGGAATTGCGGTCGGAATGGCTACAAATATACCTACTCACAACCTTGGTGAGATAGCAGATGCTGAGATAGCTTATCTTGAGAATCCGGACATAACTCTTGATGAACTTCTGGAGATTGTTAAAGGACCTGATTTTGCAACGGGCGGAATCATAAATGTTGACAGAGAAACTCTGAGAAATATATATGAGACCGGACTCGGCAGACTCCGCGTGCGTGGCAAGGTTGAGGTAAGAGATGCAGGACGAGGAAGAAAGTCTATATGTGTGACGGAGATTCCGTTTACTATGATAGGTTCTACAGAGAAGTTCCTTAACACGGTTGCGGATCTCGTTCGTAAAGGCAGCCTTCCGGCAGTTGTGGATATAGCTGACAGAGGTGGAAAAGATGGCGAGTGTCTGTGTATCGATGTTAAGAAGGGTACCACAGATGAAGAGATTCAGAAGATTATCAATGTCCTCTATAAAAAGGCAGGACTTGAGGATACATACGGTGTAAATATTAACTGTATCTATAATAAGCACCCTGAAGTTATGGGGCTGAAACGTGTCCTCGAGACTTATACTGAGTATAAATGGACCGTTTACCGCGATAAGTATACTGCACTGAAGAAAGAACAGGAAGAAGTCAAGGAAGTTAAGGAAGGACTTCTTGAGGCTGTTGACGTTATCGATCTTATCATAGAGATTCTTCGTGGTTCAAAGAATCCTAAAGATGCAAGAGAATGCCTTATGTTCGGTAAAACCGAGAATATCAAGTTCAGATACAAAGGTTCGGAAGCAGATGCTAAGGAACTGCATTTCACAGAAAGACAGACTGATGCAATCCTTGCAATGAGACTGCAGAAGCTCATAGGACTTGAAATCGATGCACTGAAGAAGGAACTGGCTGAGGCTGAGAAACTTCTTGCAAAATATACAAAACTCCTCAAGTCTGATAAGGCTATGATGAAGCAGATGATCGAGGATATTGAGGACCTTAAGAAGAGATACGCTATCCCGAGAAGAACAGTAATAGAGAATCTCGGAGAAGTAGTTCTTGAGAAGGAAGTTGTACAGGCTACCGAGGAGACGGTGCTTCTTGACAGATTCTTCTATATTAAGTCTGCACCAAGAGCAATGTTTGAGAAGAATCAGGATGTGCCTTATCGCTTTGCAGTTAATTGTATGAGTGATGACAGGCTTGCTGTATTTGACAGTGACGGTATGATTCATATTATCAGGGTATCTGAGATTCTTAAGAAGCAGACGAAGAAGGATAAGAAGTTCAGGATCACTGACAAGGGTATTCAGATATTTGAATTCTGCGGAATGGCAAATACTGCTGATGTTGTTGCGGTTATCGCAATGTCAGAGCTTGATTTCTCAAGAAACTTTGTATTTGTAACCAAAGACGGTAAGGCAAAGAGAGTGAACTCAATGCTCTTTGATACAAGCCGAAAGACCAGCCAGGCTATTAAAGCAGCGGTTGTTTATGTTGGATTTGAAGAAGAATATGTTGTTGCAGAGACAGAAGGCGGCTACTCAATCAAGGTAAGATCGGATGAACTTCCTGTTCAGGGCAAGGGAGCCGGAGGAGTTACACTTATATCACTCAGAAAGGGTGACAGTGTAGCAAGTGCTATAAGCGGCAACAATAACGATACATTTGGCGAACTCAGCCTGTCAGATATGAAGGCTGTAAAACGTGGCGGCAAGGGAAATAAGAAATCAAAGTAAAAGGTTGAACAGGATATGGCGAAGAAAGAAGAAAGAATGGATTATACCGGCGAGGACATTAAGGTTCTGAAGGGACTTGAGCCTGTAAGACTCAGACCGGGTATGTATATAGGCAGTACAGGCAGAACGGGCCTTAACCATCTGGTTCAGGAAATCATAGACAATGCTGTAGATGAGCATCTTGCCGGTTTCTGTAAGAACATAAATGTAACGCTCAACGAGGACGGCTCCGCAACCATAACAGATGATGGTCGAGGAATACCTGTTGATATGCATCCTACAGAGAAGAAGCCTTCGGAGAGGGTTGTTTTTACGGTGCTTCATTCAGGTGGTAAGTTCAATGATTCGGTATATAAGATAAGCGGTGGTCTCCACGGTGTTGGTTCTGCTGTTGTAAACGCACTCTCAAAGAAACTTATAGTTGATGTTTACCGTGACGGAATGATATATCATGACTCATATGCATATGGTAAGCCAACAACCAAGCTTGTAGACGGACTTCTTCCTTCCGAACCTCAGCAGAGAGGAAAGAAGACCGGAACTTCAGTTACACTTTATCCGGATGAGGGGATATTTGAGACAGTCAAGTTCAAATCATCTGCGATAAGACAGAGATTGAAGGAAACATCTTATCTTAATCCTGAGCTTACAATAATCTATGAGAATAAAAGAGATGGTTATGAGCCGGAAGTGTTCAGCCAGCCTGGTGGACTTACAGCCTTTGTTGAGGATATATCCAAGGATCTGACAAAGACTTCTCCTGTTGTATCCATAAGTGGTGAAAAGAACGGTATTAAAGCAGACATAGTTTTCGTTGCAACAGAAGATGGCGACGAAAATGTTATAGGATTTACAAACAATATTACAAATCCTGAAGGCGGTACTCATGTATCCGGATTTAAGTCAGGTTTTGCAAAGATTATAAATAACTATGCCAGAAATGAACTGGGAGTTCTTAAAGAGAAGGATTCCAATCTTTCGGGCGCAGATATAAGACAGGGTATTCAGGCCATAGTTTCAGTAAAGCACCCTGATCCTCAGTTTGAAGGACAGACTAAGACCAGGCTTTCAAATACTGATGTCACAAATGCCATGGATGCTATAATGCGTGAGCAGCTTACTGTTTATTTCGACAGAAACTATGATGTTCTTAAGGATATAGTGGACAGGGCTGTAGAGACTGCAAAGGAGAAGGCAAAGAGCAAGGCAAAAGTAAATCTCAGTAAATTCTCTTTTGAAGGGAATGGAAAGCTCGTACGCCAGGAGAGCAATGAAGCTGATAAATGTGAGATATTTATAGTCGAGGGTGATTCTGCCGGCGGTTCAGCAAAATCTGCACGTAACAGAAAGTACCAGGCTATACTTCCTCTTAGAGGAAAGATTCTCAACGTTGAAAAAGTTCCTGTTTCCAAGGTGCTTGAAAATGCTGAGATTAAAGCGCTCATCAATGCATTTGGCTGCGGTTTCTCTCAGGGCTTTGGAAATGATTTCGATATAACCAAGCTGAACTACAATAAGATAATAATCATGACGGATGCGGATGTAGATGGCGCGCATATAGCGACGCTTCTCCTAACATTTTTCTACAGATTCTATCCGGAGCTTATTAACGAAGGCCATATATATATTGCAATCCCTCCACTTTATAGAGTCGGTGAAGGAAAGAAGGCGCAGTATCTCTATTCAGATGATGAACTGGAAAAGTACAGAGCATCACACAAGACTAAGTTTACTATCCAGAGATACAAAGGACTTGGTGAAATGGACGCTGATCAGCTGTTTGAGACAACGATGGATCCTGAACACAGAGTCCTGAAACAGGTAGCTATCGCAAGTATGGCAGAAGCCAGCTCCATCACAAAGACATTGATGGGTACTGAGGTTGCACCCAGACGTGCATATATTGAGGAAAACAGTAAGGATGCAAGGATTGATTCCTGATTCATAGATATTGTGTTGAATGATGACGAATGATACTGTAATATATACACCATCGAAACGCGCTTCCGTGGGTTTCTCCGGTGTATTATTACAGTATCATTCTGTATACCTAAAAGAATAGGAACATTAATAGCATGAACAGCATCAGTAAATCAATCCGTATAGAATTAGGTTCAGAGGGAGTCCTTATTCCGAGATATGTTGAATATCGTGAAGCAGAGGTTACCTCAATACGAAGAGGGGAAGTGCTGCGGTATTCCGGAATTCCGGCTGAAGTTCTGCGCAGACAGGGACTCGGACGTTTTGATGAGTCATATCTGGGTGAGGAATCAGATGAACTGACGAAGCTTCTTGATGATATAATAAAACTGGCCGGAAACAGCTTCACTTATCGCGTGGCTTACTCAGTAGTTCCTATAAGCTGGAATGCAGGAAAAGTTTTACTTCCGTTTGAACAGGAATCGGAAGATCTGGCGAAGAACCTTGAAGGCTGTTCAAAGGCGGTTATATTTGCGGCAACAGTCGGCGCAGGAATTGATATGCTCATCAGAAGGTATGAACGTACAGACAGTATAAGAGGACTTCTTCTTCAGGGACTTGGGGCTGAGAGGGCAGAAGCGCTGTGCGATACATTTAACAGAGAGATATCTCTCACAGCAGAAGAAGAGGGACTTACAGCGAAACCCAGATATTCACCGGGCTTCGGAGACCTTCCTATAACGGTTCAGCCTGATGTTCTTAAACTTGTAAATGCTGAAAAGAGACTTGGAATTACTCTAAATGCATCATATCTCATGTCACCTTCAAAATCGGTGACTGCAATAATCGGACTCAGTGAATAGTTGACATAATACGGAGGATAAGTAACATGAATATTCTCGAATATATGAAAGATAATCTGCTATTTCTTGATGGAGGTATGGGGACTCTGCTTCAGGCGGCAGGCCTTATGCCCGGTGAATTGCCGGAAAGATGGAATATAAGCCATGCGGATGAAATCGTAAAAATCCACAGGGCTTATTTTGATGCAGGAACAAATGTAGTGCTTTCAAATACATTCGGTGCGAATATTCTTAAGTTTGATGAGGCAGAATTAAAGGAAATTGTGGAGGCTGCTATCGGAAATGCAAGGAAAGCAGCTGAGCTTTCTGAGAAAGAATCAGAGAAGTATGTTGCACTTGATATAGGACCTATAGGAAGACTTCTTAAGCCATACGGTGATTTTGAATTTGAGGAAGCTGTTAAAGTATTCTCAAAGACAGTTCAGCTTGGAGCTGCTGCAGGAGCAGATCTCATATTTATAGAAACCATGAATGACAGTTACGAGACAAAGGCTGCGCTTCTTGCTGCAAAAGAAAACAGCAGTCTTCCTGTATTCGTGTCAAATGCGTACGGTAGTGATGGTAAGCTCATGACAGGCGCGAGTCCTGCTGCTATGGTTGCTATGCTTGAAGGTATGGGAGCAGATGCTGTGGGCGCAAACTGTTCGCTCGGACCGGATCAGCTGGTAGGAGTGATGGAAGAATACCTTGAATATGCATCGGTGCCTGTCCTGATCAAGCCGAATGCAGGACTTCCTAAGGTAGAAGACGGAAAGACAGTTTATGATGTCTTCCCACCGGAGTTTGCTGAATCTATCAAAAAACTTGTAGAGAAAGGTGTACGTATTGTGGGCGGATGCTGCGGTACAACACCTGATTATATAAAAGCTGTAGCTGAAGCTCTCGCTTCTACAGAACCTGTTCCCGTAACTGAAAAGGGAAGAAGCCTCATATCTTCATATACCCATGCAGTAGAGTTTGGAAAGGAGCCTATACTCATAGGTGAGCGAATCAATCCTACAGGAAAGAAACGTTTTAAACAGGCTCTTCGTGAAAATGACATAGATTATATACTGGGAGAAGGACTTAAGCAGGTAGATGCAGGAGTTCATGCACTTGATGTAAATGTCGGCCTTCCTGAGATAGATGAAGTGGCAATGATAAAGAACGTTGTTACAGAACTTCAGGCAGTAACAGATCTTCCGCTTCAGGTTGATACATCAGATCCGATTGCGATGGAAGCTGCGCTCAGAATATATAACGGCAAGGCTATGGTCAATTCCGTAAATGGAAAGCTCGAAGTTATGGAAGCGGTATTCCCTCTTGTTGCAAAGTATGGAGGATTTGTTGTAGCGCTTACTCTCGATGAGGATGGAATACCTGAAACTGCAGACGGTCGTGTGGCTATAGCAAAGAAGATTCTTGCCAAGGCAGAAGAATATGGAATAAAGAAGAAGGATATCATATTTGATCCGCTCGCTATGACAATAAGTGCAGATACAAAGGCTGCGCTTGCGACAATGCAGGCTGTTCATGATATAAGGCATGATCTGGGAGTGAATACTTCGCTCGGTGTGTCCAATGTCTCATTTGGTCTTCCTGCAAGAAATGTAATCACATCCACATTCTTTGCGATTACTCTGACATGGGGACTGTCAGCGGCTATAATGAACCCGTTTTCACGTGAAATGATGCAGGTGTATCATTCATTTAAAGCTCTTCATGACATGGATCCGAATTGTTCGGAATACATAGAATTTGAATCAAGCCTTCCCACACTGGTTCCGGCAGGAAGTGAAGCAGCTTCGGGGACAAATGGAACAGCAGGTGAGGCAGGTAAAGCACCTGGCGCTGACGCTGTTAACGGTAGTGCTGCCGGACCCTCAGTAAGCCCGCTTCAGAATGCAATCATACGAGGCCTTCGTGAGAAAGCGGGCAGCATAACTGACGAACTCCTCAAAGATATGCCGCCTTTGGAAATAGTTCAGACTGAGATTATCCCTGCGCTGAATATTGTCGGTGAAGATTTTGAGGCGAAAAAAGTATATCTTCCGCAGCTTCTTATGGCTGCAGAAGCTTCTAAAGAGGCTTTTGAAAAGATCAAGGCAGCATCTGTACTGAGTAATGAGTCAGATGCAACGGATAGTAGTAAAGCTGCTGATTCCGCGGAATCTGAAAAATCAAACAGTGATTTTAAAATAGTAATAGCAACTGTTCACGGTGATATTCATGATATAGGAAAGAATATAGTAAGACTGATTCTTGAAAACTATGGTTTTGATGTAACCGATCTTGGAAAAGATGTTCCTGAGCAGGAGATAGTAGACAAGGTAATAGAACTGCATGCAGATATGGTAGGTCTCAGTGCACTTATGACGACGACTGTTCCTGCAATGGAAAACACGATAAAACTTCTCAGAGAGCAGGCTCCATGGGTAAAGGTTGCCGTAGGCGGAGCAGTTATGACTCAGAAATACTCTGATTCTATCGGTGCAGACAGGTTCTGCAGGGATGCAATGGAAACCGTCAGATATGCTGAAGAATTGAATAACAGTATAAAATAATATGAAAATATGAACAAAATATGAACATATAGTATAATAACTGTAAATCATTGCTACTTTTGTGGCTTTATGGTAACATTACCTTAAGTATCCATATGTATTCGTATATTAAAGTAGGAGGTAGAGGCTATGTTACATAAACGCAGTAACAATAAAGGTTTCTCGCTGGTTGAGCTCATAATAATTATTGCTATTATGGCTATACTCGCTTCGTCTCTTACGATTGCCCTTATTAGGTATGTATCCAGAGCAAGAAAGGCTGTTGATGTTCAGAATGCAGAGCTGATTTATAATGCTGCATATTATGCTATGTCCGGTGGCTCCGAAGGAGCTATGATGGGTTGGTATGAGACAGACACCCAGACCGGTGGTAAAACAACGGTTACCGATGAAACGGGATATTCGTATCAGATTGTGCCAGTTACATGGTGCAGAGGTATCGATTTCAATGGTTGGGAGAATGCTTCATTCAAGATAGCACATGATCAGAGTAATTTCGAAAAATACTGGGTAAATGAATTCCTTATGTCTCTCTATCAGGAAAGTGCCAAGGATGGTGTTTGGACAGGAAGTGGAAAGCAATACTCATTTAACGGTAAGACTAATAATACAATTGAGTTCAGATATAGAAAAGCTCAGAATGGTAAGGCTGCTCCTGAATGCTGGATAGTATACAGACGTCTGGACAATGATATGCCTGAGGTTTGGATTGGCCATAAAAGTGGAAGCGTTCAGCCGGATTATCGTATATATCCTGAGACTTGCGCAGAATATAGAGACAATTAAACAACGAATTCCTTATGCTGAGTCGAGAGGTAATAAGCCTTTCGACTCAGTTTTTTTTGTTATGAAACGTTTTTTCCTTTTTAAAAAAGTTGCACAATCAATTCAATAATTGTATAATTCCGAAGTTGTGAATAAATATGATGTGTTCACACTATAGAGACTTAAAGGAGCAAATGTTTCATCATGGAAAAAGTAAAAGCTTTTATGAAAAAGAAGGATATCGAGATATCCCTTAAGCGATATGGTATCGATGCTCTCGGTGCCATGGCACAGGGACTTTTCGCATCACTTCTTATCGGTACTATTATTAATACGATAGGAACTCAGTTCCATATCGGATTTCTGACAAGTACAGTTGCTACTATAGCCGGTACTGATTACACAGTCGGCGGACTGGCAATGGCAATGAGCGGTGCTGCAATGGCATGTGCTATAGGTCATGCGCTTAAGAGTCCACCACTTGTACTTTTTTCACTTATAACTGTAGGTTTCTCTGCAAATGCACTTGGTGGTGCGGGCGGACCTCTGGCAGTTCTTTTTATCGCCATAATAGCTGCAGAGTTCGGAAAGGCCATCTCAAAAGAAACTAAAGTTGATATACTTGTAACACCTATCGTAACAATCGGAATCGGAGTGTTCCTTTCATGGCTTATAGCACCATTCCTTGGAAAGATTGCCATGAAGCTTGGTGATGTAATAATGTTTGCAACAGAACAGCAGCCACTTGTAATGGGAATACTTGTTTCAGTAATAGTTGGTATAGCACTTACATTACCTATTTCATCAGCGGCTATATGTTCTGCACTTGGTCTTACAGGCCTTGCCGGTGGAGCTGCAGTTGCAGGATGTTCAGCACAGATGATCGGTTTTGCAGCTATTTCATTCAAAGAAAATGGATGGGGCGGTCTTGTTTCACAGGGACTCGGAACATCAATGCTCCAGATGCCAAACATAGTAAAGAATCCTAAGATATGGATAGCACCTACACTTGCATCCGCTATAACAGGACCTATCGCAACTTGTCTTTTCAAAATGGAAATGAATGGTGCAGCGATTTCATCCGGTATGGGTACCTGCGGACTTGTAGGTCAGATCGGAGTATACTCAGGATGGGTTAATGATGTTGCTGAAGGAACAAAGGCAGGGATAACAGCCTTTGACTGGATAGGACTTATACTTATATCAGTTGTGCTTCCTGCAATACTCTCAATTGTTTTCAATGAAATCCTTAAGAAGATCGGCTGGGTAAAGGAAGGCGATATGAAGCTCGACATGAAGAAGGATGACAAGAAGGAAGTTAAGGAAGAAGAAAAGAAGGAAGAAAATAAATAATCTCTGAATTGAACAGAATGAAGAAGGACGGCTCTGATCGGTTATAAAACCATTCAGAGCCGTCCTTTTGATTAATCATATAAAATGAAATACAAGTGCTACGACTATACCGAGTACTGATCCGGCTGCGACTTGGATAGGAGTATGTCCGACAAATTCCTTAAGCTGTTGTTCGGCCGGGATATCGGTTCTTCCAAGTCGTTGGAACATTTCCATCATATCATTTATGACCTTGGCTTGTTTTCCTGTTTCAAGACGTACGCCTGCAGCATCATGCATTACGATTATGGCCATAATGAAGGCTACAGCAAATACTGCTGAATCGAAACCACATTCAAGACCTGTGGAAAGCGCCACTGCTGAAACCGTAGCAGAGTGACCGCTTGGCATGCCACCGTCGCCGAAAAGACGTTCAAGTCTTAATTCTTTGTTGATAATAAGATAGATGATTGTCTTAAGTACCTGCGCGGCAGCCCATCCGAGGAGCCCTGCTATAAGTATTCGGTTAGTAAAGAAAAGCTTTATGTATTCCATACGATAATTCTAAATTATGATTAGTTGCTTGGATGTGGCATGTACTTGTAAAGCTCCATAGCTGTGCCTGAGATAGGCATTGTCTGAAGAACGATACGTCCTGGACCTGTAAGTACAGTGTTGAAGAGACCTTCACCACCGAAGAGTACATTCTTAACACCCTTAACTGTCTCGATATTAAGTTCAACGGTAGAATCCATCATAGCAAGATATCCTGTATCTACGATCTTTCTTTCACCCGGCTGAAGTGTATATTCAACAGCAGAACCATCGATCTCAAGAAATACGATACCCTGTCCTGAATATTTCTGCATAAGGAAACCTTCACCGCCGAAGAAACCGCCGCCGATCTTCTTCTGAACGTGAACAGATACTTCAATATTGCCATAAGAAGCAAGAAAAGCACTCTTCTGAGCAATAACAGGTGTATTTGGAGTTACTTCAACAGCTATAATAGAACCCGGGAAGCTTGATGCAAAAGCAATCTCGCCAGGACGCTCAGCTGTATATGTGTTGAGCATGAGAGACTCACCTGTGAACATTCTTCCTAACATTTTTCCAACACCGCCGCCTGATGTCTGCATCTTGATACCATCATCCATCCAGCTCATAGCACCTGATTCACACTGAACTGCGTCACCCGCATCAAGAGCAATCTTTACTACCGGCAGATTTCCACCAACTACTTCATACTGCATAACTTTTTCCCTCCTGTTTTTTGCAGCAGGGTAACGCCATATATGACGATCCCTCTCCATATTTTACATACAATGGATATTTTATCACTTTTTCATCCATTTTTATAGTAAAAAATACTTATGATTGACAGTAATTGCAATTTGGAATAAAGTAAGTCGGTGTGTATTCGATTCGAATGATTATCAGCATTTATTAATTGGTTTAGGTGATTACTTGATGAAAGACTTTAAAAGAGGACTAAAGGCGGGAATTCCCATTGGACTTGGATACCTGTCTGTGTCATTTACGTTTGGCATCATAGCAATTTCATATGGCTTCACATGGTGGGAAGCAGTACTTATCTCTATGACGACAGTGACTTCTGCAGGACAGTTCGCCGGAATAGGTATCATGACTGCACCGGGATATTATCTGTCCATGCTGATATCCCAGCTGACTATAAATGTCAGATACTCCTTCATGTCTGTGTCGCTTTCACAGAAGCTTGAGGATAAGTTCCGCGGGATCAAAAGGTGGCTTCTTGGTTTCTTTATGACAGATGAGATATTTGCAGTGGCAAGTAATGAGAAGGAGGTAACAGTTCCTTTCTTCGCAGGCCTTTCGGTTATCCCTTATTTTGGATGGGCACTTGGAACTTTCCTTGGAGCTATCCTCGGAAATGTACTTCCTGAAAATGTAATGAGCGCCTTAGGGCTCGCGATATATGGCATGTTTATAGCTATCGTAGTTCCTGATATGAAAGGCAAACTGAGTGTTTCTGTTGTTGTTATCATAGCGGCTGCTCTTGCAACGGCATTTAAATATGTCCCATATATGAAGAATGTCTCTATTGGTATTGCCATAAGTATATCAGCCATCGTTGCAGCGGTAGTGGGAGCGCTTCTGTTCCCGGTTAATGATGAAGACTCGGATCAGGGAAATGATAAAGTTATTGAGACTGAAGTTTTGTAAGGAAGTATAAATGGATACAAAAATATTTTTTATATATTTACTCATAATGGCAGGCTCGACTTACCTGATCAGGGTTATTCCTTTTGTGCTTGTTAAGGAAAAAATCGAAAACAGATTCATCAAGTCATTCCTGCACTATATACCGTATGCTGTTCTTACAAGCATGACTATACCTGCGGCTCTTTTTGCTACAGGAAGCATTTGGTCAGCCCTTGTGGGAATTACTGTGGCAGTACTCCTTGCACTGAAAAAAAGGAGTCTTACAGAGGTTGCGCTGCTTGCCTGCCTGGCTGTATTTGCAGTGGATCTGGTTATTTCTTTAGTGTAAATCCGGGTATAATCTGTTTATCGATGGGTTACGTATTGTTTACATTTAATTTTATGGCATGTCATACTTTGTTCATATTTATATTTTATAGTTACATCATAAACACCTTATATAACTTTTCTTAAAAGTTTTCTCAATTAGATTAGATAATGAAAAACAACCCGTTCAGAACAGTGAATGGGTTGTTTTTCATTGTGTTTATCTGCGATTTTTTTATGAAATCGTTGTCAGTCTATTGCTTCTATGATATCATGAATCTGTATTTTTATGATTAGGATGCTTGTAGAGAATAGGGTGGTGTTTATAATGAATAGAGTATCTGATAATAAAGGGTTCTCTCTTGTTGAACTTATTATAGTTATAGCCTGTATGGCTATTCTTGCTGCGTCTATCGCTCCCGCACTTATAAGATATATAAATAGAGCAAGGAAAGCAGATGATATCAAAGCTGCTGAAGCTATGGGAACATCCTTTCAGGCTGCAGTAGTCGGCAATGATGTCCTTCAGGCTTATATGGATGAGACTGTAGCATTTGCTGTAAAAGAACATAATAATAACAGATATTACAGAGTTGTGTGTTTCATGGATGCTCCGAGGAATAATACAAATGCTCATCTTCCGAATACACCTTTTACCATAATGCCTTTACCGAATTCGAATGCTGCGAATCAGGCGCTTCAGGATGAAATGAAAGCATTTCTTAGTTCCGATAATGTGAAGCTTCAATTCACAAGGGATAATGCTCTGGATACATGGATCATATGTACGGATCAGAACGGTGCGATTTATGTTTTTGTTGGTGCCGGACAGAATACGGGGAGATGGTATTTGACTAAAGATAAGAAGACAACCGGAACAAATAGGCAATGCTACATGCTTTGGCCCGAGGTTGATAAGGCGTACGAAGATCTGAAATCTCCGAGAGATGTTCCGTAAGATTCTAAGATAGTTTTGAGGTATTGTTTATTATTTAACCAGTATGATGATAAGAGAACGAATATTATTCAGGGGCGATGTTCAGGGAGTCGGCTTCAGATATACAGCAAAGTATACTGCAAGAAACTACGGTCTTACAGGCTGGGTCAGGAACGAATGGGACGGCTCTGTAACCATGGAGGTCCAGGGACAGCGTGAAGCTATAGATATGCTCCTTGAGTGTCTCAAGGACGATATTTATATCAGAATTGAAGATATAGAAAGAACGCCCATCCCCATTATCGAGGATGAGCGTAAATTCAAAGTTACATTTGTATAATCAGATTGATCAGCCGGGATGTTGTTATTCCGGCTCCTTCATTTGGATGCACCGCAGACACAGCAAGATCGGCTGCGAAAAGCACCAAAAGCACTATACATATAATCTTTTTCTTTTTTTCAGGTATCCTTTTATATATTTCGTCGAGCATAGGCGAGAATATATATGTAAATGCAACGCCTGCGAGTCCGAATACTAAAAGTCCTTCCAGACATACCCTTCCGTTAATATTCAGGAAGAATCCGGTATAATCCCACCATTTCTTATGAACGAAGTATTCAAGTGCCCATGATGTAAAATACTCAAGAATTCCACAGGTTGTGAATGAGGTTAAGAAGAGAACCCAAGGTTTATCTCTGAAAGGCTTGAGCAGAAGTATTATAAGCAGTCCGCCTACGCCATATATAGGAAGCCAAGGGCCGTTCATGGTTCCTCTGTTAGCCAGTACACCCCGTGTTGCAAGAGTATATATAACTTCCCATACCCATCCAACAAGTGAATAAGTGAAGAAGAGAAGTACTATAGATGTGAAACAGTAATCACGTTTATAGTCATATTTAAGTGAAGAGAGAGAAAGCTTGGATGGAAGATCGATATGTTCCCTGTCTGATGGATAAGCTCGATCTGCAGGTTCGGAAATATCGAGCATAAAGTCATTTAAAACATCCTCAGCACCCTCGATAGAAGAAGACTTTGCTGCTCGCAGTCTCATATATAATTCAGCTCTTACACACTCTGAATATGCATCTGAAAAGAATACCGATGACAGATTGTATGTAAAGAGTGATATTAATTCGAGTGGAAACAGTGTCAGGTCAAGAAGAAAAGCGTTCCATTTTTCTCCACGCATAAGAGCCTTGGAAAGCTTGAAGGCCTGACGGAGCTCTACGCTCGGATTCTCGGCAAGAATGTAAGGAATCATAAGATATTCATAATGCTTTATGACACCGCCGATAATTGTAAGGTTCCAAAGAAACTGAAGCAGGTATTTATTAAACATAACCCATACTATATTCTTCATTCGGCCTTCTCTGTAGCCGAAGAGAAGAATAGTCGGGCGTGTTTCAGTATAGCGTCTTTCCTCCAGATAATATCGGTTCTTTCCTATAATGACGACATTGTGTATGTACAGGATTGCAAGAAAGCTTAGTATAGCAATAATGAACATTATGACGGAGGATGCAATTTTTCCTCCGAATACCAGTTTGTTTATACCGCTTATGATACCGAAGATAAATGAGTTGCTGCCGGCCGTTTCATTTACAAATACTGAAAAAACACCTTTAGTATATTTGGTTCCGGTAGTATCCAGCTTAAGTGATCTGTGAAGTATATTTTCAGTGAAGGTAATAAGGATATCGGTATTCGATGGATTGTCCACCTGCATTATTTTTGTGTCGCCCTGAGTATTGTTGGCTATGGTTGTAATCAAAACACCCTGAGCTGACCTGTCGCTCGAAACGTCGGTTGCGTACTGGTAACCACCTTTGATAATGATTCCGAGTACGAAAATTACCATGATATTGATAAAGTAATGACGTTTAAGACTCTTGAAAGCCTCTTTCAGAATACTGATTCTTTCCTTTGCATTCAGCATGGTATGAACACTCCTTCGATTTACTATAAATATGATCAGTGTGCATGGCACCGGGTTCATGATATCAAAGTTTATCCATCAAGTAAATGATAGATATTTTAACCGAAATATGATAGATTATGAGGTAGTGTATACACTTAAGAGGACTGATAAAAAAGTAGCAGGATTTAATGATTAAGAAGGATACGATATGGCTGGCAAGAGTGCAAAAAAAAGCAGTAACAGTGAGGATAAGGATTTCCTGTATAAGGTTTTTCGAATGGTGTCTGTAGGTGTTGTTGATGAACCCGTGAATCAGGCATACGATATTATAAGTACGAGCGCACTTGTATTGAATCTCATAGCTACCATAATGAATACTTATTCAAGTATATCCATGAAGATAGGTGGGCTGCTCACTATGGTTGAGCAGGGGACTCTGTTTTTCTTTGCCATAGATTATGTCTTAAGACTTATAACAGCCAGGTATCTGTATCCCGGCAATTCTGTTTCTAAAGCAACAGTCAAATATATCTTTTCATTTTGGGGAGTGATAGACCTTCTTTCATTCCTTCCGAATTATCTTCCTATATTCTTCCCTGCCGGAGCAGCAACGTTCAGAATGTTCCGTGTTGCAAGAATACTAAGGCTTTTCCGAATTAACGAATACTTTGATTCTCTGAATGTTATAACTGAGGTTATTGTAAGCAAAAAACAACAGCTTCTTTCGTCGGTTTTCATTATTGTAACATTGATGGTAGCTTCCAGCCTCTGCATGTACAGTCTTGAGAATCCTGTGCAGCCGGAGGTTTTCAGCAATGCATTTTCAGGAATATGGTGGTCAGCCTCGACGCTTCTTACCGTTGGATATGGTGATATTTATCCGATCACTACGATGGGTAAAATCCTTGGAATCATCATAGCATTCCTCGGTGTCGGAGTTGTTGCTATTCCTACAGGTATTATTTCCGCCGGTTTCGTGGAACAGTATACAAGGCTTAAAAGCATAGGAGACTATGCTATAGCAGGGGCTGATTCGGTAAGGCTTCCGGTTGATATGCAGCAGACTGTGCTGAAACGTGGGAATCCATGGGTTGATAAGGCTATAAAGGACATCGATATGTCTTCAGATACTTTCATTATGTTCATAAGACGTGGAGAAAACATGATGATTCCGAGAGGTGATGTTGTGCTTCACGAAGGTGATATATTGGTCATTTACAGTCAGAAAGGTGAGAACCCTCATGCATAGAATTCTGGATATTCTTACCCTTTTCTTCTATATCCTGACCTCATGGCGATTCTCAAAAAAGAAGACAATAGAGCAGTTTGAGAATAACAAGGCTGAGTGGGATAAGCTGACATCGGGCAAGAATGACATCATTCATAAAGGCTTCATAGAAAAGCAGTATCTTATGACGAACTTCCTCTATGGTACAAATGCCAAACTTGCCAGGAAGCTCTTTTTTGACGGCCGTGATATAACTGCTGCTGACAATTCGTGTGAAGTAATAGCTGTTTATAATGCCATACATGACCTGAATATTAGAAGTGATGTAAAAGACAGCATTACATTTCCGGAACTTCTCAAGGAATTCTCCGGACATGGAATATCTGCCAGAGGAGTATTCGGTACTTCACCCGGTGCTTTGAAGAGATATTTTGTCCGTGAGGGATATATGGTGAAGAGCCTTTCACCTGTAAAGGTCACGGAAAGAGCTGTGAAGAAGCTTTCGAATGACTACGATACGTTTATATTCACAACTTATAACGTAAGGTACAACCCTGCAAGAATGATACATACCATGTGTATCACTTATGACAGAGGAAAATACAGGATACATAATGATTATGCCGGAGGAAAGACTTACAAGAGTCTTTATGAGGCAGTAACGGGTTACAAGGATGGAGTAGGACATCCTTTCTATGTACTAGGGATAAAGAAAGACAGGTAAAGCAAAACAGGAGAGGGGTGGCATAAATGTATGATGTGATAGTTATCGGAGCCGGGGTTTCAGGCTCTGCCATAGCAAGAGAATTATCAAGATATGATATAAAAATCTGTGTCATTGAGAAGGAATCCGATGTCTGTGAGGGAACCAGCAAGGCAAACAGCGGCATAGTTCATGCAGGCCATGACGCAAGACCGGGTACACTCAAGGCCCGTCTTAATGTCATGGGAAATGGAATGATGGATGAACTTTCAAAGAAGCTTGATTTTCCATTTATAAGAAATGGATCGATGGTTGTCTGCTGGAGCGAAGATGAGGTACAGAAGCTTGAGGAACTGAAGGAAAGAGGAGAGAAGAACGGAGTTCCGGGAATAGAGATTCTTAGTAGGGAAGAGGCTCTTAAGCTTGAACCGAATCTTGCGGACGGAGTTTATGCAGTGCTTCATGTTCCTACCGGAGGCATAGTCTGTCCATTTCTTATGAATATAGCATTTGCGGAGAATGCTGCTGTTAACGGGGCTGAGTTTAAACTTTCAGAGAAGGTTACAGGAATTTCAAAGAAGGACAGTGGTTACAGAGTCACGACAGATAAAGGTGAATATGAGACAAAGGTAGTAATAAATGCTGCCGGGGTATATGCAGACACTCTTCACAATATGGTTTCTGCAGAGAAGAGAAACATCATACCAAGAAGAGGAGAGTATATGCTTCTTGATAAAACTGCAGGAAGGCATATAAGCCATACGATATTCCAGCTCCCATCAAAGATGGGAAAGGGCATTCTGGTAACACCTACAACTCACGGCAACCTTCTTGTTGGACCTACTGCTGATAACTTAGAGGACAAAGAGGCTCTGTGCACAACACGTGAGGGGCTGGCAAAAGTTGCAGCCGATTCTGCTCGTTCCGTTAAGGATATTCCACTGAAAACAGTTATCACTTCATTTGCAGGACTCAGGGCACATGAGCCGGGAGGAGACTTCATTATTGAAGAGGTCAAGGACGCTCCGGGATTCGTAGATGTTCTGGGAATAGCATCTCCGGGCCTTTCAAGTGCACCTGCTGTCGGTGTCTATGTAAAGGATATAGTGACCGGCATACTTGATATGAAGCAGAAGGATGACTTCATAGATGAGAGAAAGGGTACACCTAGATTCATGGAGCTTTCGGATTCAGAGAAGGAAGAACTCATAAGCAGGGATCCTTCTTACGGTCAGATCATCTGCCGATGCGAGATGATCACAGAAGGCGAAATACTTGATGCAATCAGAAGGCCTCTCGGGGCAAAAACGCTCGACGGGATCAAGAGACGTGTCAGAGCAGGAATGGGAAGATGTCAGGCCGGCTTCTGTACCCCAAGACTTATAGAAATTCTTGAAAGAGAGACCGGACAGAGCATTTATGAGATAAAGAAGAATCAGGCCGGCTCGGAACTCATAGTTGGCGAGATTAAGGATGCTTGGTAGGGGGTGATCGCATGGATAAGAAGAGTCTTATAATAATAGGCGGCGGTCCTGCAGGCCTTGCTGCGGCAGTAGCTGCAAAAGAAAATGGAATTGACGATATCCTCATAGTCGAAAGAGACGACAGACTTGGAGGCATTCTTAATCAGTGCATACATAACGGATTCGGGCTTCATACATTTAAGGAAGAACTTACCGGACCTGAATATGCCGCAAGATTCGAGAAGAGAGTAAAAGAACTTGAGATTCCTTATGTTCTTAATACCATGGTAATAAATGTATCCCCTGAAAAGCAGGTTACTCTCATGAGCAGAGACAGGGGAATAGAAAACTTCCGGGCAGATGCGATAATACTTGCGATGGGCTGCAGGGAGAGACCGAGAGGTGCCCTGAACATACCGGGATTCAGACCGGCAGGAATATATACTGCAGGTACAGCTCAGCGTATGGTAAATATTGAAGGAGTTATGCCGGGCAGAGAGGTTGTAATACTTGGCTCAGGAGATATAGGTCTTATTATGGCAAGACGTATGACTCTGGAAGGTGCAAAGGTTAAGGTAGTAGCGGAACTCATGCCTTATTCCGGAGGACTTAAGCGAAATATAGTTCAGTGCCTGAATGACTTTGATATACCGCTGATGCTTTCACACACAGTAGTTGATATTAAGGGTAAGGAAAGAGTTGAAAGTGTTACGATTGCAGCGGTAGACGAAAAGAATGTCCCGATACCGGGAACCGAGGAAGAGATACCTTGTGATACACTTCTTCTTTCCTGTGGACTTCTTCCTGAAAATGAACTGTCCCGCGAGATGAATGTCACTATAAGTCCGGTTACAGGCGGCCCTGTTGTTGATAATAATCTGGCGACAAATATCGATGGTGTATTTGCATGCGGAAACGTTCTGCATGTGCATGATCTGGTTGATTACGTTTCTGAAGAAGCATCTGCAGCAGGTCTTCATGCTGCTGAATATATCAAGAACGGAACAAGTGCTAAAGAGAGTTCGTATATAAATATAACAGCAACAGACGGCGCGAGATACACTGTTCCTGCAAAGATAGATCCGGATACACTCGGTGACAGGCTGACACTTCGTTTCAGAGTGGGAAGGGTAATAAAGAAATGTACCGTTCAGCTTCTCTTTGACGATAAGGTTATAGTTTCAAAGAAAAGACCTGTAGTCGCACCCGGAGAGATGGAGGAGCTTCTGATACTGAAGAAGTATTTTGATGAAAACGAAAGACCGAAAACTATAACTGTAAAAATAGAAGAATCGTAGAAAGGGGGACACAGACCATGAATGAAGAAATAAAAGAGCTCACATGTATATGCTGTCCTCTGGGATGTCAGATAAGTGTTACGATGAAGGATGGAGAGATTCTTTCTGTCACAGGAAATACATGTCCGAGAGGTGATGCGTACGCCAGGAAAGAGCTGACTGCTCCGACAAGGATAGTTACTTCCAGTGTTAAAGTAGAGGGCGGAACAGTGGTTTCTGTTAAAACTGCCTCAGATATTCCTAAGGATAAAATATTTGATATAGTTCGTGAACTCAAAACAGTTACTGTTAAGAAGCCTGTTTACATAGGGGATACTGTTCTGAAGAATGTGGCAGGAACAGGAGTGGATATAGTCGCAACGAGTGAAGTGGCTTCTTGAAAAAACAATTGTAAAAAAGCTCCCTTAAAGGTATTATATAGGTTGGTGTGTTTTCGAGAGAGAAGACTCACCTCAATATAGTTTAATAAGATGGAGGTTTTCTTATGGAAAATAATGAAAGCAAGGATTTGGCACCTGCTGTATATGATGCCAAAACGCTTGGTACTCCAAAGATGATAGTACTCGGACTTCAGCATATGTTTGCAATGTTTGGTTCTACAGTTCTTGTTCCTGCACTTACAGGACTTTCGGTTTCAGCAACACTGCTGTTCGCCGGACTGGGAACGCTTCTGTTTCATCTTGTGACCAAGAGAAAGGTGCCTGTATTCCTCGGCTCATCATTTGCATTTCTTGCAGGATACTTTGCCATAGCACCTAATGGAGAACCGGAGCTTCTCCCATACGCATGTTTCGGAGTTGCCTGCGCAGGACTTGTATATATTATCCTTGCCGGATTATTCAAGGCTTTTGGTGCGAATGAGGTCATGAAGTATTTTCCACCGATAGTAACGGGACCAATCATAGTTGCAATCGGTCTGACGCTTTCACAGTCTGCAGTTGATAACTGTTCAACAAACTGGCTGATTGCGGTAATAGCCATACTGATAATAATCATATGCAATATTTTTGGTAAGGGAATGATCAAGATAGTTCCTATCATAATAGGTGTTCTCGGCGCATCATTCATAGCAGTGATTCTTGCTATTGCGTTTGGAGAGACTGTTACTATAGGAGAAAAGTCTATCATATGCCTTGGTGGATTTGAATCACTTCAGCTTCTTGATACAGCAAAGATAGAGGCCATAAAGACTGCACCATGGATAGGACTTCCATTCCGGTATCAGGATACGGTATTCCATATGTTAAAGGAACCGGATGTTAAGCTCCTGATATCATCGATCTTTACTATAGTACCTATAGCTCTTGCAACAATAGTAGAGCATATAGGAGATATATCAGCTATATCTTCAACTGTAGACAGAAACTATATAGCAGATCCCGGACTCCACAGAACACTTACAGGCGACGGACTTGCTACAACTCTTGCATCACTCTTCGGAGCACCTGCAAATACTACTTACGGAGAGAATACCGGAGTACTTACGCTTTCAAGAGTATTTGATCCGGTTGTTGTCAGACTTGCCGCAGTATTTGCAATAGTATTCAGTTTCTCACCAAAGATAGCGGCGTGCATATCTGCTATGCCTGTTCCGGTACTCGGTGGTATCTCACTTGTACTCTACGGAATGATATCAGCAGTCGGTGTACGAAACATTGTTGAAAATAAAGTTGATTTCAATAAGACAAGAAATGTAATCATTGCAGCCCTTATACTTGTACTTTCAATAGGTATTAAGTACAGTGCAGCAGGTGCAGTTGCCTTCACAGTTGGTCCTGCAGGAGCAAAGATTACAATATCACTTTCAGGTCTTGCTGTAGGCGCACTTGTGGGTATCATACTCAATGCAGTGCTTCCGGGTAAGGACTTCGATTTTGAAAACATGAATAAGAATGGAAAAGAAGCTACTGATGACGCAAAGTAGTGTAAGATATATTCAAGGAGGAAAATTAAAATGTATAGTTTTGAAGAGATACTTAAGGGTGATGCAGAAGTTGCTGCAGCTATGACTGATGAGATCAATCGTCAGAATCAGAATCTGGAGCTTATAGCTTCTGAGAATATTGCTTCTAAGGCAGTTATGGCTGCTATGGGAAGCCCACTTACAAATAAGTACGCAGAAGGTTATCCCGGAAAGAGATATTACGGTGGATGCCAGTTCGTTGATGTAGTTGAAGATTTAGCAAGAGAAAGAGCAAAAGAGCTTTTCGGCGCTGAATATGTAAATGTTCAGCCTCATTCAGGAGCTCAGGCAAATATGGCAGTATTCTTTGCAGTACTTGAGCCGGGCGATACATTTATGGGTATGAACCTTGACCACGGCGGACATCTTACACACGGTTCACCGGTAAATATGTCAGGTAAGAATTACCACTGTGTTCCTTACGGAGTAAACGATGAGGGACGTATAGATTACGATGAGGTTCTTCGTATAGCTAAGGAATGCCAGCCTAAGCTTATCGTTGCAGGTGCATCAGCATATGCAAGAGAGATTGATTTCAAGAAGTTCCGTGAGATAGCTGATGAAGTAGGAGCAGTTCTCATGGTAGATATGGCTCATATCGCAGGACTTGTTGCAGCAGGAAAGCACATGAGCCCAATCCCATATGCAGATATCACAACTACTACAACACATAAGACACTTCGTGGACCTAGAGGTGGTATGATACTCTGCAGCAATGCTGTAAATGAGAAGTATAACTTCAATAAGGCTGTTTTCCCTGGAATCCAGGGTGGTCCGCTCATGCACGTTATAGCAGGTAAGGCAGTATGCTTCAAGGAAGCTCTTTCAGATGAGTACAAGGAGTATATGTCAAGAGTAGTTGAGAACGCAGCTACACTTGCAAGCGCACTTCAGGAGAGAGGCTTCAATATAGTATCAGGCGGTACAGATAACCACCTTATGCTTGTTGACCTTCAGAACCTTGGACTTACAGGTAAGGAAGTTGAGAAGCTTCTTGATGAAGTACATATAACAGTTAATAAGAATACAGTTCCAAATGATCCAAAGAGCCCATTTGTTACAAGTGGTATCAGAGTTGGTACACCTGCAGTAACAACACGTGGTGCTGTTAAGGAAGATATGTATATCATAGCTGATGCATTCAAGGCTGCTATCATCGATAAGGATATGGCTAAGGCTGAGGCACTTGTTAAAGATATTACAGACAGATATCCACTTTATGGCGGAGAGATGTTCTAGTTGATTAATGATGAGAGATTAATATGTCAAGATTTTTAAGTTCAAATCCTAAGAATGATTATGATGGTCAGGGTGGTGGAAACTACGATAATGACTATAATTTCAAGAAGAGGAATGACTACAACAACAGAAACAATAACAACGATATAAACAATAATGATAACAGCAGAAGACCCGGGGGATTCAGTTCCACAATCATAGTTCTTATCATATCTGTAGTACTGTCGCTGATATTCATACTTCAGTATAAGAATTTCATGAATGCAGGAACAAAGGAAATAAGCTACAGCGAATTCCTTGAGAAGCTTGATTCAGGCGAAGTTACAGATGTTGAGATCTATACTAACCGGATAGAATTCACGCCAAAAACTCAGGACAATCCTGCGCAGACTGTTAAGTATACCGTTGTAAGAACAGATGATTATAAGCTTGTAGACAGACTGAAATCAGCAAAGGTTAAGTTTACAGTTATTGATGAAGGAAGCACAGCATTTATCAGATCGATAATCTTCTATATCATAATGCTTGTAGTCATATACTTTGTCATGTCACTGATACTCAGGAATGTGACCAAGGGCAGCGGTATCATGGGAGTCGGCAAATCAAATGCCAAGATGTATGTTCAGAAGAAGACCGGCATTACATTTAAAGATGTTGCCGGAGAAGAAGAAGCTAAGGAATCCCTCGAGGAGATGGTTGACTTCCTTCACAATCCTGATAAGTACGTTGATATAGGTGCCAAGCTTCCGAAGGGTGCACTCCTTGTAGGCCCTCCGGGTACAGGTAAGACGCTTCTTGCAAAGGCGGTTGCAGGTGAGGCTGACGTTCCATTTTTCTCTATATCCGGTTCGGAGTTCGTAGAGCTCTACGTCGGTGTAGGTGCTTCGCGTGTAAGAGACCTCTTCAAGCAGGCAAACAGTATGGCACCTTGTATAGTCTTCATTGACGAGATTGATGCCATAGGACGCAGCCGTGATACCAGACATATGGGTGGCGATTCAGAGAGAGAACAGACTCTGAACCAGCTTCTTGCAGAAATGGATGGTTTCGACAGCAGCAAGGGTATCATAGTTCTTGCGGCTACTAACAGACCTGAAGTTCTTGATAAGGCACTTCTCAGACCGGGACGTTTTGACAGACGTGTTGTTGTTGAAAAGCCGGATCTCAAGGGAAGAGAAGATATTCTCAGAGTTCACAGTAAGGATGTTAAACTGGATGAAACAGTTAATCTCCATGAACTCGCACTTGCAACAAGCGGTGCGGTAGGTGCCGATCTTGCGAATATCATAAATGAAGCAGCTATTCTTGCTGTTAAGAATAAGAGAAACCTTGTATCACAGAAGGATCTCATGGAATCGGTTGAAGTAGTCTTTGCCGGTAAGGAAAAGAAAGACAGACTTCTGAGTCCTGAGGAGAAGCGTATAGTTGCATATCACGAGACAGGACATGCGCTTCTTACTACTCTTCAGAAGAACACAATGCCTGTTCAGCGTATCACTATAATACCGAGAACAAACGGTGCACTCGGATATGTATGGCAGGTTCCTGAAGAAGAGAAGTATCTTGAGACCAAAACTGAGATGGAAAATGACATAGTCATCACCATGGGTGGTCGTGCTGCAGAAGCTATCAAGTTTGATTCTGTTACAAATGGAGCGTCAAACGATATAGAGCAGGCAACTAAGCGTGCAAGAGCTATGGTTACCATGTATGGTATGTCTGAAAAATTCGGTATGGTTCAGCTTGAGGATATGACAGGTGAGTACCTTGACAGAAGAACTTATCTGAACTGTTCGGATGAGACTGCTGCTGATATAGATACTGAAGTAAGGAATATCATTAACAAGGCATACAAGAAAGCATATATACTTCTTAAGAAGAATGAGAAGATTCTTGATGCTATTGCAGCTTATCTGATTGAGCATGAAACCATAACCGGTGAAGAGTTCATGAGGATATATAATGAGGTTGCAAAGAAGCACAGAGTTTATTCAGAACTCAGTGCGGCTGAACGCCTTGAAATAGAAGAGTCAGTTAAGCAGAGCAAGGTTTCCAAAGTGGCCAAGACTCTTAAGGCAGAGATCAAGGCTGCTGCCAAGGGCGCGAAGAAAAAGAAAAAGACAAAGGTTAAGACTGAGGTGGAAGAGGCATATACATCTCAGGATGTAGGACCGGAGCTTCCTAACTATGATGTCGATGTACCGGACGAGGATGACGAGCCGATATATGAAGGCATGGAAGGCCCTGTTGAGGATCCGAGTGATGAGGAGCTTGCACCTAAGGAAGTCAAGATGCCTTGGGAGAAATAGTAAGATATAACAAAAGCCGCAAACATAAGTTTGCGGCTTCGTTTGTGCGTCCTAGAGGATTCGAACCCCCGACCTTCTGGTCCGTAGCCAGACGCTCTATCCAGCTGAGCTAAGAACGCTTATCTGTCTTTCGAACAGCAATAGGTATTATATAACCTGTTTCAATATACGTCAAGCTAAAACTTAGGCCTTTTCTCAAACAATCTTGCAAGCCTTATATCCAGGACGTTTGCAATACGGTTAAGAGTGGATATCGATACATTTTTCATACATACATGCGATTCCAGTTTTGATATATAACTCAGACTGACTCCGGATTTTTCGGCAAGCTCTTTCTGGGACAAGCCTGCCTTGTTTCTGAAGTATTTAATGTTTTCTTCCAGGGTACTGTAAAGCTTTTCGTCTGTTTCAAAGACCATAAGAAACTCCTTCTTGAAGACACAGGTTATTTTCTATTACAATATACCACAAATAAAAGTAAATGGGGACACTTATGATGAATGACTTGGAGTTCATTAACGATATAAATGACACGGCGCAGATGAGAGTAGTTAACAGAGATTCTGTTCCATATATAGAGATGACAGGATTTACTGCTCCCGGTATACGCCACGGCTTCTCTACCAGACTCGGTGGAGTGAGTGAGGGCATATTCCGTTCTCTCAATCTGGCTACAAATCTCGATGATGACAGGGAAAGTGTCATGGAAAACTACAGAAGGATAGGTAAAAGTATTGGCATAGACAGTACGAGAATTTCCTGCCCGAATCAGGTTCACAAGACCAATATTCTGATAGCGGAAGAGAAGGATGCAGGAGATGGCATAACCCGGCCGCTCACGCATTTTGAGATTGATGCGCAGATTACAAATGTAAAGAATCTTCCACTCATTGTATTTGGAGCGGATTGTGTACCACTTCTTTTTCATGATCCCGAAAATGGAGTCATCGCATCTGCTCATGCCGGGTGGCGCGGCACAGCACTCGGAATAGCCGGAAAAGTGATAAGGAAGATGTCGGAGATATATGGCTCTGATCCTTCAGATATTAAAGTGGCTATAGGTCCTTCCATAGGGATTGAAAACTATGAAGTTGATAAAACGGTAATAGATGCAATAGATGCAGCAATTGTGGATGCCGCTCAGCGTTCGGATATTTACTATGAAAAAACGAACGGAAAGTATCAGCTCAGTCTATGGAATGCGAATACGGCATTACTCATGGCTGAGGGCGTTCTCAGGGAACATATATATTGTTCCGGGCTCTGCACCATGAAGTATCATGATGTATTCTTCTCCCATAGATTTACCAATGGGAAGAGAGGCCTGAATGCAGGAATTATTTCGTTAATCTGAAAGAGAGATAAAAATGGATAGACATATAAAAACAGCCTTGTTCGATATGGACGGAACACTTATTGACACAGAAAAGATATATCAGAAATACTGGGGGATTGCAGCAGAGGAGCTTGGGTTTGACTTAACAAAGGAGGATATTCTCAGCTTCAGAAGCCTTGCAAGAGAGTATGGGCTTATTCTAGGTGAGAAGCTGACAGGCATTCCTACAGCATATGATGATCTCCGTGAATACAGAAAGAAACTTATGGAACCTGTTATGGAAGGAATGGATATCCCTCTTAAACCTATGGTGAAGGAGGCTCTTACAAAACTCAGGGAAAATGGAGTGCGGCTCGGAGTTGCAACCGCTACCGAAATAAACAAGACAGAGAATTATCTGAAGAGGGCAGGGCTCTATGATTACTTCGACGAAGTCATAAGTGCAAAATCAGTTGCACATGGAAAACCTTCACCGGATGTCTATCAGTATGCGGCAGAGAGAATGGGAGTAACTCCGGATATGGCTTTTGCAGTGGAGGATGCCCCTAATGGTATACTTTCTGCAAGCCGGGCAGGCTGTCATACCATCATGGTGCCCGATATGACTGAGCCCGATGAGGAACTTATGACTCACATTGATTTTGTTGCGAAAGATCTTATGGTGGCTGCAGACTACATGCTGAACTATGAGAGATAATTATAAATGGAACACACACATCACAAGTGCTCAAGTATTTGAAAGAATAACTGCAAAGTGATATAATATATGACGTGTTTTGTTATATCGATACATTTCTTATAAATATATGGGGAGGTTTATATTATGTATGGTTTTAGGATGCTCATAGAAAAGCTTAAGACAAATCCAAAGACTATAGTTTTCACAGAAGGCACAGATGCACGTGTTCTTGAGGCATCTTCACGACTTCTTGCCAGCAGCTTTCTGAAGCCGGTTCTGGTTGGTAATCCAAATGATATTTATGAAAAAGCAGAGGACAGCGGTTTTAATATCCGTGGAGCCAATATTATAGATCCTGCTAACTTTGCTGATTTTGATAAAATGGTAGATGAGATCCTCGAACTCAGAAAGAGCAAAGGTCTTACAGAGAGAAGAGCAAGAGAGATACTCCTTCAGCCTAATTATTTCGGTACCATGCTTGTAAAGATGGGTTATGCAGACTGTCTTCTCGGCGGTGCAACATATTCAACTGCTGATACAGTAAGACCTGCACTTCAGCTCATCAAGACTAAACCGGGAAATAAGATAGTTTCATCCTGCTTCATTCTTGTAAGACCGGGTGCAACAGGTAAGAGCGAAGTACTCGCAATGGGTGACTGCAGTATCAATATAAAGCCAAATGAGGACGAGCTTGTTGAAATTGCAGAAGAGACTATTAAGTGTGCAAAGATATTCGGAATAGACCCTCAGGTTGCATTCCTCAGTTACTCAACTGATGGTTCTGCTAAGGGCGAGGATGTTGAGAAGATGAGGAATGCTGCAAAGAAGACTAAGGAACGTAATCCTGACATTCCTATAGATGGTGAGATGCAGTTTGATGCAGCTGTTTCACCTTCAGTTGCAAGCAAGAAATATCCGACATCTCAGGTTGCCGGACATGCAAATACATTTATATTCCCTGATATCAATGCAGGAAATATTGGTTATAAGATTGCTCAGAGAATGGGTAATTTCGAAGCTTACGGTCCTATACTTCTCGGACTTAATTCACCTATCAATGATCTGTCCAGAGGATGTACAGCCGCTGAAGTATATTCAATGGCAATCATTACAGCATCATTTGCATAATATGTAAGGAATTAAGAAGACGCAGTCGTTTGTAACGACTGCGTCCTTTTTAGTATGACGGGCATGCCGTTAGTCTGTGGTGAAAGTCCACAAGGGGCGTAGTCGCCGACGAACCCCATAGCGACTCCCAAGGTTT
>OCTW013391875.1_pt1 | contig 102497 bp, 91 predicted proteins | sample 1539671 | NCBI WGS metagenome assembly OCTW01 (sample SAMN02144230, study PRJEB22623) | gut metagenome | biome: sheep rumen | host: Ovis aries | place: New Zealand | reverse complement strand
GATGAGAATATGAACATGGGTGGCAATGGCGGCGGAATGATGCCGGGCGGGACAGCCAGTTCGGGAACAGCCCTGACAACCACCTTAGGCACCTTCGATGTTACTATCGACACCTCTGCACTCACGGAGACAGAAACGATTCCGGGAAGTACAGATACCTACTACGAGGACTATGTAGAGACCTATACACCCACCACCACGATCAAGATCGTATACAATGGCAATAGCGCTACTGTCAGCGGTGAGGCCGAGGGTGTTACCATCACGAAAGACGGTGCCGACGTAACGGTCAACTCCACCGTCAAGAACATTGCTTACGAACTGAGTGGAACGACCAGCGACGGTTCTTTCAAGATCTACAGTGAGAAGAAGTTTGAAGTGATCCTCAACGGCGTGGACATCACCAATCCTACCGGAGCAGCCATCAACAACCAGGGAAAACGTATGTATGTGGTGGTGAAGGATGGCACTACGAATAAGTTGACCGACGGCTCTTCGTACACGATGGTGGACAACGAGGATATGAAGGGCACGCTCTTCAGTGAGGGTAAGTTGGCCTTCAGCGGTTCGGGAACCCTGAGCGTCTATTCGAATGCCAAGAACGGTATTGTGAGTGATGACTATGTGTTTATCCGTCCGAATACGAATATCTACGTGAAGTCGACCACCAACCATGGCATCAAGGCCAATGACGGTGTGATCATCCGCGGTGGCGTGGTGAACGTGGAGGTTTCTGCCGATGCCGCCAAGGGTATTAATACCGATGGATTTATCCAGATAGAGGGCGGCAGGGTAACGGCAATCACAAGCGGTGGATCATCCTACGATGATGAGGATAAGGAATATAAGGGCTGCGCAGGTATCAAGTCGGACAGCATCTTCGTGATCAGCGGCGGTGAGGTGAACGTCAAGAGTACTGGTGCTGGCGGCAAGGGCTTGAACTCTTCACAGACGATGACGATCACCGGTGGAACGATACGAGCCATTGCGGCAGGAAAGAACTTCTCGAGTGGCAATGACGATGTGGCAGCCAAGGCGATCAAGTCGGCAGGCGATATGACGATCTCCGGCGGTGATATCATGGCTCGCTCGGCAGCCCACGAGGCGATAGAGACCAAGGGAACACTGACGATCACAGGCGGCAGTATCGGAGCCTACTCCAGCGACGATGCCATCAACTCTGCAGGAGTCATGACCATCAACGGAGGATATATCTTCGGCTACTCTACTACTAACGACGGTATCGACGCCAATGGTAATATAACAGTCAACGGCGGTCTGTTGATCGGCTGCGGAGCCATGGCTCCCGAAGAGGGTATCGACGTGGCGGAGCGTTGCACCTTCAGTATCAATGGAGGAACAGTGATCGGTATCGGTGGCGGATCGGAGTCGATCGCGGGCTCTCAGCAGAAGGCGGTACTCTCGGGTGTTACGGTAAACAATGGCAGTTATATCACCGTGAAGGATGACAGTGGCAATAACATCTTCGCCTTTAAAGTGCCAAGAGCCTACAGCAGGGCTGTGATGCAGCTGAGCTCACCGAAGTTTAAGTCGGGCACTACCTATACGATGAGCACCGCCACATCGGTAAGCGGCAGTGATGAGTTCTTCGGATACTATGCCGGGGCAACCGTCAGCAGTGAGACGAAGCTCGGTACGTTCACCACCTCTACCTCATCATCCAGTGGCATGCGGGGAGGCATGAGCACCAGTGACAGCTTTCAGGTTATTTCTCTTGATAGTACTGGTGATAACTAATATGATTGTCTACCTGCTGTTGCTGAAACGAAAACTGAGCCTTCGTTTGTTCAGACAGGTATATGGTTCATACAACCGTTAAGATAATATGAAGATAGCGATTTCTAAAAGAGAGACAAAAGAGACACTGGTATATCTGGCGCTATGGCTGTTGCTGTTCATAGCGCCGGTTATCACCTATCTGATACGCGTGATGTCTCACGGGGCATCGTTCCGATGGAGTGAGGTGCTCGAGGTGTGGAGCGTGCTGCTCGTCTACCTGATTGTCTTTGTCATCCACAACTTCCTCCTGGCCCCGCTGCTGATCTACCGTAAGAAGAAACTGCTTTATTTCTTTTGGGTGTTCTGTGTCTTGGTGGTCTTCACCTTCTATCAGTGTACGACACGGAAGCAACATCATTGGGGCGGTCCTCCACAGCATGAGATGATGGGGCCCGGCAATCACGAGGGAGCAATGATGCCAGGCGGATTCGATGGCAGACCAATGGGTAGGGCCGAAGACCGTCCACCGCTCATTGAGGAGGTGTATCTGGAGAATGACAGTATCGGACACCCGAAGGATGCTCCGGCTGATGATCGGATGGCCGGTGGACTGCCCCCGGTAAAGATAGATGAGATGCCCGACTCTGTACGTGAAAAGGAGTTTGGACCGTGGCAGGGATTCCGTGGCGGAGAACCGCTGATGATGACGCTGAACAATGCCATCGGACTGATCATCGTCTTGCTCACCATCGGCATGAACTTAGGTATCAAACTCTATTTCAAGAGTGATGAGGATGCCAAGGAACTGCGAGAACTGGAGAAGAAAAGTCTGGAGCAGCAACTGGCGTATCTGAAATATCAGATCAACCCCCACTTCTTCATGAACACCCTGAATAATATCCACGCTCTGGTGGACATCGATCCGGAGAAAGCCAAAGACACGATCTTGGAGTTGTCGAAGATGATGCGCTATGTGCTCTATGAGGGGGATAAGCAGGTGATACCTCTGCAGCGGGAGACCGACTTCCTCAAGACCTATATCTCACTGATGAGACTGCGCTATACCGATAAGGTGAAAATCTCAGTGGATATCCCCGGGCGAATGCCCGAGGCCGGCATACCTCCACTGCTGCTGATCACCTTCGTGGAGAATGCCTTCAAGCATGGCATCAGTTACAAGCAGGATTGTTTTATCAAGATTAAGATGTCTTTGGATGACGACCGACTGAAGTTCACGTGTAAGAACAGTAAGGTGCTTGCAAAGGAGGGTGATAGTGAGAAGGTAGGTGGGGTAGGACTCGCCAATGTAAAACAACGATTGGAGTTACTGTATGGAAATAATTATACTTTAGATTTTGATGAGGCAGAGGATACCTACGAGGTGTTGCTGCTCCTTCCACTCAATAAAAAACAGTTGTCATGATCAGATGTTTAGCTATCGATGATGAGCCGTTGGCGCTCCAGCAGCTTACGGCCTATATCAAGAAGATACCGTTTCTGGAACTGGTGGACAGTTGTCAGAGTGCCCATGATGCCCTGACGGTGATGAACCAAGAGGTTATCGATGCCATATTCGTGGATATCAACATGCCCGACCTCAATGGCATGGATTTCGTCAAGTCACTGCCTGTGCCTCCCTTGGTGGTGTTCACCACGGCTTATTCGGAATATGCCGTGGAGGGCTTCAAGGTGGATGCCGTGGATTACCTGTTGAAACCTTTCGGACTGACCGACTTCCAGCGGGCCGCCAACAAGGTGAAGGCACGCTATGACCAGCAGAACACGGCGGTCATCGCCCAAGATGAGGAAGATACCCTGTTCCTGAAGACCGACTATAAGGTGATCCGCATCGAAGTGAAGGATATCCGTTATGTGCAGAGCATGAGCGAATATCTGAAGATCTTCTTAGAGGGGCGTGCCAAGCCGGTCATCGTCTTGTTGAGCATGAAAAAGATGGAGGAGCGGTTGCCTGAGAATCAGTTTATGCGTATTCATCGCGGGTATATCATCAACCTCAAGAAGATACAGGAGGTGAACAAGAACCGGGTGATCATGGATGAAGAAACATACCTCCCTATAGGTGATAACTATAAGGAGGCATTCAACAGTTATTTAGAGAGTAAGTTCCTTGGTAAGTAGGGGAACTTACTCTTTTTAATCAGTTTTTCTTTGCTTTCTGCTCTGCTTCTTTCTGCGCCTTCAGTTTCTTCACGTAGGCACTGTACATGGTGCGCCAGTCGCGACCACTGTTGGTGAAATACTGCTCATTCTTGGTCTTGAAGATCTCGAAGATGGCAGAGATCTGCTTCATGTTCTTGTAGTCGATAGCCATCAGACGGGCCTGCTTGAGGTTATCCATGAGCACCTTCTCATCCTCGGCAGTCATGTCGGGTACCACTTCTTTATACGCTTTCATCGTGAAGGCTACCTTTCCTACGGTGTACATATCTAATACCTGTTCTACCTGCTCGGGTGTCAGGTCGGCATTCAGTCCGTCGAGCAGTGCCTGACGGATAGAGGCAGGCTGTGAGGAATCGGCAATCACCATACGGTCCATCGCCGAGAGTTTCTTACCAGTCGTGGGGTTGATGGCGCCGTCGGGAATCATATTGCCATGGGTGTTGTGCCATTCGCGGATGGCTGCCAAGTGAGTGGCTATCACCTTAGTGAGGCGCTCTTCCTTTGCCTGGTTGTTGAGTTTCAGGTTAGCAACCCACCCAGTGGCTTTCTTCAGACTGCCCTCGTCGATCTCCTGTGCCTGTATCGTGGGGAAACAGAGTGCGAGGGTCATCAAAATAACAAATACTTTTTTCATCATGAATTATTTAGTAGAATTAGGTTTAAGTATCTTCAGAAATGAAGGTGCCAGCATCTTGCGCAGGTCGTTGATGGCAATCTTAGCTCCCGGCATGCCGATGGCATACGCGCCGATCTCATACTGCTGATAGCTGAACACGATACTGTCGTTGACGATATAGGGATCACCTTGTGGCATCGGCACATAACTGGCGTACTCATCCACAAAGAGCTGCTCCTTGAGCTCTTCCCAACTGTTCACATTAAAGTCTTTCTGCAGTTCGTTGGTGATCATCTGTTGTACATCGGTGATCTTGTCATTGCGGAAGATATGATCGAGCACCTTACCGTCGCTCTTGCGGAACGTCGTTCCCCAGCCGGTGGCAGAGCCGTGGGCACCACCCAAATAGCCATATGTGGTGACGCAGTAGGTTACAAACAGATCGTTTTCATAGATCTTCTTGATCTTCATCTCCTGAGAGTAACCCATCTCTATTTCATCGGGAATATCGATTCCATCAGCCTCTCTCTCTTGTGCCATGTCGGCCATCTCCTTCATACTGTTAGCATTGTAGTCTTTCATGATGGCATTATAGTCATCGATGGGGATGGTATCGTTGGCATAGGTCCAGTCGATTATCCACTCACGGATACTATTCAGGAGATAGGGATTACCCTTTGTCGGGAAATCAATACTGATGGTGCTGGTACAAACGATCTTTCCCACTTTCTTGCTCACTGAGTCTTTAACTGTCTCGATGGCGAAAGTGGTCTTTTGTTCTTTTTTCTGTTGCTTAGTCAGACCAAGGATATGGTTCTCAGTCTGTTGCTGCTCTTTATGCTGACAAGCTAAAAAAGAACATACTGTAAAAATCGTCAGAAATGTAAAAATTAATTTTTTCATGATTCTTCTTGTTAGATGTAAAAGATTTACTTTGGTTTAAAAGTTATGTATTTTTGTATTCTTTTCTTATTTACTGGCTAAATACTATATGTCACAAATAGGAATATGCTCTTCAGCCGCATAAGGTTCTTGATTATGATGAAATGATTAACCAAGAAGTTAAGACATAATTAGTGTGCCCTGAACACCAGCCAAGGGATAATTTTCTGCCACTTCTTGTGCGGGTAATCATCAATACTACCGATGTCATGTCGTGTTCCATCAGCTGAACGATAGAAAGAATAGTCACTACCACCAGTAATATAGATGGCATCCACAAACCCATATTCCTTGAGTGCATCCGCGAAATCCCAAAGTGTTTCCTTGTGCCTGGTGGCTATATAATAAATGGTATCACCCATTCGGCCGATGGCCCGGCGCTCAACCTTTCCGTGTAAGTAAAAACGAGGGGGAATCACCCCATTGCTTACCAGGATAAACTGCCTGAAGAAAGATCCGCCACGCTCCGCCACGTACCTTTTAACCTTGTCGCTGCGACTGATGCCGATCACCATCCTACCGTCTGCCATAGCCATATAACCTAAGCGTGACTGGTCATTCTGATACTCTTTGCCCTGTGCCACCAGACTTCCTATGTAAGCACTGTCAGCAGTATGGTCGGCGCTACGGGAATAAAGGAAGACAGAGGTGTCTGCTGTATCGGGTTCTTCAAATTCTATGCTGGCCTCAAGACCATGCAGAGCATAGAAATCGAGGGTCACACCAAGGATGCTGTCTGTAGAAAGCACCACCTCAGGCTTTTCTTTTACAACAGGTTGCTTCAGTTTCTCGATGTTCTGCTTGGGCGTAGTAGATATGGGCAAGCCGACATGATAATATTTGTATAATTTATACCCTGCGAAAGGGGCTAACATAAGAGCTATTAAAGCCGCAGCCGTAATAATCCTGCGCATCCAAACCTTTTTTTTGTTTGGATGAGCAGCGGCCGTATTGAACTGAGGCTCCTCATCACGCTCGATGATGATAATAGGCACCTCGGGGTGTTGCATCTTCTCTTCACTCATAGTCGTCTCCTTTCTCATCCTCCAGCTGTTCCTTTAACTGTTTCAATGCTTCACGCGAGACTCTCACCGGGGCAATCTCACTCTTAATCTGCTGTCCGGCGAACAGCAACATCTGATCCGTCAGGTTGACAACGTGGATATACCGTTTATTCACGATCAGACTACGCCCCACACGAACAAACATATTCCGTCGTAACAGTTGAAATATCTCGTCAAAGAAATGGATTTGGAATGTCATCTTGCGGCTCTTTCCACTGGTCAGCATGAGGTCAGAATAGTTACCGTCGGCACGGACATACACGATCTCATCCGTGGCGACACGCACCAGTTCTGTGCTTGTGGATATTCTGAGCCATTCCATGATTGTCAACCTTTATTGTGCAAATATACAATAATTCTTTGAAACCCATGGTGAATGACTGCTAATTTTAACTTTGTTTACTAATGCCCGTAACCTTCATATACAGAAATCGTATCGCCCTTCAGTGGAACATATACACCAACCCAGCCATCAGATGGCAGACGACCTTCGATATCAACCGCTCGCTGGTGCTTACCTTCTCCCTCTTCTATATACATTCCAGGGTAAATGTAGTATCTATAACCCTCATCTTCTTTTCTCCAACAACAGGAATCCTCCTTACAGGCTTTCTCCAAAGTGCGGAAAAACTCCTGTGTCAGTGGCTCTTTGGGGATGAACTTAACGGTAGTATTTGAGTAACCTAAACTACTTTCTGTTAATGAATCAACGGGAACGACCTCAGGAAAGTCTATCCCTGTGACCTTCTTTATGTCTTCTGCATGATGGTACGGAACAGCGGTCGGCGTGTTATAATGAGTTTTTTCCAATTCATATATTGCGTAGACCAACGTTGTAATCCCAACAGCAGAAACCATAAATGGTGAAGTCAGAAATAATATCCAACTCATGACATACCCTCTCTTTTTAGGATGAAGGATCAGAGGGAATGGGAATACAGCCCACTGAAGGTAGCTCGATGCCTTATCTTTCCACTTTTTATTCGACTTAAGGAAAAAGACAATAACAACACTTACAAACCAAATCCCTGCTAAGTAGGGTAATAATACCATGAAGGCCAAACCAATTACAATTAAAATTCCTTTTACAATCATTTCTTTTATAATTAGGTTGTTAGACTTATTCCTTGCATCACTCTTTTTTAGTAGCTGCTGTGAGTACAGCTATTGTGACACACAGCAGCGTAATTTTTACAATGATCATCAGAGATACTGGTTAACTAATGACTTGATCATTCTCGACACCTCACCCAAAGAAGCCTTCCGATAGAGTTTTCCTTCCACCTTGTTGACGATTTCAAAATTGGTTGACTTGATCTTGGAGACGTCATCCACACTATAGTCTTTTGCCTTGCAAGGGGAATAGACTTCACATTGCAGACCATTCTTCTTGTAATAGATGATCAGTGTGCGACCATCGTTAAACTGTGTGGTCTGCTTTACGATGATGTTCGTAGGAACCATTTTCTTAACACTGTTCTTGCCGGTTTTCGCACTGGCAGGCGCTGATGTCATCACACTCATGAGCGCAATCATCAGGGTTAGGATTAATTGTTTCATCTTTTATAGAGTTAAAAATGTCTTAAGTCTGAAGACTTATAATGAAAGACAGAGAGAACGAGATGTTCGGCTTCATCATCAAGCATGAACCATGGCGAGCGGAGAGGATTCTTAAAATTCCGCATCACATGGATCTCTCGAGCAGGAGTGTTCCCCTCCGCAAGCAGAAAGGCTTTCTTTCCCCTTTTGTTGACTGCCACGTCAACCACCATGACGGCATGACCATATTTATGTCCGTAACGGGCAGGATAGACGAACACATCACCAGGCTGCATATCTGCCAAACGCCTTGTCTGCATCTCGCGACTCAATGAGAATGTGCTCGCCACACCATAGAGATTCTTCAGATAGCGTTCGAAAGATTTGCGGGAACTGCCGCCGCCATAACTCAATGTCCTGCCGTTGACATTCTGAAATCGTATACGTCCATACTGTCCGGTGTTAAACAGGTATTCAGCCCTCAGACGCATACATACGTCAGCACATTGCTCTGCATTCGACAATAGTGGCAGATCCACGACGGCATAGTTTATTGACTGAAAGCGTGATACTCCACCCGTAAAGTACATCACCTTCGATCCCTTTTTCTTCAGGGGCAGCTGGCGCAGATAGTTGGCATACGAGGCATCTCTGCCATCCACTCGTTTATATCCCCATGGTGTGGGAATGTTTCCCACCGTCTGGTAGTTGTGTGGGTTGCTTGTCTTGCTGCCATAGATAATCCATAGAGCGAATATTCCGGTTGCCATTGCCAATAGCAAGACGCCGATAAAAGTCCATTTAATTATTTTTTTCATCTTCTTATTGTTTTGATGTTGCAAATATAGATCATAAGAAAATGATGACAAAGAAAATTCTGTCGCGTTGTATGAAACGACGGGATTGTTGTATGAATGCCATCTATTTGAAAGAAAGAATGTGGGGAACGTAGGATGAACCTGATTCGCATTCGGCAAAAAAATAAAAACAAGTTTTTCTTTGTTTTTCGCTCATTTATCCGTAACTTGGGCTTCGCCGAAGTTACTCGCATTCGACAATAAAAATAATAAATTATTTTGTATTGTGCTCATTTATCCGTAACTTTGTCCACATGGATATCAATGAGCTCAAGGATAAGAAGATAGCGATATTGTTGTCGGGTGGTGTCGACAGCAGTGTCGTGGTGTATGAGTTTGCCCGTCTGGGTCTTCATCCCGATTGTTTCTATATCAAGATAGGGCCGGAGGAGGAAGAGGAGTGGGACTGCTCCTCTGAGGAAGACTTGGAGATGGCTACTGCCGTGGCTGCCAAGTATGGCTGTAGGTTGCAGGTGGTGGACTGTCATCAGGAGTATTGGAATCAGGTGACAAAGTACACGATGGACAAGGTGCGCGCGGGATTCACCCCTAATCCTGACGTGATGTGCAACCGCCTGATTAAGTTTGGAGCCTTTGATGAGAAGATGGGTCATCTGTATGATCTTATCGCGACGGGGCACTATGCGCAGACGGAGTGGATAGACGGAAAGAAATGGCTCACCACCAGTCCGGACCCCGTGAAAGACCAGACGGACTTTCTGGCGCAGCTATACGACTGGCAACTGAAGAAGGCGCTGTTCCCCATCGGGCATTATCAGAAGGGGGAGGTGCGTGCCATCGCCGAGCGAGAACATCTTGTCAATGCCAAGCGCAAAGACTCGCAGGGCATCTGTTTCTTAGGGAAGATCAACTATAACGACTATATCCGCCGATACCTCGGTGAGAACCCTGGTGAGGTGATCGATATCGACACGGGCAAGGTATTAGGCAAACATAAAGGACTGTGGTTTCATACCATCGGACAGCGTCATGGCTTGGGCTTCGGCGGTGGGCCTTGGAATGTGATCAAGAAAGACATTCCCAATAATATCCTGTATGTCACCAAGGGTTACGAACCGGTGAAGGTGCAGCGGAAAGATTTCTGTTTCCATGATTTCAACATGCTCACACCTACGGGTATCGATCATAACGGGCAGTTGCCGGAGAAGATCACCTTTAAGATACGACATACACCGGAGTATCATCCTGCCACCTTATTATATATAGGGGAGGGCCGTTACCGGGTGCAGTCAGAGGATATGATCCAGGGAGTGGCCCCCGGACAATTTTGCGTAATCTACGATGAGCAGCATCACCGTTGCTTCGGCTCAGGAGAGATTACCCTTTTGTGATGGTATCTTAATAAGTAATTCGAGGAGCTTTAATAAATAAAGAAGGGAGTCCTAATACTTGGGACTCCCAGTTTTATGTATCAGGACTCCCAGTTTTAGTACTTGGGACTCCCAGTCCTGTGTCTCCGGACTATCAGTTGTGATCACACATCGTGATCCTTATGACTACTGAATCACCTTCACGGTTTTACCATCTGCTTGTTTGATGATGATCACCTGACCTTTCCTTGCATGGTTCACGCGGCGGCCATCGATACCATAGCGGGTAACGGAAGTATTCTTTGTCGTGGCAGTAGTCTGTTTGATACCACTGGTATTCTTGACTGTCACCTTGTAGGTATTGCTGCTACGCATGTCGGCTGCAAGAACGGTGATGACAGCACTCTTCGTGGTGTCGGTCTCTTCGGTGGTTTGCAGAATGATAGCGTCACGACTGTTAGCCGTAGGATTCAGGTTATCAGTGTTCAGTTCCTTCACCTCGTATTCGGATTTGTTTGGATCAAAGCCTTCTACATTGAGAGATGATAACTTGTCGTTGTATACCAGAGTGAGGTCATCTACGAGGACTTCGTCGCCACCACTTCCCTGTCCGGCATCTGCATTGGTAGAGATTGTTACCAGAATGGCTTTGGGATCGACATTGTTTGTGGTATATTCAAATGGAATAGAGATGCGCTCCCAGTTGCCGTTGGTAACAGCAATCTTTTTGTTACTTGCCTTAGCCACTACATTCTTGTATTCTTTGTCTTCATCTTCAGGATCCTGATAGTAGGTGCCGTCGGTGATGATGGCGCTGACGGTGGCGTAGGGATGTGCTGAATTCGTTTTTCCCTGTTTAAATTGCATATAAAGGACAAGAGAGTCTGGACGACTGTTAAGGGTTACGTAAAAAGGATCACCGTTGCCATCCTTATCCGTTTTGCTCATGTCAATATAAGCATTATTGGCAGTGTTATTGGCAGTTGTAGACTCAGCATTCATACGGCCGGTGGTCATCGTTCCATTAGCTACTATCCCCCAAATGGATGTGGCATAAATTCTAGCACAGGTGGATTCGTTTCGTCCTTTGTCAGACTTTTCAATATGTTTTCCAGCCAAACTAGCCAATGTTCCAGAGGCACTACCGAAAGAATGCCAAGCGTTTGGTTCTTCATTTCCGTCTTTTGACTTATGCCAATCCTCAAATCCTCCGTTAGGGATGTGGTAGCCGGTGCCTTTGATAATCTCACTGCCGAAGCGTACGTTGACGAGTTGGTTCATCTCCATCAAGTCGAGGGTGATCAATGCCTGTAGCTTGTCGCCTTCGAGGATAGCTGTCAGTTTTACGGGTAATTCACCGAGCATAGGACCAGTCCACACTCCTTCTGTATCACCGTTGGAAACGGTAATCATGCGGGCAACGGTCAGATATGTGGCATTACCCTTAATGATCGGTTCTATGTCTTTAATCTCCACATTGCCGACAGGAATCGTGGCTTCTTCACTTACTAAGATGAAGTTACGGAGGGTGAGGTCGTATCGCCCGTCATGTTCTGTAACAGTGACTGTCGCATCCTGCTCACTGCCCACACCATTCACTAATACTAGCAACTTGTCGGTATAGTCGGTGGCTTGTGCTGTCGCATTGAAGAATGACAGTTGCGCAATCACCATTGCCAACAGTATCATCCATCGTGTGCTCTTTTTCATTTTCATTTTTATCAATTCCTTATTGTTAATTATTTGTTATCTGTTCATCTCGTTATATAAGTCATGCCAGGCTTCACACAGCTGGGCAATACTTGGTAGGAGCAGGTCTGCACCCGCATCTGTCAGTGCTTTATCGGGAAGGATTCCTGTGTTGACGGCGATGGTGAATGCCTTCGCAGCATAACCAGCCATAACGCCGAGTGGAGCGTTTTCCACCACAATCGTTTCCCAGGGATTGACACCGCATTTCCGCATTCCGATCAGATAGGGATCGGGCTCTGGCTTCCCCTTTGTCACATCGTAGGCAGTCACCAGGTGGTCATCGGTAACATACTGGTGGAATGACTCGCGCATCCTTTCTATCAAGGGGCGCTGTCCACTACCTGTCACAATACCTATTGATAGTCCGTCGGCAGACAACTTCTCCATCAGTTCGAGGATGCCGGGCATCAATGGGGCTTGCGGCAAGAGATGGAAGAGACGGCTCTTCTCGTTGTACATCTCCTGTGCCTCGTCCATCGTGATGGTCTTCCCCTGTTGTTCCTGCACCATCTTACGGATGGTATCCACGCCCCGTGCGCCCTCTGTCATATAGGCATCCATGGCTTCCATCTTGATGCCGAAGGTAGCCATGGAGTCATGCCATGCTATAACATGGTTCGGCATGCTGTCGATCAGCACGCCGTCCATGTCGAATAGTATTGCACGGGGATGAAAAGCGGGGTATCCCGTTCTCCGTAGATAGTGTTGGAGGTTGTCAGTCCACATAACCGTGTTATGCCTCCTTAGCCAGTCTTTCCTTGATAGCCTTGCTGTCTTCCTCGTATCCTGGTTTGTCGAGCAGGGCGAACATATTCTTCTTGTATGCCTCTACGCCCGGCTGGTTGAATGGGTTCACACCGAGGATATTTCCGCTGATACCGCAAGCGATCTCAAAGAAATAGATTACCTGACCGAGATAATACTCGTTGAGTTGTGGCATGCTCAAGCGGATGTTAGGTACACCACCGTCAACGTGTGCCAGACGGGTACCGAGCTCAGCCATCTTGTTCACCTCATCCACACGCTTTCCAGCAAGGAAGTTCAGTCCATCGAGGTTCTCCTCATCACTGGGGAAGAGCAGTTTCTTGTTAGGCTCCTCTACACTGATGACTGTCTCAAAAATCGTACGCTCACCATCCTGGATCCACTGTCCCATGGAGTGGAGGTCGGTGGTGAAGTCACAACTGGCTGGGAAGATACCTTTCTTATCCTTACCCTCGCTCTCACCATAGAGCTGCTTCCACCACTCACTCATGAAGTGGAGCTTCGGCTGGAAGTTCACCATGATCTCGATCTTCTTACCTGCCTGATACAGGGCGTTACGAACAGCAGCATACTGAGCAGCCGGGTTCTCCTCAAACGGCACGTCGATGCCACAGCCCTTCTCCATATCCTGTGCACCGGCAACCAATGCCTTGATGTCGAAACCTGCGCAGGCGATAGGCAGCAGACCAACCGGAGTGAGCACAGAGAAACGTCCTCCTACATTATCTGGGATGATGAAACTCTTGTATCCTTCCTTGTCGGCACAGGTACGGGCAGCACCCTTCTTGGCATCGGTAACGGCAACGATAACCTTGCGGGCCATCTCCTTACCCATCTGCTCCTCGCACTGTTTCTTCAACAGACGGAAGGTAAGGGCGGTCTCTGTGGTTGTTCCACTCTTAGAGATATTGATCACACCAAACTTCTTTCCCTTCAGATAGTCGGTCAACTCATAGAGATAATCCTCACCGATATTGTTGCCGGCAAAGAGAATAGTAGGAGCATCTGCACTGCCTACCAACCACTGGAAGGCATTGCTCAATGCCTCAATGACAGCCTTGGCACCGAGGTAGCTACCACCGATACCGGCCACTACCACTGCGTCGCACTCCTTGCGGAGAACAGCAGCCGTAGCTTCTATCTCATCTAAGAAGGCGGGGGTGATAGAAGAAGGAAGGTGTAACCATCCTAAGAAATCATTACCTGGGCTGGTGCCCTCTTCCAATGCCTTCTGTGCATTCTTTACCTGTGGCTCAAAAGCCTTTACTGCACCGTCTGCCAAGAAGCAAGCGGCCTTCGTGATGTCAAGTTTGATATTCTTCATAATCTGATATTGTTTATGTTATTTAATTTGTTATAGTAGTTAGCGGAAAGAGTCGGTGAGCAACTTAATCTCTATCTGTGGACTGATGCGCTCGTAGAGGATATTATACACCGCGTCGAGTATCGGCATGTTGACATGCCAGTGGCGGTTGATCTCCTTCATACACTTAGTGCCGAAGAAACCCTCAGCGATCATCTCCATCTCTATCTGCGCACTCTTCACGCTATAACCCTTACCAATCATTGTTCCGAAGGTGCGGTTACGCGAGAAGTTTGAGTAGCCGGTTACGAGCAGGTCACCCATATAGACAGAGTCGTTGATATTCCTATCCAGCGGATAGATGGCCGTCAGGAAACGGTTCATCTCCTGAATGGCGTTCGACATGAGCACACTCTGGAAGTTATCGCCGTATTTCAGACCACTGCAGATACCGGCAGCGATGGCATAGACATTCTTCAATACCGACGAATACTCTATACCTACCACATCGGTGGAGGTCTTCGTCTTGATGAAGTCGCTGGAGATCAGTTGGGCAAAACTCTGTGCTTTCTCTTTATCCATACATCCGATGGTGAGGTAGGAGAGGCGCTCCAATGCTACCTCCTCAGCATGTGACGGACCGCCGATACAAGCCAGGTTCTCATAGGGAACGTCGTAAACCTGATGGAAATACTCTGAGCAAACGAGGTTCTCATCGGGCACGATACCTTTGATGGCCGTGATGACGAACTTATCCCTTAGGCGTGTCTTGAGTTTCTTCAGATGGTTCTTCAGGTAGGGTGAGGGAGTCACGAAGATCAGTGTATCGTAGTTTTGCACGATCTTGTTGATGTCACTCGAGAAGAAGATCTTGTTGACATCGAAGTGTACGCTGGTGAGATAGGCGGGGTTGTGCCCCATCCTCTGGAAATCCTCTATGCGGTCGTCGCGGCGCATATACCATCCGATGTGCTGGGTGTGATCCAGTACGATCTTGGCAATGGCGGTAGCCCAACTACCGCCGCCGATGATAGCTATATTACCGCAGTTATACATGTCTTATTCTGCGCTTTTAGCACTTTCTATCCATCCCTGTACATCGTTGACGGATGGCTTTGTCATATCGAGTTTGTATTTCTTGACGATATCGCCGATCTTCTGCTGCAGTCCCTGAGCTTTCTCCTCCTTGATGTTGGATACCATGTTAAAGCCGGCTTTGCGAAGCACGGGCACCCATTCCTCGGGAACACCGATGGCGCTCCACTCTGCAACAGTGCTCTGCGGGATCTTCTTCTCGGGTTTCATCTGTGGGAAGAAGAGCACCTCCTGGATGTATGTCTTACCAGTCATGAGCATTACCAGTCGGTCGATACCGATGCCGATACCTGATGTAGGAGGCATACCATACTGCAGGGCACGCAAGAAGTCATGATCGATTACCATCGCCTCGTCATCACCCTTGTCAGCCAGGCGCATCTGTTCTACGAAACGCTCCTCCTGATCGATGGGGTCGTTGAGCTCTGAATAGGCATTAGCCAACTCCTTACCATTGACCATCAACTCAAAGCGCTCGGTCAGTCCGGGCTTTGAACGGTGCATCTTGGTGAGCGGACTCATCTCTACGGGGTAGTCGGTGATGAAGGTCGGCTGAATAAACGTTCCCTCACAGTACTCGCCGAAGAGCTCATCGATCAACTTGCCTTTACCCATGGTCTCATCCACATCCATACCTTTGGAGAGACAGAAGGCGCGAATCTCTTCCTCGCTCTTTCCATCGCAGTCGAAGCCTGTCTTCTCCTTGATAGCCTCAAGGATAGGCAGACGACGGTAAGGTGCTTTGAAGGAAACGATCTGTCCGTCGATCTCACGCTCTGGTTTGCCATTTACGGCGATACAGATCTTCTCCAAGAGTTGCTCGGTGAACGACATCATCCAGTTGTAATCCTTATACTGCACATACAACTCCATACAGGTAAACTCGGGATTATGGTTGCGGTCCATACCCTCATTACGGAAGTTCTTACCGATCTCGTATACTCCTTCGAAGCCACCCACGATAAGACGCTTCAGATAAAGCTCTGTGGCGATACGCATATACATATCTTGGTTGAGCGCATTGAAGTGGGTGATGAACGGACGGGCAGATGCTCCACCGGCAATACTCTGCAGGGTGGGAGTCTCTACCTCGGTGTAACCGTTCTCATCGAGCACGTTTCTCAGTGTCCTCAATACAGTGGCGCGCTGCAGGAAAGTATCTTTTACTCCCTCGTTAACCACCAGGTCAACATAACGCTGACGGTAACGCAGCTCGGGGTCATCAAACTTATCGTATGCCACACCGTCTTTGTATTTGACGATGGGCAGCGGTTTCAGACTCTTACTCAGCAGGGTCATCTCCTTGGCGTGTACAGATATCTCACCGGTCTGTGTGCGGAACACGAATCCTTTAATGCCAATGAAGTCACCGATGTCAAGCAGTCGCTTGAAGGTGGGGTAGTCGATAGGCTGAGCACCTTGCTTCTCTTCTGCTGCGGCATAAGCCTCGCAGGCGGCGTTGATATCGTCGCGAGTGACATACACCTGAATTCTACCTTTTGAATCCTGTACTTCTGCGAAGGATGCCTTACCCATCACACGGCGACTCATCATACGGCCGGCGATACATACCTGGCGTGGCTCATCCTCATCACGGAAGTCATTACGGATATCTACACTAAAAGCGTTGGTGGGGTATGCGGCAGCTGGGTAAGGATTGATACCCATGTTGCGCAACTCTTGCAGACTCTCGCGTCTGCCAATCTCCTGTTCACTGAGTTCTAATATGTTCATCTGTTTAAATACAATAATCTTGATAAATTTCTGCAAAGGTACGAATAAACGGGGGCAATACAAAGAAAAAACTTGTTTTTCTTTTTTGCCGGGTGAAAGTACCATCGCAGATTTTCAGCAAAGGTAATAAAAATAATTGAACAAAAGTCTTTATTAAACATTTTTTATTTGTACTTTTGTCGCCGATTATGCGATTTTTAGGTGAAGTTATATCGTTAGCGGTAGCCTTCCTGTGGATGGGGTCGGCACTTGTCAGTGAGGTACTCTCCAAACGATGGGGTGTCTTTGTGAGTAATGTGTGGCGAATGTTCATTACCACACTCTTTATCGCATTGTTGTGCTGGTATTGTCTGGGTGCCCCGTATCCGGTATATGCTGATGGAAAGGCTTGGTTTTGGTTGGCCCTGTCGGGTTTTGTAGGCTATGTGATGGGCGACTACTGTCTGTTTAAGAGTTATATCATGATCGGTTCGCTCTACGGACAGTTGATGATGACGCTCTCACCGGCAGCCGCAGCCTTTGCCGCTTGGGTGATGCTGGGGCAGCATCTCACATGGATGAATCTCTTAGCCATGACGATAACGCTCTCTGGTATAGCCATCTCTATCTTAGGTCGTTCGGAGAATCATAAGGTCGCATTACGGTTGCCGTGGCAGGGTGTGCTGTTTGCCATAGGTGCCGGTTTGGGCCAGGGTTTCGGACTGGTGCTCAGTAAGGTAGGACTTGATTATTATATTGCTGCTGTTCCTGCTGATGTGTTACCCTCCATTGAGAATGTCCTGCCATTCAGCGCGAATATGATCCGTTGTATCAGCGGCTTTATCTTTTTCTTCCTGTTGATGTGGCTGCATCAGGGAATGGGAGAGTTCCGCCGATGCAGCAGAGATAAGAAGGGATATCTGTTCGTGATACTTGCTGTTTGCTTCGGACCCTTTATTGGTGTAGGACTTTCGTTGATGGCGTTACAATATACGGCGGCGGGAATCGCCTCTACGCTCATGGCCTTGTCGCCCATCTTGATCATCTATCCCTCGCACTGGCTATTCAAGACACCGGTAACCTTGCAGAATATCCTGGGTGCCATTATCTCGTGTGTGGGTGTATCGCTGTTCTTCTTAGGGTGAGAATCCTTAAGGTCCCTAAGGTCTTTAAAGTCCTTAAGGTCGTTAGAGTCCTTAAAGGCTTTCGCTAAATCTTAATGTAGATCTTCTTCTTGTAGAGCGGATAGCCAAAGGCCCCGCAGATCAAGGTAAATACAATGGCATAGCAGCAAGAGGCCCAACAGTTGTCGGTAATGACAGCGTGAATTGGGTCGTATATCATCGTGCTGATGCCAAAATGACCGAAGACAATGGCCATTACTTCACTCAATACATAGAGAAACAGCGGGTTGATGCCGAAGATGAGGAAGAAGGTTGTCAGTGCATTTTGTTTGTGCTGTCTGAGATCCAACAGATACATGATGATCCCTTGCAAGAGGGAGCATAAACCACATGTTACCAACACATAACTGGGTGACCATATTCTTTTGTTCAGTGGAAGACCGAAGGTAAGCAGATAACCAGCAATGATCAGGATGCCACCAAAGAGGAGGAATCCCAATACTTTCTCTTGTGTGTCTTTAGCCTCCATCATCATCTTACAGGTGAAAAAACCTAACAGGGTATGGGCGATAGCAGAGATGGTGCCGAGGAGTCCTTCGGGATCCACCGGACTCTTATGGTAAAGATGGTCATAGCCAAAGACAGCATTGTCGATCCTTGCCGCGATATTGCTCGCATCTTGTGCATAACCGTTGCCATAGAGCAGGATGAGGGTGTAGATGATGAGAAGTGCGAAGGCTACATGCAACAGATATTTATGGTTTACTATCAGGGCGATGAGTGAGACGGCACAATAACAGAGGGCGATGCGCTGCATCACACCCATGATACGGATGGTCTGCCAAGGCAACCAATCGCCACCGATAGCCTTGTCAAACCAGTTGATGGCCAGTCCGATAAGGAATATAAATACTGTCCTTTTGAATATTTTCCCTATAACAGTCTTGTTAGCCTTAAATGCATATTTCCTTAACGACAGATAGGTGCTGATACCCATGATGAAGAGGAAGAAGGGAAAGACGAGATCGCAGGGCGTCATCCCATTCCAGGTGGAGTGCCGGAGTGTGGAGAATGATTCCCCATAGCCGTCGTTCACGAGGATCATCCCTGCTACGGTAATGCCACGTAGCACATCCAATGAAATCAACCGTTTGTTTGGCATAGTTAAGGATTTATTTACTGAGAATCTTGATTACACGTTTTGCCATTTCGACACAATCCCCCTCTGGTTGAACGGGATATGTGTTATGCGCCAGCGTCCAAGGCTCTTCCATGGCATAATAATCGAGTTTTACATCCTGTGGCAGGGCCATGGCAAAGAGTTCTGAAGCTGTCTTATTGGCATTCTCACCACCGCCCAACATATCCGGTTGCGGTTGTGTGCCGATGGTCAACTGACGGTCAAGAGCATCGAAATAATTCTTCCATCGCTTATAATAGAAGTCTTTCAAAAGTCCGCTCCACTCTTTGTGCGCATAGTCACGCAGTCCACCGGTATCCGCACAGTAGCGGTTGCCCCATGTGGTGATCTGCACGCGGGCATTCCATTCATAAAGATCTTTCTCTACTGCTGTATTTCCGGCATTGCGCGCCTCTTTGATCCAACGGCCTACCTTAAACTCCGAACGGGTAGCTAACAGTTCGTCTTGCAAGAGCAGCAGGTCGAGGAAGCGTTGGGAGTCCTTAAGGAATGCCTTTCTGCGGAAGGCGTTGTAGTCGGCTATCGTCTGCAGGTATTGCACTCTTGCCTGATCGGCTATCGCCTGACGACAGATATCCACCAGGTCATACTCGAAGTTGTTGCTGCCTTTCAGTTTGTCGGCGATGCTAACCATGTGACGTGCTGCTTCAAGAGTAGCATCAGGGTCGTAGTAGTTTTTCATCTTCGACCATGATGAGGCTTGGAAGTTGTTCAGTGTAGGACGCCCACAGAAGATACTCTCATGAGGACCCTGTTGGTTGTTGCCTGCAGGACAGTTGTAGATGCTGTGTATCAGGATATCCCATACTTTCTCTATCTCTGCAAGCAATGCTTGATCCTGTGTGTCGTGCAGTCCATAACGTGCCTTGATATACTCTTTGGTCCACTGCTCTTTCGTGGGTATCGTCTGGCGCCATGGCAGTTCACTCATCAACTCAAACATCACCGGGTTGTTCATCGATCCCTCCATCGTAAAACCGATTCCTTTCAGGTGTTTTCCATGTTGCTGGCGGGCTAATGAGAAATTGTTTAGTAACTGATCCATCCTTCCATGCAACCCCACATTAGCGCCGAAGTTCTCCAGCATGCAGAAGAGCCAGTCGTGCTGTTTGTAGCCATCGGCACGTTTCCAGATACTGGGGATGCCGAACATCGGACGGCACTCAGAGAAGAGGTCTAATACCAGTAAGTCGCCGTTGTTCATAGGGTCAACCATCTCAGGGCGCGGATTCTCCGTCCATCCCTGTATCACCCAAATGGCATCCTTACGAGCCGCCTTCATGGCATCCATCATGGCCTTGCCGGCAGCTGCATAGTCGATAGCACTATCGTCACTACTCTCATGGAAAGGATCCATCGAGTAATACTTGGACGTGCCGAAGAGTTTTGTCAGTTCTTGATAATAGAGTGTAGCGATCTCCTTAAAACGAGGATCGGTAGGCAGAAGGTTGGCAGGACGCTGGAATCCATTCCACAAACCGGCATCTGCCACGTTCATTCCCAGTTTCTCCTTGGCATCATGAGGCACCATGCCGCAATAACCAGGGAGCACAGGGTACATGCCGTATTCACGCATTCTCTTGAGGATCTTCTTCTGCAGATCTTCCTGTCGCTGATACCACGAGAGAGGCAGTGGACCGCCCCATCCTTCGAGGTTGTTCATCTCCCACCATGCCAAGAAGGCAGGACCGGCAATGAATCGTCCGATCTCTTCTTCTGAATAACCTAATTTCAACAGCATGTTACGCCATACGCATTCCTCACCCACGATAGCCAACGGGAGGTTTACGCCATGTAATGCCATCCAGTCGATCTCCTGTTCCCAACGACTCCAATCCCAGAAGGGCATAGAATAAGAGAAGGTGCAGTAGTTGAAGTCATACCGCAGTTGCAGGTTTGTCTCATGTCGCTCTTTCTTCGTTACCTTCGGCAGGGTGGCAGGCAGGGTGGCTTTCATCTGATTCCATGTGAGATGAATGCCGGCATAGTGCTTCAGATACCAGTTGATACCAACTGCCGCATTCACCCAACTATTGGCTCTTACCACCACCTTGTTACCTTTCTGGTCGAGTTCAAAAAAGTCGATGTTCTTCTGTGTGCTATTCTTGACTTCGATCTTAAACTTCTTTGAAGCCCCCTTGTCGATACGCTCTAAGAGCTGGTCAACGGGAGTGGCATTCATTTGCAAACACGTACCCAAAAAGAATAGGAAAAAGATACTCCTTAATATATTGTTTCTCATGATAATCTCTACGCTCTAACCCCTAAACTCTAAACCCAAAACTCTAAACTACTTCTTCATTGCCTTGACAATCCTACCTATATAAAAAGAATGGATGCCAGAGGGGAAATTGCTATACAACCGGGAAGGAACAGCTCTCATATTCTCCTTACGGAACACATCACTATACATCAGTTCACACTCCCATACCATCGATGCCTCCTCGTAATAGGGCGTGCCATTCTCGGTGTAAGCAACATGCAGTCCTAAGGCTTTTGCCTTGTCACCGTCGCGCCCACTCTTGGTGCCCATATACCGGAGCACATCACGATGACTCTCATCGAAAGCCATGATAGTGAAGTAGGGCGACTTATCCATAAACTTCTTGGTATAGCGCTTCTCTGCCACATATACCGTCACCATATTGTTGCGGCCCCAGATCGTTCCCAGTCCGCCCCAACCGATGGTCATGGCATTGCTCGACTCTTTGTCACCGGCACATAACAGCAGTCCCCATCCCGTAAAGATATTAAAGGGATTGATGTCGTCGGCTTGCTGCACATTATACTCTTTGAATGGCGTGGTTTCCGACTTCACTTCTTTTTGTTGTGCCATTGCCTGTGCACCTATCAGCATCACGATGGCCGTAAGGATGAATCTTGTCTTCTTCATAAAGATTGTCTATAGATAGTGGATATTATTCTTTTACAAAGGTAAGTATTTTTTCTGAATGTACTCACCATTTTATAGAAAACTAACTTTTCGACCGATTATTTTCAAGGAAAACGGGATTGTATATCGTAGAAAATAGTTATATTTGCAGGCTACTTACTATTGTCGAACGAAAAAAGATGAAATGATGTTATACGGAGATGATGAATATCGGCGAGAAGAACTGATTCGGAATATCGAGCATCAGATAGAGCAGATGACGCTCCGACAGTTGGAGATGTTGCATTATGAACTGTCCACCAAGGATTACTCTTCCGAAGGATAGTGGGTAGTGGCCGTATTTACCATGTTTTTAAACACAAGATTATGAATGTAGAAAGTATTAAAGAGATCATAGAGCGACAGCCGAACCTGTCGACCGTGTTAGGTATGAACTTTATCTCCACGCCCGAGGATGATATCTGTAAGGCTACCATGAAAGTAAATGAGAACAATCGTCAGCCATTCGGTTTCCTGAGTGGTGGTGCCTCGTTAGCCTTGGCCGAGAATGTGGCCGGTGTAGGTAGCACAGCGCTGTGTCCGGGAAAGATATGCGTGGGTATCAGTGTGAGTGGTGAGCATGTAAAGGCTGTCTCCGAGGGAGATACCGTAACGGCTATCGCCCGTCTGGTGAGCAAAGGAAGGAAGTTGCATGTGTGGGATGTGCATATTACCGACACGGCAGGTGACCTGATTAGTACGGTGCATGTCACCAATTATATTATCACTCCGAAGAAAGAAAAATGATGACTGCATTCGCTATCTATCGTTTACCACGACAGGAGATGTGCACCTGCGTGATACAGAAAGAAGGAGAGGTGGCAGAGATTCCCTCATGTTCCTCACTGAGCGACAAACAGGGATTCGTGTTTGCTCCCTTTGATATCTCTACGGCAAATCCCATTCTTCTCATTCGTCCGGATGAGGTGCTGAGGATACATCCTGATGCCTTGAACAGTGGTGACTATAACTGCTCCTTATCGACTGGTAATTTCTCGCAGAAACTCTCTGATCCCCGTATGCGTTACGGTTTTGATTTCCGCAGTTTCTTCGCTCATCTCACGGACGGACAATTCCAAAAGATTGTGCTTTCCCGCAGGGCTGATGAACCAGCCGAGGTGAAAGATCCAATCACTTTGTTTCAGCATGCCTGTCGACTCTATCCCCGGATGTTCGTCTCTTTGGTATCTACGCCGCAGGGTGGCACGTGGCTGATGGCTACTCCTGAGATTCTTTTGGAGAAGCGCGAACAACAATGGATCACCATTGCCTTGGCAGGAACGATGGCACTAAAGGGAGAACAACTGCATTTCGAGCATCGTGGTGATGAGGAGGCTGTCGGTATCCGTTGGTCACAGAAGAATCTTCAGGAACAACGGTATGTTGCTACTTATATCACGGAGTGCTTGGAGCAGTATTCCACCCAGATTCATGAAGACGGACCTTATACGGTGCGTGCGGCAGACCTCGTTCATCTGCGCAGTGATTTCGTGTTTACCCTGCAAGCCCCCTCGCAGATCGGTAGTCTCCTTTACCGACTGTTCCCCACGCCGGCTGTCTGTGGATTGCCCAAGCGTGAGACCTTCGCTTTTATCCGTCAGAATGAGCGTGTGCCCCGCCGTTTCTACAGCGGTTTCTCCGGACCTCTGATGGTAGAGGATGAGACACATCTGTATATCTCTCTGCGATGCATGGAGATACAACAGGAGGGCTACAGCCTGTATGCCGGAGGCGGACTGTTGAAAGACAGTGTCGAGCAGTCGGAATGGGAAGAGACCGAGGCTAAGATGGGCACCATGCGAAGAGTGATAATTGAAAATTGAAAATTTTGCGAGTAAGCGAACGTAGAGTGAAGCATGCTTTAGCGATACGAACCGAACGCCTCGCCCCATGCCTATGGGGAGAGGATGGGAGAGGGGTAACCCTCAACTCTAAACCTTAAACCCTAAACAAATAAAATGTACAGCGATATAGAGAACGTAAATATACTGACAGCCCTGATGGTGGCCCATGGCATCCGTCATGTGGTGGTTTGTCCGGGGAGCAGGAATGCCCCCTTGGTACACAACTTCACCGTATGTTCCGACCTCAACTGCTATCGTGTTACTGATGAGCGCAGTGCAGGCTTTTATGCCTTAGGCTTATGTCAGGCACATCCATGCTCTCCCGTTGCTGTATGTGTTACCTCGGGAACTGCCCTGTTGAATCTTTTTCCTGCCGTGGCAGAGGCATTCTACCAGCATCTTCCACTGGTGGTGATCAGCGCCGACCGTCCACAAGCATGGATTGAGCAGTTAGACGGTCAGACCCTCCAACAACCGAATGTCTTCGGAAAGTTTGTTTCCCGATCAGTTGAATTACCAGAGATTCCTAAGGATGACAGCGGAATAGATCATGAATGGCTACGCACACAACGCTGGTATTGTAACCGCTTGGTAAACGAGACTTTATCGATGGTCGGTGCATCCCGCTTGTCTTACCGTCCGGTACATATCAATATCCCCATTAGCGAACCGCTCTTCTCATTTAATACAAAGGAATTGCCTCAAGAACGGGTGACCTGCTATCAGGAATCAGCCACGATGGTGGACGAACAGTTGGTCCGTCAGTTGACTGAACGCATACGAAAGGCACGCCGCCCGATGATTGTCATCGGACAGTATCCGCATTTTACAACTGATGAAGTGCCCATTGGCCGGACCTTTGAGGCTCATGGGCCCGTCCTTTACGAGGCATTGGCCGGGCCTATGGGGGGCAAACAATTTGACGAGGTGCTTTATCATCATCATGATGATGAATCTTACCGCCCGGATTTCCTCCTCTATGGGGGTGACACCATTGTGAGTAAACGACTAAGGAAATTCCTTCGTGAAGGTGATAAGGAGGTGTGGGAGATTAGTGAAGACGGTGATATCCACGATACCTTCCAAGGGGTGGATCGGGTGATCCATGGTAATCTGCGGATGATTCTCCAGCAGTTAGCTACATTGTTGGGTGATACCCCATCTGAGAATCTCTCAGACGATTACCTCAAGGGGTGGCAACAAGCCATGAAGCGCCAACGGATCTTATGTGATCAGTATCAGCCATCCTTCTCACAGATGTATGTGGTGAAGCTCTTTGAGGAATTACTGATGTCTTCGCAAGAAAGCGATAATGGTCATTCCGTGGTGCATTATGCCAACAGCAGTGTTATCCGTCTGGCGAATATCTATGCCCGTCATCAGGTGTATTGCAACCGTGGTGTGAATGGTATTGAGGGTTCCCTCTCTACTGCTGCGGGCTTCTCCTTGGGCACAACAGAGAAAGTCTTTGTCGTTATCGGTGATCTGTCGTTCTTCTACGATAGCAATGCCCTGTGGAATGAGTCGTTGAAAGGCAACCTGCATATCCTATTATTAAATAATGGTGGCGGCGGAATCTTCCATCAGTTGCCGGTGGCAGAGAAGAGTCCTGAGGCCATCCCCTCTGTGGCAGGTTATCATCATGCGACAGCCAAAGGCCTCTGTGAGAGTTATAACATGATCTATTATAGTGCGCGCGATGAGAAAGAACTGAAACAAACCATGCAACAGTTCTTCTCACAAAAGACCGATCGCCCTGTATTATTGGAGGTTTTCACCGACAAAGATGTAGATGCAAGGATGGTGAAAGAGTATTACACCATGTAAATTGTTAGCAATCATTTGGAGGTCTCATAAAAAAGACCTACCTTTGTTATCAAATCAAATAATAGAAGTTTATGGAGCAAAGAATTTGGAAATCTACACATACGTTTAAGGAGATTCTTTTTGAGGAATACAACCATATTGCGAAGATCACCATCAACAGGGCAAGATATCGCAATGCCTTTACACCACAGACCACGCTCGAACTATCGCAGGCATTCAGCATCTGCAGGGAGGACAGTAATATCCGTGTGGTAATCCTAACAGGAGCCATGTCGGAGGTACCCGAGGGAAAGAAGTTGGAGGATGTGAAGCATGCCTTCTGCTCGGGTGGCGACATGCATGTGAAAGGGCGTGGCGGTTATGTGGATGACAAGGGTGTGCCCCGACTGAGTGTCTTGGATGTGCAGATGCAGATACGCCGATTACCCAAGCCGGTTATCGCTATGGTCAATGGTTATGCGATTGGTGGCGGTCATGTGCTGCACGTGATGTGCGATCTGACCATTGCCTCAGAGAATGCTATCTTCGGACAGACAGGTCCTAAGGTGGGTTCTTTCGATGCGGGCTTCGGCAGCAGTTATCTGGCACGTATGGTAGGACAGAAGAAAGCGCGTGAGATATGGTTCCTCTGTAAGCAATACACCGCTGAGGAGGCTGAGCGAATGGGTATGGTCAATAAGGTAGTGCCTCTCGCACAACTCGAAGATACCTGTGTGGAGTGGGCGGAGATAATGATGGAGCGCTCTCCGTTGGCCTTGCGCATGATCAAGGCAGGACTCAATGCCGAACTGGATGGACAGGCAGGTATTCAGGAGTTGGCAGGCGATGCCACCATGCTGTATTATACCATGGATGAGGCACAGGAGGGTGGAAAGGCTTTCTTAGAGAAACGGAAGCCGGATTTCGATAAATATCCTAAGTTCCCTTAAAAGTGAAGAGTGAAAAGTGAAGAGTGAAGAATCTATTATTGTTCCAATGCCATCCTTAAATAAGATATGAAACGATATCTCATATCCATCAGCGAGCGGGTTTTCCATTTTAAGCAGCCCGCAGGAACCTCACGGGGCGTGTACCTCACCCGTAAGTCATGGTTCGTACATATCCGTTATGCTGACAGACTGCCTGATCTGGTAGGCATCGGAGAGTGTGCCCCACTGCCCAACCTCTCCTGTGATGACATCCCCAACTACGAGGAGGTGCTGCGTAAGTTCTGCGATTACGTAGAGGATATGGGTTTTATTCCTAATAAAGACATGGCTGATTATCCCTCCATGATCTTCGGTTTGGAGACGGCCTTGCAGCATTTGCATCAACAGAGAAAGATGACTGAGGAAACGGGGGATGACCTGTTATCTCCCTACCAGATCTTTCATACGAGATTCTCAAGGGGACAGTGTGGTGTTCCAATCAACGGATTGGTGTGGATGGGCAACTACGAGGAGATGGCGCAACGGATGGAGGAGAAGATCGCGGCGCATTTCCGTTGTGTAAAACTAAAGATCGGAGCCATCGACTTCGATAGGGAGTTGGATCTTATTCGTAGGATTCGTGAGCGATTCACCAAAGAACAGATAGAGATTCGGGTGGATGCCAACGGAGCCTTTTCACCCGAAGAAGCTATGGATAAACTGCACCAGTTGGCTGAATATGATCTCCACTCTATTGAACAACCGATACGACAGGGACAGTGGGAGGAGATGGCTCGTTTGTGTGAGCATACGCCGCTGCCCATCGCGCTGGATGAAGAATTGATCGGAGTGAATACTGAGGATGAGAAGATCCGTCTGCTTGATACGATCAAACCGCAGTATATTATCCTCAAGCCCTCTCTACATGGAGGTATGTATGGCACATCCGGGTGGCTTCATCTGTCAAGTAGGAGAGGAATAGGCTGTTGGATAACCTCCGCATTAGAGAGTAATATCGGACTGAATGCTATCGCACATTATACCGTCCGCATGTATGAGCTCTTCGGTTATCTTTCACTTCCCGATGGTTCGATGCGGCCACAGGGCTTGGGCACCGGACAACTCTTTACCGACAATATCCCCGTGCCACTTGAGATAAGGGGCGACCAACTGTGGTTTAATCCTAAGGAATAGTCCTCGTCTCTAAGGGATGGGAGTTATCGTTAACGTTAACGTTAACGTTTTTTAGCGCGTGAAGGAGGGAGTACTCAAACTCGGGGTTAATCTCTTCTAACCGACTGACGATCTCCTGGATGTCTTTCCTTCGGGTGTCATGCTCGTAGGGACATTGTTTGATCTGTTTTTGATACTGCTGTTCTTCTGCCATCTTCCGCAGATCATTCTCACGCACGAGGCAAAGCGGACGGATGATGGTCATATCGAACTTATCCATCTTCAAGAGGGGTGGCATCGCGTCTAACCGTCCGTTGAACGTGAGATTCATCAGGGCTGTCTGCATCAGGTCATCTTTATGGTGCCCTAATGCGATCTTGTTGCATGCCAATGTCTTTGCCGTTTCAAAGAGTTTCTTTCGGCGATACCACGAACAGAGGAAACAGGGCGTCTTCTGTCGGTCTTCATCAACATCGAAGGCTGTCTCAACGATATGCAGGGTGATGCCCTGGCGAGCGGCAAAGGCAGAGAGATACTCCTCATCACTCTGATAAGGGATGTTGCGCATGCGAACATACGCAGCCTCCACCGTAAATCGTGGTTTGAAGATCTTGCTTTGGGCGGCCAACAACTCCAAGAGGGCCAGAGAGTCTTTTCCCCCTGATAACCCTACCAGTATCTTATCACCATCCTCAATCAGATGATAATCCTTGATGGCCTTGCCCATCTGTTTCCGTATCTTCTCTTTGTATTGCATATTTACCTTATTCGGGTATAAAGGTAGGTATATTTTTTGAAATCCTTGTCAGAATAACAAGAATCTTTCCATTCCGGTTAAATAAAAAGGGTGCAATTCCTGCACCCCCTGCCGTTTCCGGCTTTATTAACGATATGAATTAGACAATGTCTTTTCTATATTCTATCATTCTTTTGTTGTTGCAAAGATATTACAATTTTCGGATGACTCAAAGAAATGGCAGGTATAATCCATCATAGACAATGGACAAAACATGTTTTTCTGGACAAAACAGGGAAAATGCCGATAAAATTGTCCAATCTCTTGCATTGAGTAATTACATTTTATATCGTTTGGCAGTCATCATGTGGAAAGATATTCATTCAGTAAACGAACTACATTCAATGCGTAAACACATAACGATCGTATTACTCTTTCTCGCCAACATGGTGATGGCAGGAACAGGGAAATGGGAAAGTCAGGTAACGGGTACCTTACTCAACTATACCACGTCTTCAGCCACCACCACAGCCGCTACCGATATAAACGGGAAACCGATGACGGTGGTATATCTTGAGAATCTCGGTTTTCAGAAGATTGGACAAAACAGCAATGCCGAAGATGTGGCGTGGTTGAGAGAACAAGGCTATCAAGTGATTGAGATTGACTATGCCCATAACGAGCAGGCTGTCTCACCTCACCTGAACAAAGACATTATCGCCATCAACAGTAGTCTGCAGAGTGGTAAGTTCTGTGGTTGTAACTGCTCCCCCTCACGCTCGTATATCTTGATGGAGGGTTACCGCATCTGTCGTGATATCTCCTACTATCTGGATGATCCGAGTGTTTATAATTATCCCGACGCTTACAAAACGACGGCCGGCGATTCTCTTTATCTCGATCTGGTGTATCCTGCCAATCCTTCCTCGAAAGTACCTGTGGTGGTGACTTTCTCCTATAGCAATAGTTTTGCCACAGCCGCTAACGGAAAGTTGACATCTGCAAACAAACACATGCGAATGAACTTAAACAACACCTGGGGACAGTTTAAGGACAGTTTTGTAGAGGGTGCCTCGGCAGTCGGTTTTGCCTGGGCCATCTGTGATCACCCCAAGTATTGCGATTGGGGACAAGGGAAATACAATGGAGGAGCCAACAAGAGTTTGGGTGCCATAGAGGTTAATCCTGATGCAGCCCGCAAGGTAAAGTCGGCCATCAGAACCGTGCGTGGTGTCGGTAGGTCGCTCGGACTCAATGGTGATGTGGTGGTTACGGGTTTCTCTCGTGGATCTACTGCTGCCTCACTGGCCGTTGGCGACGGAAAGATAGATGCTTTTGAGGATGCTTCCTCAGGAAGATTCCCCGATGAGAGCAGTTTAGTGCAGTGTGCTGTCTTGGGTCCTGGTATGTTCGACTACGGACAGGCGCTCACCTCCTCTAATGAATACAAGCACATGAGTGGATATGTTGCTGCCACACAGGGCACGTCATGGGATCATCAGGGTGCACTTGCTACCATCGTGAGTTCCTCGTCAGCCCCTACACTCTTTTTCCACAATACCAATGATTTCTTCTCAGATAATAACAAAGATCCTCAAGGACTCTATGCTACACAAGCCAAGTTGATGAAGGAAAAACTCGATGCTTTGGGCGTTCCTACGCAGTTGTTGACAGATTACAGCAGCGGTCATGCCGTGCCTCAGACAGAAACAGCCTTGCGACAGATGTATGATTTTATGTCGAGTCATGTCTCTACCGCTACAGGTATTATGACGGTCAGAAAGAATAGGGACGCTGTCTCAACACCCTATGATCTCTTGGGGCGTAGGGTAAGCAGCAACTATAAAGGATTATTCATCCTCAACGGCCATGTTTATTGCCGGTGACATAAAATGTTATCAATCAAAATCATTATGTCTGTCAAGCGTATCGTGTGATGTTTTTTATCATCTTTAACTTCGTTGAAGATATGCTCGTTCGGAAATGAAAAGAAAAATTTAATTTTTTCTTTTGCATTTCACTCACTTATCTGTATCTTTGCGGATAGATATATTTTTGAAAGGAACAAGATCAATAAAACATATTATAATGAAAGAGGTGAAGTTGAATAATGGGGTTATCATGCCACAACCTGGTTTTGGAACCTTCCTGACTCCTGATGGGGAGACGGCCGTGAATGCCGTTCGTTGTGCTATCGAGCAGGGTTACCGTCATATCGATACGGCTGCGGTATATGGTAATGAGGTGAGTGTGGGTGAGGGTATCCGTCAGAGTGGTGTGTCCAGAGAAGAACTGTTCATCACCAGTAAGGTTTGGAACACCGAGCGTGGATATGAGACGACGCTGCGGGCTTTCGATAAGACCATCAAGGATCTGGGAGTGGACTACCTTGATCTGTACCTGATCCACTGGCCGGCAAACAAAAAGCAGTTTGGCGATGCTGCCGATGGTATCAACCAGGAGACATGGCGTGCCTTGGAGAAGTTGCATAATGAGGGTTTGATCCGTTCTGTCGGACTGAGCAACTTCATGCCGCATCATCTGGATGCTATACTGGCAAAGGCTGAGGTGATGCCAGCCGTTGATCAGATAGAATACCATCCGGGATTCCTGCAGCAGGCTTGTGTCGACTGCTGTAAAGAGAAAGGCATTACCGTAGAGGCATGGAGTCCGTTAGGACGTGGCCGTGTGATCTTCGATGAGTTGCTCATGGGCTTGGCCGAGAAGTATGGCAGTACGGTGGCACAACTCGTTATCCGTTGGGTGATGCAGAAGGGTATCGTGCCTCTGGTGAAGTCGGTAACCCCCAGTCGTATCGAAGAGAATTTCCAGGTATTTGATTTCCAGATCACCGATGAAGATATGGAACTTATCGACGGAATGACAGCTGAGCGTATCGGCAGCGATCCTGACGAGGCTGACTTCTAAAGATGTTTTCTCAAAAGGTATCAGATTTTCTTGAAGAGTGGTACAACACCTCCGACCGGGTGTTGGTGAAGACCAGTGGCTCTACCGGTGCGCCCAAACCCTTGTGGGTAGAGAAGCATCGGATGGAGGCATCGGCCCGGATCACCTGTGATTTCTTGGGCTTGCTACCAGGCGACACAGCCCTGTTGTGCATGCCGTTGGAATACATTGCCGGTAAGATGATGGTGGTGCGTGCCATCGAGCGGAAACTCCGACTGATATGCATAGTGCCTACCGGTCATCCTATGGGTGTAGAACAAGGAATGATGTACGACTTCACCTCTACTCCGTTTACATCATACCCCGTCTCTCTACCTACCGAGATCACTTTTGCCGCCATGGTACCCCTGCAGGTATATAATAGTTTGCAGGAGCAACAAGAATGTCAGCAACTGATGAAGATCCGGCAGTTGATCATTGGTGGCGGTGCTATTGATGATCCGTTGGCAGAGACGCTGAAATCTTTTCCCCATGCGGTATGGAGCACCTACGGCATGACCGAGACACTGTCGCATATTGCTTTAAGACGGTTGAGTGGCATAGAGGCATCCGAGTGGTACACCCCTTTCGACGGTGTACATCTGTCATTGACTACTGACCAGTGTCTGGTAATCGATGCGCCTCATGTGTGTGAACAGCCGTTGGTGACGAATGATATCGCAGAATTGTTAGACGACGGTTCTATGCACTTCCGTATTATCGGCAGGAAAGACAATGTGATCTGTTCGGGAGGTGTGAAGATACAGATAGAAGAGGTGGAGAAAGCCTTGCACCCCCATCTCTCCGTGCCTTTCGTTATCTCCAAACGGAAAGATCCGAAGTTTGGTGAGGTTCCCGTGCTCTTGTATGAAAGTGCTGAGGAACAATCGTTTGCAGACCCTATCTCATCCCTTCCCCGCTATTGGCAACCCCAATATTGTCTGCGGGTAGATCATATCCCTATGACAGAAACAGGTAAGCCCGCACGGAAAGAAGTGGAGCGTATCGTGGCCCACCATGCATCACTTGGCAAAACTATATCTTAATATTCTATCTCCTTCTAACTCCCTTTAACTACAAGGTATGCGTAGCCCTGCAAGGGCGTCAGAACATAGGCGGGGGCATGAGCCCCCGTTTTTGTATCGTCAATCAACAGAACCCCAAGGGGTGACAGGATATTGTGCCGCCCCTTACGGGGCTTATATATTGGGTGATACGATCCCCACGGGGGGTGACACCCCCGCCTATGCTGTCGTGGCTGGATAAGCTTTTCGGAAAGAAATAACGACATTCCGCCGTTGCCGTTATCAATGACACTGCTGTGCGCTGTACTGGCGCACTACAGTGCCATTAGGTAACACTCCATTGCGCTACTATGGCGCACTGATGTGTTAACTATAGACACTACCACATGAAAAGCATATTAGCTGTATCAACTCTTATTTTCGCCGCCCCCTTGCGGGGCTCATGCCCGCATACAATCTTTCAGGACTCCGTCCTAAATGGCGAAACTTTTATTAATGAACCGTCTTCTCTGATTGATTAAACGACTCCATAGCCTTTAGAAGAGCATTCTTTAAGCACTGACCATTAGATATCTGAGCATTTACACGACTGATATTTACTATCATCTTCTCATAGCGCTCACTTGTCATATCTTTAAGTATATGGTCAAGTTCTTGGAGCGAGTCGATGAGGATTCCTATGCCTTCTTCCTCTACGAGAGGAGCTAAGGCAGCGCACCTCCATATGATTAATGGCAGACCGGCACGGATATAGAACGATGCTTTATGAGGACTGTTATACTTCAGGTATTCGCCCCATGGACCCGAGCATTCATCCAAGCTGTCTCCATCCCATATCAGACCGAAATTTGCCTGAACCTTTTCAATAAAATCTGTATCTTTCATGAATGGATGTCGGATGATGTTTTTGTTATCGCACAGTTCAAGATCTTTGTTATTGCCATATAACAGAAGCTTATAGGAGAACGATTGATGGGATAACTTTTCCAGAAAACTGTTTTTCCTTTTTGCCAGACCACCAGCATAGGCCACCATGATATTCGTTGGTTCTAATGACGGAGAATCTTTCGGAGATGAATCCGCCAAATAATCATGAAATCCCATAACCCCTACCGGATGACTATAGCCATGATCTAAAAGCCACGTCCTCATGGCGGTGTTTGCCGCAATCAGATAATCCGCATTCATCAGTTTCTTAATCTCTTTGGGCACCTTTACTTTTCCTCTTCGGAATGAGCCCAAGTCATGGATAAACACGATAGAACTGGCTTTCCTAAACCTTGCGAATCGGCACAGAAAGACGAAATATTTCTTAACGGGATATTGTAAGAAGAGAATATCGCCTTTCCGAAGTCTTAACACCAACAGTCCGATACCTATCAGGTTCAGTAGGAACGCAACCACCTTATTATTATGAAAAGAGATAGGCAAGCCTAAATTAACAGCTCCCATTGACCGTAGGACTGTCTCATAATCACTTTTTGCCTTACTCCCTGCGCTCTCCGCATTACGATAACATCGGGATATATAACACAATCTTCTTTGCATATTCAATATAAATTATAAAAATACATATTGTTCATTTATAGTCTGACAGTCATCATGCTGCAAATAAATGAATAACATTGCAAAGATAGTATTTTCCTCACAACCTAACTATATATATTAGAAATGATTAACAGTTCAACTAAGAATAAGAGCTCTTATTCTTGGTCATACGGATAACGGTTTCGAATGCCTGTAGTGCCTCATGATCGATGACGATAGGCGCTCATCATCCTTCCCTGAAGAAATCGAGCGCCTCTTTGATGTCTTCCTCACCAACCACTTGGTTGATCTGGATATCCCCGATATTACCTAACAGCGTGAAGTTGATGACACCAGCGGTATTCTTCTTGTCATGGTGCATCAGTTCGAGCAGTTCGGGATAATCCTTACAGGTGATATCCATCGTGCCGTAGTAGGTGCGGATGAAGGCAACGGTCTGACGGAGCATGTTCATGGGGAACTGACATCTTACCGCACTGAGATACAGTTCGCAGATCATGCCATAGGCAACGGCAAAACCGTGTTGTATGGGTTGCCCCTTTCGCAGCGAGAAGGTCTCGAAAGCATGACCGACGGTATGTCCGAAGTTCAGTGCCTTACGCATATTCTGTTCATAGGGATCCACCTCTACCACATTCTCTTTCACCTTCACACTGGCACCCACCATCAGCTGCAGTTTCTTCAGGATGTCATTGTCGATGGAGGCATCCTTGTCGCTGAGTGCTTCCAAAGGGAAATTGAGCAGGTCGGCCCACATTTTATTGAAACTGATCAGTCCGTGCTTGAGCATCTCGGCATAACCAGAGAGGATATTCTCATAGTCGAGCGTCTTCAGGAATTGTGTATTCAGGATGACGAAGTCGGAATCGTTGAATACTCCCACCTCGTTCTTCAGTCCGTTCAGATTGATGCCCGTCTTACCGCCTACCGATGCATCCACCATAGCCAGCAGGGTGGTGGGGATGTTAATAAAATTGATTCCTCGTTTGAAGGTAGACGCCGCGAAACCACCTAAGTCGGTTACCATGCCACCACCTAAGTTGATCATACATGAATGGCGCGTGGCCCCCTGACTGCTGAGCTGTTCCCACACGTACATTAATGATTGTATATCCTTATGTGCATCAGTCGCGGGGATGGTAATCACCGATGCGTCTTTCAAACAAAGGTAGTCTTTTATCAGTGGCCAACAATGTGTAACGGTATGTTCGTCGGTAAGTACAAATATCTTATCATGATCACATTCGGAGATAGCCATGGCTAAGTCTTCCTGTAAATTCCCGGAAATAATCACTCTCTGTTCCATATACTCTGTTTACTATATCACTGTGCAAAGGTAAAGTTTTTTATTGATAATATTTATATTTTAAAGTTTTTTCTTATTTAAAAGATTAAACCTTAAACAATCGATGCACGTCAAAAGTGCAAATATTTTAGGTAAGGATTATAATAGTTTTTTTAATGAGAAGAGTACTTCCCCTGCTAATCCTGTTCGTCGTGATGACAGCAGGCGCTTATGCACAAGACAAGAAGATAACGGGTCAGATCAGCGATCGTGATACCAAAGAGGCTGTCCCACAGGTGACCATCCAACTGTTGAAAGCCGACAGCACTTTCGTAACAGGCGCTATCTCGAATGATACTGGTGACTTCACCATAACAGCTCCAGACAACGGGAAGTATATTCTTAAGATGTCGAGTGTGGGTTACCTTACCTCCACCAAAGACGTTACCATCTCAGACAGTAAGAATGTTGCTTTAGGAAAAATCATAATAGGTGCTGATGCCGTGATGCTGAAAGAAACGACGGTAACGGCGCAGGCTGCCAAGATGACCATCATAGAAGATACGGTCATCTATAATGCCGCAGCATATCGTGTCCCTGAAGGATCGGTCGTGGAAGAACTCGTGAAGAAACTGCCCGGTGCGGAGGTGGATGACGATGGTAATATCACCATCAATGGAAAGGCCGTAAAGAAGGTGAAGGTAGATGGTAAGGAGTTTATGACGGGTGATACCAAGATTGCCATTAAGAACTTGCCTACGTCGATCGTTGAGAAGGTGAAGGCATACGATGAGAAGAGTGACCTGTCGCGTATCACCGGTATTGATGATGGTGAAGAAACCACAGTGATTGACTTCGGTTTGAAGGAAGGTATGCACAAGGGTGCTTTTGCCAATGTAGATGCTGGCGTGGGTACGAAGCATCGTTATGCGGAGAAGATGATGGCATCGTATATGAATAATACGCACCGTTATATCGTGGTGGGTGATGCCAATAATATCAACGACCGTGGTTTCTCTGGTGGCCGTGGCGGTGGTGGTAACGGTTTGAACTCCTCTAAGACATTAGGTGCCAACTTCAATTACGAAAAGAGAAATAAGTTCCAGTTTGATGGTAGTGTGAGATGGAATCATAGCGATAGTGACCGTCAGTCTATCTCATCTGTAGAAAACTTCGTCAGTACGGCTGCTTCTTTCTCAAATAGCAGTAATAAGAACTTCAGCAGGAATGATCGCCTGGAGGCGCAGATGCGCTTGGAGTGGATGCCTGATAGTATGACGAATATCCATTTCCGTCCGAGTTTCAATCGCAATGGCGGCGACGGCTATTCCGTGGGTGAGAGCGCCTCATATACAGAGGATCCTTATAAATATGTGGAAGATCCGCTGTCGGATGATGGATTAAGCGTACTCGATGATAAAGATCTGGTAGTGAACAAACGTTCTAATAAGTCGGCTTCGAACAACGGTTCTACATCCGTTGATGCCACGTTGCAGATCAACCGCAAACTGAACAATATGGGTAGAAACGTGACGGTGAGAGGATCGGTCAACTACAGTGACAGTGACAGTAAGTCGCTGTCATCTAATGATGTGCACCTGTATCAGGTGATGAACTACCTCGAGACCGGCGACTCCACCTATATCACCAACCGTTATAACCTCACACCGAGTAAAAACTGGGGATATAGCCTGCAAGCCACTTACAGTGAACCGATTCTGAGAAGTACTTTCCTGCAGTTCAGTTATCAGTTCCAGTACAAATACAGCAAGAGCGACCGCTCTACATTCGATTTCAGTAAGGATGCCTATGATATGTTTGGCTATTACGATGGGAAGTATGATGGATGGAATCATTATTTCACCGGACTGACCAACCCTATGGACAGCTATCTGGATGATGATCTGAGTCGGTTCGCAGAATATAAGAACTATATCCATGAACTGCGTGTCACCTTGCGATGGATACGTCAGAAATACCAGTTGAATGCCGGTGTGATGCTGCAGCCGCAGACCTCGAAGTTTATCCAGCGCTATCAGGGCATCAATATTGATACGACCCGTCATGTGCTGAACTTCTCTCCGACACTGAATCTGAGATACCGTTTTACCCGTCAGGAACAGTTGCGCGTGGAATATCGAGGTAGCACCTCGCAGCCCAATATGTCGGATCTGTTGGATATCACCGATGACAGCGACCCGCTGAATATCACGAAGGGTAATCCCGGACTGAAACCCTCGTTCAGGCATAATATGCGTGTGCAATACAACAACCACATCCAGAACCGCATGCAGAGTATTATGTTCAATGCGAACTATAGTAATACCCGCAATTCGATCAGTAGAATGGTGACGTATGATGAGAAGACCGGTGGACGAACGACACGTCCTGAGAATATCAACGGCAACTGGGATGCCAGCGTGGGATTCACCTATAATGTGGCTATTGACAGTGCAGGCGTGTGGAACGTGTCAACATCTACCAACTATAGTTATACCAACAGTGTGGGATACGTTACCCTGAACCGTAATGAGTCTTCACAGAAGAATACTACACGTAGTCAAAGTGTGAGAGAGCGACTGCAACTCAGTTTCCGTAAAAACTGGTTTGAGATTACGGCAGATGGTAATGTGAACTATAATCATAACCGTAACCTGCTGCAGACGAACTCTAATCTTGACACATGGCATTTCTCTTATGGTGGCAGCATGAATATCTACGCACCATGGGGCTCCAGCATCACCACGGATATCCACCAAACAAGTCGAAGAGGATACAACGATGCTACGATGAACACCAACGAACTGATCTGGAATGTGCAGGTGGCACAGAGCTTCATGAAAGGTAAACCGCTGACCGTTACGCTGCAGTTCTACGATATCCTGCATCAACAGAGCAACTTCTCACGTGCAATCAATGCGATGCGTCGTAGTGACACCTCTTATAATACAATCACCAGTTATGCCATGTTGCATGTCATCTACCGTATCAATGTCTTCGGAACGAGAGAGGCTCGTCGTGGTATGCGTTTCCCAGGCATGAACATGGATTTCGGTGGTGGTGACCGTATGCGTAACCGTGGTATGGGGGGCAACCGTGGTGGCGGTGGTCCTCGCGGCGGCGGCTTTGGCGGCGGACGAGGGAGGTAGTTTGCAGTTCACAGTTCATAGTTCATAGTTCATAGTTATGATTAGCCCTTTAGGGCGTAACAGCATAGGCGGGGGCGTGAGCCCCCGTATTGGTAGCATCATCCCATTATTAATCCTGTAGGGATGACACAGCATACACGATGGCAGCCTCTGTGGCTTAGCATTCACGTCCATTCCCTCATTGCGGGCTTGATCCGCAATCTCCTGCGAGAAACACGGATGAGATCCCGATATCAAGCCCGGGATGAAGGTTTATAAATTAACTTTTTGCAACGTAATTTATCTTTTACCTCATTAAACGTTCTTACGCTGTTTCCATCTAAAATGCAATGAACGTAGATGGTATGAAAAAAAATATTCTGCTGATACTGTTCTTGACGGTATCAGTTTTTTCTTTTGCCCAGAGTCGAAGGATATCAGGAACGCTGATAGACAAAGACACGAAGGAGGGCGTGATGCAGGCTACTGTACAGTTGTTGAAGAGTGACAGCACCTTTGTGAATGGTGCTATCTCTGATGATCAGGGTAAGTTCAGTGTTACTGCTCCACAAAACGGTAGGTATCTGTTGAAGATTACAAGTATCGGTTATAAGACGCTCGTGAGGGATATCTCAATAACCGGTGATAAGAACGTAGCGCTTGGAAATATCACCTTCAGTGCCGATGCCGTGATGCTGAAAGAAGCCACGGTAACCGGTCAGGCATCGAAGGTAACGGTAAGGAAAGACACATTTGTCTATAGTGCTGATGCCTACCGTACACCTGAAGGCTCCGTCATCGAGGAGTTGGTAAAGAAATTGCCTGGTGCAGAGGTGGACGATGACGGTAAGATCACCATCAACGGAAAGGAAGTGAAGAAGATCTTGGTAGACGGTAAGGAGTTTATGACCGGTGATACCAAGACCGCCATGCAGAATCTCCCCACGTACATTATCAATAATATCAAGGCTTACGATCAGCGCAGCGACCTGTCGCGCATCACGGGTATTGATGACGGTGAGGAGGAGACCGTGCTCGACTTTGGTATCAAACCGGGAATGAACAAGGGTATGTTTGCGAATCTCGACTTGGGTATCGGTAACAAGAGTCGTTATGCAGAGCGCCTGATGACAGCTGTCTTCAAGAACAACTGGAAGTTGATGGGTTTTGCCAATGCCAACAATACTGGTGACAGAGGATTCCCCGGTGGTGGCGGTGGTGGCCGATGGGGACGTGCCAACGGATTAAGTGCGAGTAAGATGCTCGGTCTTAACTTCAACTATGATGACAGTAAGAAACTGCAGATGGATATCAGTCTGCGTTGGAATCACCGTAATGGAGATGTGTATTCAAAGCAGTCGGTAGAGAACTTCGTCAGCAGTGCCGGTTCGTTCTCCAATAGTATCAGTCAGAACTATACCCGTGCGGATAATATCAACTTCAATATGCGCATGGAGTGGAAACCGGATACGATGACGAATATCATGTTCCGCCCCAGCATCTCCACCAGTAAGAATGATGGTAATAGCAAAAGCCGTTCGGCAACCTTTACAGAAGATCCCTATCTCTATGTGGGTGATCCACTTGCTGATGCCTCTATCGAAGAACTGGCAGCCGACAGTCTGATGGTCAACAGACGTAGTAACGGCAACCTGACGTATTCGGATAATATCAACGTTAATACGGTCTTGCAGGTTAACCGTAAACTCAATAACAAAGGACGTAACGTTACCCTGCGCGCACAATACCGCTATGGCGATGCCGAGAGTAATTCGATGTCTATCTCAGATGTGATCCTCTATCAGATACGTAATGCAGCAGGAAACGATTCTACCTATTATACCAACAGGTATAACCTCACGCCTACAAAGAATTCCAGTTATTCACTCGAGGCCACTTATAGTGAACCGATCTTCAAACGTACTTATCTGCAGTTCCGTTATCGGGCTACCTATAATTATAATAAGAGCGACCGTTCTACTTACGACTTCAGTCATTTCCCCACCAATATCTTCAGTGGTGTGACACAAGAATATAGAGGATGGAACAACTACCTCTCATTGTTGACCAATCCGTTGGATTACTACTTGGATGACGACTTGAGTCGCTTCTCGGAATATAAGAATATGATCCATGAAGGACATGTGATGTTCCGACTGATTAGGGATAAGTATAAGTTGAATGCCGGTGTGATGCTGCAGGCACAAAACAATAAGTTCGTGCAGGACTACAGAGGTGTGCATACCGATACCACCCGCAATGTGGTGAACTTCACGCCGACCCTCGACTTCCGTTATAATCCCAATGATGTGACGGAGTTGCGTATCAACTACCGTGGACGTACCGAGCAGCCGTCGATGAGTAACCTGTTGGATATCACCGATGACAGCGACCCACTGAATATCACCAAGGGTAATCCCGGACTGAAACCGTCGTTCACCAATAACTTTGAGTTGTTCTATAACACTTATATCCAGAGTCATCAGCGTGGTATCATGACATTTGCCAATTATAGCACCACGTCGAACTCGATCAGTAATATGGTGACGTACGATGAGCGTACTGGTGGACGTACTACAAGACCGGAGAACATCAACGGTAACTGGAATGCCAACTTAGGTGTCATGTTTAATACCGCCATCGACTCTGCCGGTGTGTGGAACATCAATACCTTTACCATGGGTAGTTACAACAATTATGTGGGTTACCTCTATGTCGATGCACTGAAGGCTGCGCAGAAGAATACCACCCGCACCACCTTCCTCAGAGAGCGTCTGCAGGGTAGCTTCCGTAAGGATTGGATAGAGTTGTCTGTCGACGGATCAGTTAACTACACCCATACCCGTAACCTGCTTCAGAGCCAGAGCAACCTCGATACTTGGCAGTTCTCTTATGGTGGTGGTATCAACCTGTTTGCACCCTGGGGCAGCAGTCTTTCAACAGATATCCACAACCAGAGTCGTAGAGGATATAATGATGCGTCGATGAATACCAACGAACTGATCTGGAATGCCCAGATATCCCAGACGTTCCTGAAGGGTAAACCACTTACGGTAAGTCTGCAGTTCTATGATATCCTTCATCAACAGAGCAACTACAGACGTTCGGTCAATGCCATGCAGCGCAGTGATACCGAGTATAACAATATCAACAGTTATGCTATGTTACATGTTATCTATCGTCTGAATATCTTCGGTGGTAAGGAAGCCCGTGAACAGATGAGAGGTCCTGGTGGACGTGGCGGTTTTGGAAACCGTGGCGGTTTTGGAAACCGCGGCGGTTGGGGAGGCAACCGTGGTGGCTGGGGTGGTGGCCGCCCCGGTGGTTTCGGTGGAAGACGATAACGCTATCACAATATAAGAGAATGCTCGTGTCAAGAGATACGGGCATTTTTTCTTTTTCCTGAGACAGAGTGAAGATACATTCCATAAAGCCTACGACCGCTTCTATCAGGTCATATGTTATTCAGAACTACACATTGCTATGAGTCCGGAGCCTCCGGACTCATAGTTTTAGTACATAGTACTCATAGTTTTAATACATAGGACTCCCAGTTTTAGTACTTAAAACTCTCCCCAGTAATAACTATGGAAAATGCCATTTCTCGATCTTCTTTGGACAAGAATGGGGCGCGTTTCTTTGGATTGTCTGTTATGGCGGATGTTGTCCATACGAATTAAAGAGAAACACCTGAAAATATTTCCGGTCTGTGAATATGCTGCTTATCTTTGCAATGTCTAAAGGACAAAAGACATCAATAACAAATAAGTAAATTTAGTATTAACAATTAAAAAGACAACGGTTATGAAGGCAATTTTAAATTCACAGAAGAAGAGCGGTAAGATTAGTGGTTTTATGTTTTTGGCTATGTGCACAGGCATGACCCCTCGCTCATAAGTAACGAAACCTCACCCTACAAATAAGGTATTAACTTTAAATGTATTAATTTAAAACCGCAAGAGTTATGATAGCTAATATGTTTAAAAAAGGTACGAGCTTGTTCACCATAGGTAGCAAGACCGTGGAGATATTTGAGGATGTGACCTTGTTCCATCAAAGGAAGTTCATGATCAAATAAGAGTTAGTAATATGAATATAAGTAATCAACCGGGGCAGATGTGATACCGAAATGAGTATGATATGCATCTGTCCCTATTTTTTTGCTCCAAACAGAAACTATTTTATGAAATATTTTATATATTTGCAATCAAATTAATCCGTTTATCATTAAAATGATTGCTTGATATGACTAAACAAGAATATGAGGATCGTATTGCAGAACTGGAGCATCAGGTGGAAGAACTGCGGCTGACACAGTTCGACCTTGTCAACCGTAATATGCTGCTGGCCCAGCAGTTGGATGTCTATTATGATGTGCGCCGACGGATACAGATGTTGAAGGAACTGGTGATCAGACATAAGGAATTGCTCCGCCATGCCGATCTGCGTGATGATGATGAACTGATGGCTATCATCGAAACGAAGTTGGAGGAGAGTCTGGCGTATCAGGATCCTGACTATAGCCTGAAGGAGGTGGCCGAACTGGTAGGCACCACGCAGACGCGTATTGTGGATTTGTTCCGTCGCTCACCGGTACATAAGACGGTGGATGACTATCTCGATTATCTGCGATTACTGCGCTCGATGTATTACCTGCAGGAGAAGCCCATGTGGGGCGTGGCTGCCTGTGCACAGGAGGCAGGCTTCTCTGTGATACGTACCTTCAACCGTAAGTTCCAGGATGCTATCGGCATGACACCGCATGAGTTCCGCATGCTCTTGGCCGACGGCAGGAATAACATGGAGAATAACCAATAGCGGTTATTCTTCATCATCGTCATCATCATCCCAGTCATCATCAAAACCGAAGATGACGGGCTCTGTAAAGGCTTCCATGGCACGGCGATCTTTCTTGGTGGGTCGCCCGGTGCCTCGGGCACGGTCAATGAATCCACTGATCCTGCTCATCTCCAACAGTTCATACTGCTTGGGATCGGTCACATTCTCATAGATCTCAGGCACCAGTTTGGCTCCCACACGCTGCTCGATGCATTTCAGCACTTTGAAAGAGTAGGTGACAGGGGGCTTCTTCACATCTACCACCTCGCCAACCTTCAGCGGTCTGCTGGGCTTTACGTTCACCCCATTGATGGTGACACGCCCGTTCTTACACGCATCGGCGGCGATGGTGCGTGTCTTGAAGATACGTGAGGCCCACAGCCATTTGTCTATCCTTGCCTGATCTTTCTCCATGGTTATGCTTCTTTCTTTGCAGGTTGTTGGGGAGTCTTACCTCTCTTATTATATTGGTTCATCGTGATATCGATGCCTGCCAATACAAAACTCTTAATGATCTCTACGGCGGTATCGATGGCCGGCTGCAGGATCTGCTGCTCCTCTGCTGAGAAGTTGCCCAGCACCCAGTCTACCTGATGCCCTTGCTGGAAGGTGTTGCCGATACCCATTCTCAATCTGGGATACTGCTGTCCGATCAACTGCTGGATATGTCCGAGACCGTTATGACCGCCGTTGCTGCCGTTACCCTTCAGTCGGAAGGTGCCTAAGGGGAGGGCCAGCTCATCCACGACGACAAGCATGTGCTGCTGGTCGATATTCTCTTTCTGCAACCAGTATCTTACCGCGTTGCCGCTGAGATTCATAAACGTGGTGGGTTTCAACAGGATGATCTTCCTGCCCTTCAGTGATGTCTCGGCCACATAGCCGTAACGCTTATCCTCAAAAATAATATTGGACGCCTTAGCAAAAGCGTCCAATACCATATATCCTGTGTTGTGGCGATTCCCGGCGTATTGGTCACCGGGGTTTCCCAAACCAACAATCAGATACTTTTCCATCTGTTCCTCTTCTTTTTCTTGATGAGAGAATAGAGAGCGTAACAGATTACTCAGCTGCTTCAGCATCTTGAGCGGCAGCGTTAGACTTACGTGTAGCCTTGATGGTGCAAACCACAACCTCCTTGCTGGTAGCCATCTCCAGGTTGTCGAACTGCAGCTGACCTACCTTGATGCTCTTACCGATAGTCAGGTTGGTAACGTCGATGTCAAGTGTCTCAGGAATGTCGGTGTACTTAGCGGTAACGTTCACCTTACGTACGATCAGACTCAGACGACCACCGTCGCGAACACCCTGTGCCAAACCGTTCAGTTTAACAGGAATACCGATAGTGATAGGCTTCTCAGCATTGATTTCATAGAAGTCAGCGTGCAACAGCTGATCTGTTACTGGGTGGAACTGCAACTCCTTGATGATAGCCTTGTGCATCTCACCGTCGATCTCGAGGTTTACTACATAGATGTTGGGAGAGTAAACTACCTTACGCATCTCAGCAGCAGTCACAGCGAATGCCAATGCCTCTGGCAGGTTGTTCTCACCTCTCTTCTCACCATAGAGGTTACAGGGGATAAGACCCTCTTTTCTCAACTCACGGGTAGCCTTCTTACCGGTCTCTGTTCTTTTCTGACCTTTTACAGCAATTTCTTTCATAATTAAATGTGTTACTCTAAATTAAGTTGTTAAACAAAAATGCTTAATTCACCATCACACGAGAATGTGCTTCGGAAAAAGCGGTGCAAAATTACAACAATTCTTCGAAATAACAAAATATTTCCAGTAAAAACGTTGGTGGGCATATCCTTATCCTCGTGATTTTCATTTATATTATAAAAATAAGTCCTTTTTCTTGCAAATCTAACCTATTTTCTATAATTTTGCAAACGAAATACACATCGATTACTATAAGGAACGACAAGCGAAAATGATAAATAGAGAACTCATAAGAATTAAGATTGTCCAGCTGACATATGCATATTACCAGAATGGTAGTAAGAATATGGATAGTGCTGAGAAAGAATTATTGTTTAGTTTGGCCAAATCCTACGACTTATACAATTACCTGTTGTCGCTTATTGTGGCTATCACCAAGGAGGCGCGGCATTTTGTGGAGGTAGGTACTGCCCGGGCCAAGCGTGAAGGACTGCCGGAGCCTTCTGATAAGTTCGCATACAATAAGTTTGCCCTGCAGTTGGAAGAGAACAAGATGCTCAACGAGTTTGAGGAGAGTCAGAAACAGACATGGGAGAACGATGTCGAGTTTGTGCGTAAGCTCTACCTGCTCATCCAGCAGTCGCAAGTATATACCGACTATATGGAGAGCGATGACGACTCGTATGAGGCCGACCGTGAGTTGTGGCGCAGACTGTATAAGACCTTCATCATGGAGAATGACGACTTGGATGCTCTGTTGGAGGAGAAGAGTCTGTATTGGAATGATGATAAAGAGGTGGTGGATACCTTTGTGCTGAAGACGATCAAGCGCTTCGATCCGAAGAACAAGTCGAAACAGGAGTTGTTGCCGGAGTACAAGGATATCGAGGAGAAGGACTTTGCCCGTAAGCTCTTCCGTGCCACGATCCTCAATGCCGACCAGTATCAGCGTTATATGAGTGAGACCAGTCGTAACTGGGATTTCTCCCGACTGGCTTATATGGATGTGGTGATCATGCAGATTGCCATTGCCGAGATGCTCACCTTCCCGTTGATACCTGTCAATGTCACCATCAACGAGTATGTCAGTCTGGCCCGTATGTATAGTACGCCGAAGAGCGCCAACTATATCAATGGTATGCTTGATGCCATTGCCCGTTACCTGATCCATACCGGTAAGATGATGAAGGTGATGCCCGAGCGCCACGAGAATACAAATAAGGATAATCAAACAAATAAAGAATAGGTATGACAACAGTATTTTTAGCTGCTCAGGCAGCACAGGGACAAGGTGGCGGTATGAGCTTCCTGATCATGATGGTGGCTCTGTTTGCTATCATGTGGTTCTTCATGATCCGTCCGCAGCAGAAGAAACAGAAAGAGATCCGTGCTTTCCAGAATGCGCTTCAGGAAGGTTCAAAGGTGGTTACCGGCGGCGGTATCTACGGAACAGTAAAGCGTATCGATGCTGCGACAAATACGATAGAGGTAGAGATTGCACGTGGCGTGGTGATCCGCGTAGACCGTGGATATGTCTTCGCTGACGCTTCTTCATCTGTACAGGCACAGGCTAAATAAGCATGTCGTCACGCATTACCCAATTCATCAGAAATCTCTTGTTCAGTTGGATGAACAAGGAATTTCTGATTTTCTTGTTTTTCCTCCTGCTCAGTGGCATCTTCTGGCTGATGATGGCTTTGAACGATACCTACGAGCGAGAGGTAAAGATACCTTTGTCTCTTGACAAGATACCGAAGAAGGTGGTGGTGACAAGTAATACGGAGGACACCCTGCGAGTGACGCTACGTGACAGGGGATTCTCTCTGGCACCTTATATATACGGTGGGACGATACCTCTATCTGTCAATTTCAGTTCGTATAATAAGGGGAATGGTAAGGGCGTCGTAACCTCATCAGAGTTGCAGAAACTGATTTATCAGCATCTGTTCAAGTCGACAAAGATTGTCTCGTTAAAACCTGACCGTTTTGATTACACATACAACTTCGGTGAGAGTAAGAAGGTAGGTTTGCGATTGCAGGGCTTGTTTGTGCCCAGTCAGAGCTATTATATCGCTAAAGTGAAGTTTAATCCGGAGCAGGTGACGGTATATGCAAGTAAGTCCAAGCTCGACAGTATAAAGAGTATCTCTACTGAGCGGATTGATTTGCGCAACCTTTCTGATACGATTGTCAAGACGGTTAATCTGGCGAAGATCAGTGGCGTGAAGTGTGTTCCTTCGAAGGTGGAGGTGTCCATCTACCCGGATATCCTCACCGAGGCAAGTATCGAAGTGCCTGTCACGACGATCAACACCCCTCCTGGAAAGATTCTCAGAACATTCCCTTCGCGTATCAAGGTGATATTTGTGGCTGGTGCATCCACTTTCCGTAGCATCCATCCCGAACAGTTTACTGTAATAGCCGATTATAATGATATCGTGGCTAATCCTTCAGAGAAATGTAAGTTGTATGTGCGGATGGCTCCTCATGGCGTAAGGAATCCCCATCCGGAGATTGATCAGGTAGACTACCTCATAGAAGGAGAGTAATATGGAGAAACGTAGGATTGCTATCACAGGCGGTATCGGCAGTGGAAAGAGTTATGTATGCCGGTTGTTGGAGAAACGTGGCATCGTGGTTTACGACTGTGACTCGAATGCCAAACGACTGATGGTTGACTCGCCTGTAATCAGACAAGGACTTCGTCGACTGATAGGGGAGGAGGCATACATAGACGGACAACTCAACAAACCGGTGATCGCTTCTTTCATGATGCAGTCGGATGAGAACACCCTGGCTGTTAACGCCATCGTTCATCCTGCGGTATACCAGGATTATCTTGCCGCAGAGACCGAGTGGATGGAGAGTGCCATCTTGTTTGATAGCGGACTCTATCGTCACTTCGATATCATCATCTGTGTGAGTGCTCCAGAGGAAGTGCGTATCCAGCGGGTAATGCAGCGTGATGGTATCAGCAGGGAGAAGACGTTGGAGTGGATCAACAAACAGTGGCCGCAAGAGGATGTCATCGCAGGAAGTGATTATGAGATCGTCAATGATGGCATCATGGACTTAGATAAACAAATAGATAATATATTACATCAATTAAAAGATTAAAGAATAATGGTACAGACAATTCTTTCTGTTTCCGGAAAACCGGGACTTTATAAATTAGTGTCAAGAGGTAAGGGTAATCTGATCGTTGAGGCGTTGGACGATAAACATAAGCGTATGCCGGTATTCGCTACCGATCGTGTCACCTCACTGGCAGACATCGCTATGTATACCGATGCTGAGGATGTTCCCTTGATGACCATCCTGGCAAATCTGCGCAATAAGGAGAACGGCAACGAGATATCTTTCAATTTCAAGAAGTGTAAGAGTGAGGAACTGCGTAGCTATTTCGCAGAGATCCTTCCTGACTTTGATCGTGACCGCGTACACGACAGCGATATCCGTAAGCTCTTCACTTGGTATAATATCCTTGTAAAGAACGGTATCACCGACTTCGAGGAGGAGATGCGCCCGACAGAGGGTGATAATATCGACGACCGTAAAGAGATGGAATAAAAAGGATATTGACAATATGTCTTGCTGGGAGTGTCATTTTGGCACTCCTTTTTGTTTGGTATGTATCTTGCATAATAGGTAGATGAACATCCGAAGCTACTTGATGCGAAGGGTGATAAATAAGTTAATCATTAAAAAATAAATAGGAGGTAATAATTATGTTGTATCCAACATTTGCAAGAAGAAGTAACTGGTTGCCAGAAGTGTTCAACGATTTCTTTGATACAGACATCGTATCGAGAGTAAATGTAACGGCGCCGGCCATCAACGTAAAAGAGAGTAAGACTGAGTATACCGTAGAACTGGCTGCTCCGGGCATGAAGAAGGAGAATTTCATGGTGACCATCAACCATGAGGGTAACCTGAATATCAAGATGGAGAACAAGAAGGAGGCTAATGAGGAGGATAAGAGCGTGCACTACCTGCGCCGCGAGTTCTCTTACTCAACCTACGAGCAGACACTGATCCTGCCGGATGATGTGAACCGTGATAAGATTGCCGCAAACGTAAACGATGGCGTTTTGACCGTAGTGCTGCCGAAGATCGTGAAGGAAGAGGTAAAGGTGGCCCGTCAGATATCTGTAGGATAAAAGATTAGAAAACATGATAATAAAGGAGTGCATATCACAAGCAGATATGCACTCCTCTTTTTGTATTCATTTAAAACGGGGATTTACATCCCCGCCTATGCTTTGTCGCCCTAAAGGGCTATCATTAGAACGGGGATTTACATCCCCGCCTATACTCTTTCGCCCTAAAGGACTATCTTTAAGCCTTAAGCTCTAAACTCTAACCCCTAAACTCTAAACTCTACACCAACAATCACCTCAATGTCTGGAGATAGCGCTCAGCCTCCAGGGCAGCCTTACAACCAGTGCCTGCCGCAACGATGGCCTGACGGTAGTTGGGATCACATACATCACCGGCTACGAAGACACCAGGAACCTTCGTTGACTGGGTATTACCGATCGTCTTGATATATCCAACCTCGTCGGTATCCAACCACTCTTTGAAAACATCAGAGTTGGGCTTATGACCGATAGCGAGGAAGAATCCGTCGATAGCCACATCATAGTGGGTCTCGTCAGCCTCACCCTTACGCTTTACTACGTGCATACCTTCCACACCGTTTTCTCCATACAGTCCGGTAGCGTTATGCTCAAAGAGAATCTCAATATTCTCGGCTTTCATCACACGCTCCTGCATGATCTTAGAGGCGCGCAGGAAAGGCTTGCGTACCACGAGGTATACCTTCTTGCACAATCCTGACAGGTAGAGGGCATCCTCACAGGCAGTGTCACCACCACCTACTACGGCACATACCTTCTTACGATAGAAGAAACCGTCGCAGGTAGCACAGGCACTCACACCCATACCATTGTATTTCTTCTCGTCTTCCAATCCTAAGTACTTCGCACTGGCACCTGTGGCGATAATCACAGTGTCGGCAGCTATCTCATGACCCTCCTCTGTGGTGAGCACATAAGGAGCCTTGCTGAAATCAGCTTTCACAATAACACCATCACGGATATCCGCACCGAAACGCTCTGCTTGCTCGCGGATCTCCATCATCATCTGGTTGGCATCCACACCTTCGGGATAACCAGGGAAGTTCTCTACGATTGTTGTCTGTGTCAGCTGACCACCCGTCTGCATACCACAGTATTCTACCGGTTGGATATTGGCTCTACCGGCATAAATAGCAGCAGTGTACCCAGCGGGTCCACTGCCGATAATCAAACATTTTACATGTTCCATAATATTGCAAATAAATTATTGGGCTAATAGTTCTTCGATCTTTGCAGCGATAACCTCTACCTTTGTCGTGGGCTCAAAGCGGGCAATGACCTGACCTTTCTTGTTGGTCAAGAACTTGGTGAAGTTCCACTTGATATCTGCCTTCTCCTTATAATTGGGATCAGCCTTCGTGAGCATGTCATCAAGGATGTGGGCAATGGGATGCTCCATATCCCATCCGGCAAAACCTTTCTGCTCCTGCAGGAATTGATACAAGGGATCTGCATCCGGACCGTTTACTTTAATCTTCTTGAAGCGTGGGAACTCTGTGCCGTAGTTCAACTTACAGAATTCATGAATCTCTTCGTCACGTCCGGGAGCCTGCTGACCAAACTGGTTGCAGGGGAAATCCAAAATCTCAAAACCCTGACTGTGGTATTTCTCATAGAGTTTTTCCAGTTCTTCGTACTGGGGTGTAAAGCCGCATTTCGTAGCGGTGTTCACGATGAGCAGCACTTCATTGGCATATTCTTTCAAAGAAACATCTTTCCCTTTTCTGTCCTTGACAGAGAAATCATAAACGGTTTTCATTTCTGTATACTAATTATAAATATATTTTTATCCTGACAAAGATAATCATTTTATTTTATAAACAAACATTTACCGCCTATTTTATCGATTTTTAACCGATGAAAATAGGCGGCAGTGTCGTGAAGATTATTCATCCAACTTGATGACCTGATCGGTGAGGTTCTCCTTCAACTTGTTATATCCGTAGTTCCAACCGTAATCTAACCGCTCAAACTGGAAAGAGGCAATGTATTCGCCGGTGTAGTAGTCGTGGAACTCACCATAGAACTCATTCATCCACAGTCTGTAGTTGTAGATGGCGATATGGGTGCCATCGTAGTAGTCGATGTAAATCACGTGGTTACGAACAGAGTAGTTGAAACCAGTCACGGAAGAATAGTAGCGACCGTTATAGTCAACCTCCCTACCGGAGCCTTCCGCATAGAGATAGGGGTCCTTGTAGAATTCCAACTGTACGTCAGTCCACTCTGTGGTATAACCGTAACGACGATCGAAATACTCGCTCTTTACAGAGCCAACCCATGTTCCTTCGAGGTTGTATGCTACATCCTCGTCATCCTCCTCGCAGGAAACTATTGTCATCGACAGTATGGCCAGTAGTACCATAACCATCAAGTTAGTCATTCGCTTCATAGTCGTAATCGTTTAAATGAGTAAACTTATCTTTTATTTCTACTGCAAAGATAAGTTTTTTTACATATACCACAAAGGTAATTCCTATAAAAGAAATAGGGAAATCCCTATTGGATTCCCCATACATTGAGTGAGTAGCTGCTCTCCACCTTTTTCTCTTCATTGTCAGGCAGGTTACAGAAGAAGTCGATGCCTGTCTTCTGCTCCAACTGGTCGATGCTCATGGCATAGTCGGATAGCGGATCACTGCCATGGTCGTTGTTGTCATGCTTGATGTAGAAGCCGATGGCAGCATAACCGGTTTTGTTCTTTGCCAGACAAGCCACGAAGAAATACTTCGGCACAATGAGCTCATTCTTAATGCGCATGAGGATATTCTCCTCACTATCGATCGTGCCACCCTTACATACATACAGGGTATCGGTGTAGGAGCGACGTGTCCAGGTGCGCACAAGATCCTCCAACCGTACCCACGGACTGCTATAGTTGTCGCCTGCATTAAAGGCATAGTATTGCGGGTGCATGTTACTATAGTAGAATGTCTGTCTGTTGGCAGAAAGAGAATACTGGCGGTCTGCCGACGGGATAATATGTCCCCTGGTGAATCCTGATCCTGAGTAGTAGGATCGTGAATCGTCTAAACGATAGGCCGAGGGAATATCCGGGTCTTCTGCCCATGCATCGCTACGCCCACTGCTTCCAGCATATCCTTTATTCATCTGATAGCAAGTCCATCGCTGTGCCTTCAGGCTCTTATCCCACTCGATGGAATAGTTCACGCCATCTGGATCGGGTGAGTTGTTCACCTTATGGATGACCACAAAACTGTTGTTGTCGCCTTTCACCTTTGGAAATTCCAATCTGCTGATTTCCGGTTGGGTGACAGAAATATTACGGTTGGTGTTGGCATTTGCATTGGATGAGCCACCACCGTTATCATCATCGTCGCTGCCTCCACAAGCGGTGAAAAGCAACAAAGACAGACTGAGCAAGGACAGATATATTGGATATTTCATAGGCTTAACGAGAAAAAAGGTGCGTCAGCGGGCATATGCAACTACTCGCTGACGCACCTTATGATAATGTATTATATAATAAGGTATATAATTACTTCTTAGCAGTACTCTTAGCGTAACGGCTCATGAAGCGGTCAACACGACCTGCGGTGTCCACGAGCGTGCTCTTACCAGTATAGAACGGGTGAGAGGTGTTAGAGATTTCTACTTTTACCACTGGGTAAGTTTCGCCTTCAAATTCTACTGTCTCTGTTGTCTTGCATGTAGAACGTGTAAGGAACATATCGCCGTTGGACATATCACGGAATACGACGGGGCGATAGTTTTCTGGATGAATACCTTTTTTCATTTCTTTATTTTCTTATTGATTAATATTTCGGGCTGCAAAGGTAAGCATAATTTTGCAGCCCGCCAAATATTTTCGTAATTATTTCATTTATTGAGCGTAAGTTATCTCCATCGTCTGTACGCGCAACTGTGTTCCGCCAGACGCAGATGTATGCTCATTGGTGATCGTCATTGATTTGCCACTGCTTGAAGCCTTGAGCGTCTCGTTACCGATATAGTCGGTGCTGCCTTGCTTGTCGCAAGTCAACACCACCTTTGCTATACCCTTGTTGGCACTGGTGATGGTAAGGGTGTTTTTAGCATACAAGCGGATACCTTTCGTTCCATCATAGAACTTAGGAGTTGTTGATCCTTCACCTTTAGAGAAGTTGATAACTGTACCGTCAGAAAGTGTTACAGAGGAGACTTCTTGTGCATCTTTCCATCCTTGGGCGTTGAAATCCACAGATACCTTGTTGCTTGAGGCAGTCACACCATTCACGGTAAGCGTCAGCGTATTGCCACTAACGTCTTTTGCGACGGCATCACCGGAAGAACTGCCACCGCCACCAGAGCTGCTGCCGTCTGACTTCTTCCCGTTAAGTGAGTAGAGGTAACACTCTTTCTGTGAACTTTCTGGGGTGTTACCATTATAGTTGGTAACCTTACCATGCATGATTACCTCGTCACCTACTTTCAGGACATCACCGCTGGTATATTCTTTATTGTCGAAGTACAAGGCTCTGTAAACCAAGAACTGACCGTTGGATGTTCCATCATCAGAGATATAGAATACAGCATTGCCGTAGCCCGAGTCGTAATTCTGAGCCTTACCGTTCTTGTCATTAACGATAGATACTACCTTACCCTTGAAATAGACATCGTCGCTCTTGGCGTTAGAAGCCAATGCTGTGGCTACGTTGGTGATAGCGGCAACGTTATAGGGATCTGCCTCAGTACCTGTGCCGGAAGGAGTGCCGGTAGAGCCACCGCCACCACCGCCAGGACCTTCGGTCTTACCGTTAAGTGAGTAGACATACGCTTCACCCTTCGATGATTCCAACGTGTTGCCCTTGTAATTGGTAACTTTACCATACATAATCACCTCATCACCCTCCTTAAGCAAATCTCCACTGGTATATTTCACATTGCCTAAGTACAGACATTGGAAGATTAGGAACTCACCGTTGGTAGTGCCGTCATCAGAGATGTTGAATGTAGCGTTACCATACTGTATGCCAAAATTCTCCTTGATTGAGGAAACCTTACCCTTAAAATAGACATTATCACTCTTGGCATCAGATGCTAACGTTGCTGCCAGTTGGGCTATGGCTGCTACATTATACGGATCTTGTAAAGTTCCAGTTCCTGATACTGGCCCACTCGGAGTTCCTCCTCCACTTGTCTCGCCATTGAGGGAGTAGATATAGCAACCCTGGGTAAACTCGTAAGTTCCGTTGTAGTTGACGAGCACACCGCAGATAACTACCTCGTCGCCGTCTTTGATCTCCTCTTCTGATTTGAAGTTCTTGTTACCAAGACTCTTGGAGCGATACACGGTGAGTTGATCCTTTGATGTACCGTCGTCGGAGATATAGAAGGTGGCATTACCGAATGAACCGGTGTCGATCTCCTTAATAGAAACGATCTTACCTTTTACATATACGTTGGTGCTGGGTGCCTCACCCGACTCGATCAGTGCGTTGGCAGCTGCCACATTGTACGGATCATCTACAGTACCCGATCCAGCGGGCTCTACCGTAGAACCGCCACCATCATCGATAGCTGCCTGGTTGGGGTCGTCGTAGGGCATCGGTACATCCGCACAGCTTGTAAACGCCATGGTCACCATGACCATCATGAACACGGAATAAATAATCTTTTTCATGTTATCTTGTTTTTTATACTTTTCTTTTATTGGTTTATAATCTCAATATCATCAGCCGTGCGGATGAGTATCTGCCACGTAGAGCGATAACGGGTGAAGATACCCGTGATGTTCACGGTGCCCGTAGGCAAGGCATCGGCAGCAAAATTGGCATAGGTGCTGGTGCGCACCACCATATAACTGTCGTTCAGTCCTACCAATCCTCTGTTCACGCTGTTGGCCGCATCCTTCTCCTTATCTGGAGCGAAGGTGGTCTTGCCGTCAGCTTTCTTGAAAGTCACGCCCTTGATGGTCATCAGCTTGCCGCAGTTCTCCTGGATGTAGTCGGCATCGCGGTATTTGCTCTTGTCAAACTCTACGGGTGCGATGACGTCCTTGTCACTGGTATTCAGGATCTTGAAATGGTCGTTCCAGAGGATACGGCTCATCCTACTTACGTAGCTGGCGCCGTTCTTGTTGGTGTACGGAGTGCCGAGTTCCGGCTGCTGACCGTAGCCACCAATATACAATCCCTTCAGATCGATGAGGATCTCTGTGCCTACCGGCATATAACTGAACAGTCCGCCCTGTGCGATGCAAACCAACAGGGCACCTGTGCCGTCGTCGATAGCTACCTCGTTGTAGATATTACCGCCGATATCGTTACCCGTGACATATCCCTTGATCTGGATATCATCGGTAATCTCCTTATACGAATTGGTGGAGTTGAAGATTACTGACGTATACTGGTCTTTCAGTTGTTTGATAGTAATGACGTTTGTCTCCGTGAGATTCTTGTTGCCATACGGACTGCTCACGGGGTAGGGGTTCTCCCAGTCGTCATCCATACAACTGGTTGCCATACAACAGATCAACGCTAACAGAATATATTTTATATCTTTCATCTTTGTCATGTTTTTAGAATTTATAAGCAAGGTTAATCATTCCGTTAGTGCCGTAAGCATAGTATTTCTTCGGATTGAGAGAGAACTTGTACGCACGCACGTTACCCGATGCGGTATAGTCGCTTCGGCTCTGTTCGTATCCGCCCGTACATAGCTTGGTGTTGTTCAGCAGATTCGTGATGCTGAGGTTGATCGACAGGTTGCCGTGCTTCATGCGGATGGTACGTCCGATGCTGGCATCTACCATGAATCCGCCCTTGCCTTCAGCCTGTGCCAAGGCTGACTCCAGGATATTTCCTTGGTTGTCGTATACATCACCGTTCACCTCCTGTCTGCCCTGCAGCGTACTGCCGTAGCGGTAGCTGGGTGAGTAAGAGAGGTATATGCGGTCGTAGTAGTTGCAGTTCAGGTCGATGAACCATCCGCTGGCATGGTAGCTCAGTCCTACGCTGGCAGCCGTCAATGGCGTTCCTGCCTCGCGCATGTTCTTATTATATACAGTCTCGGGCTTACCGCCGTTGGCGTCGTTGAAGGTTCCCGAGGTGGATTTCATATACCATACATTGGCGTTGTTGGTGTTCTTCGCCTCACTGATAGTTCCCAATGCCATGAAGTCGAGACTTGAGGTGATCTTGTATTTCATTCCTACCTCCACACCGTAGTATGCTTTCTTGATGCCCGACAGCGAGACATACGAGAATGAGTTGATATCGTCGAAGTAGAAGTTCTGGTACTCCGTGACATCCGACAGTTGACTGTAGTAGCCGTTGATGTTCAGGTGTATGCGGGCATTCTGATACTGATAGCCCACTTCTGAACTCAGCACGCTCTCGTTGTCGAGGTTCACTACAAAGTCGTTGTTGATCTCGGGTGATACAAATGCAGTGGATGGCAGTGGCGCCCGTTTCTCATAACCGGCACCCAGCAAGACGGTATGTCCGTGTCCGAGATTCATCGTGGCTCCGATCTTCACACCACCATCTAAGAACTTTGCCGTTCCGCTCTTGCCGTAGGAGTTCTCCGGAGCCATACCGTTGCGCATCTTTCCGTCGCGCTGCATGGTGACACCGCCGATCTTTGCGGCTGCATTGAGGTGTATCTTACCGAAGTTGTGTGCGTAGTTGGTCCATGCCGTGGCTTTGTTCACCAGGATATTGAAGTCGTATCCGAACCTGTCACCTTCTCGCACTACAGCATTGGGGTTGTTCATGTCATACTGCACCTCGTCGGAGTTGGGCGCATAGGTGCCGATGGCGTAGGTGTTCAGGTTGTGGAAATTGTTTGCTCCCAGCAGATCCTCCATCGTCTGGTAGTGCATGCCTTTATTCGTGGCAGCCTGCAGTCCGATATTCCAGATGCTGTTCTTTGTAAGTTGCTTATGCAGCGCTGTGGAGAAGGCGATGTTCAGGTTGTCGTTATGCTTGGCCTGCAGGTAATACATGGCGTCGGCACCCTGTTCGTTTACCTGTCGGTTGGCGTAATACAGTTTATCCCAGTCGATCTGGCGGTTGCGCTTGCTGGCCGTCATATATTTATAGGAGGTGTTCCAATCCTCCAAGTTCTGGTCCGTGCGGTTACGAATATCTGTCTCATCCCACACGTCGTAGTAGCTTGATGGCAGCAGCTTCCAGTAGTCGGGCTGCGGGTTGTCGCTGTCATTGTAGTTCAGTTTGGTACTCTTATAGATAGAGTATCTGCCTAACAGTGAGGTGGTCAGACGGGTATCGTCATCGATCTTCCAGTCCCAGGTCAACAGGGCAGTAGGCGAGAAGTCGTGCACCACGCGTGAGTTACGCTTCTTGCCGTCTTGCCATCCCCAGTAGGGGTTATACTGGTTGTTGTTGGCCAACCAGTACATCTCGTCGGTAGAGGCACCCTGAGAGGCGCGCTCGGTGGGGTTACCCCAGGTGACGAATGAGATGGCGTGCTCGTGCTTATCTCCTAACAGTTTCTCTACACCGAGGAAGTAGGACAGTGAGTTGTAGAATGTTCCTTCTACATATCCCTCGTTGGCCCAACGGTAGGTGATATTGGCCGAGTAGGCCCATCCCTTCTCGTTCAGTCCACTGTTGTAGGTGTACATGCCGCGCACCAGGTAGTTACGGTTGGCGCCTGTCAATGTCAGTCGTTGTCCGGTAGCCATGTTGGCCGGACGGAAATTGTAGTTGTTCGATCCTGCCATACCCGTCATGGAGAAGTTGTTGTTCTCAAAGGGTAGCGCGAACTCCACGCCTTTGGTCTGCTGGTTCAGACCACCCACAAGTGAGTAGCGGAACTGCCCGCTCTCCATGTCGTTCATCTGCACGCCGTTGATATATACATCATTGAAACGCTGATTGAACGCACGGTAACGGAAACGTACGGGTGAAAACAGGTAACCCACCTCATTGGCATAGATATTATTGTTGGAGCTGATGATGGTGACATTCTGCGACATATCATCATCCTCGCCCAACTGTGCCTCCGTAAAAGTAAAGGAGGATTCCTCGATGGTGGCTTCCTTCTGTCCCTCTGTTCCACTGACTTGCGCAAAGGCAAATGGTGTGTAGCAAAGAGCTAACACAGCTAATAAAAGCTTCTTTTGCATATAATATTCTGGTTAGTATTTCTTGCAAAGATAACATTTATTATTGGAAGTGCAAAATTAATTTAATAAAAATAGCAGATCACCCATCGTTATTTGAAATATTATTGTTATCTTTGTGGCAAATTCTTATACTACTCTTATGAAAAAACTGAATATTGTCTTGGTCATATTACTTTGTTTTGTGACCATCTGTCTGCAGGCACAGAAAGAACAGAAAAGTTATACGGTCTATGCAGTAGGCTTTTATAACCTGGAGAATCTCTTCGACACTTGTCATGACGAGGGGAAGAACGACTATGAATACCTTCCTACGGGTGCCAATAAGTGGACGGGGATGAAATATTCTCACAAACTGCGTAATATGTCGAGAGTGCTCTCAGAGATGGGTACTGATGTGCTTGCAAATGTGGGTTGCTCATTCATCGGCGTGTCAGAGGTAGAGAATGCCAAGGCCCTTTCTGATCTTTGTAATCAGGAGCCCCTGAAGGCCCGTAACTTCCAGTTTGCTCATATCGAGGGTCCTGACCGTCGTGGTGTTGACTGCGCCCTGCTTTATAACCCCGCGCTGTTTCAGGTAGACTCGATGTACCTGGTGCCCTATGTACCTGAGGAAGAGAAAGACAGCACCTTTAAGACTCGTGGCTTCTTTACAGTATGCGGCAGACTGGCCGGAGAGCCTGTATCTGTTGTCGTATGCCACTGGCCCAGTCGTTTCAGTACCTCTTATTATCGTGAGGTGGCAGGCCGACAGACCAAGGCTGTGGTGGATGACCTGAGAAGGAAGAACCCTGAGATGAAAGTCTTTGTGATGGGTGACTTGAACGACGATCCCATCAATACCAGCGTGACACAAGGGCTGCGTGGAAAGGCCAATGTCGACGAAGTGGGCGACGATGACATGTATAACCCCTGGTATAACGTGCTCGCCAAGGAGGGGCGCGGCACCCTGAGCTACCAGGGATCCTGGAATCTGTTCGACCAGATCCTCCTGTCGTCTAACCTCATTAATAAGAATAAGGAGCGCAACTACGAGTCGCTGAAGTATTGGAAGAATCAGATCTTCCGCCGTGACTACCTCATACAGCAGGAGGGTAACTATAAGGGTACTCCCAAGCGTACACATGCCGGTGGTGTATGGCTCGACGGCTATAGCGATCACCTGCCTACCGTGGTCTATCTGGTAAAGGAGAAGAAGTGACAGAGTATCATCCGCTGCAACCCTTCCTGCCCGAGAATGCCCATGTGCTGATGCTCGGCAGTTTTCCTCCCGCCAAGAAACGGTGGTGCATGGATTTCTTCTATCCGAACTATATCAATGACATGTGGCGAATCATGGGACTTGTCTTCTTTCACGACAAGCTTCATTTCGTGGATGAGGCGCAGCGCACCTTCCGTAAGACGATGATTGTGGAGTGGTTGCGGCAGACGGGCATCGCTCTCTATGATACGGCCACTGCCGTGATACGTACGAAGAATACTGCCTCTGACAAGGATCTCGAGGTGGTGGAACGCACCGATGTGGATGCGCTGCTCAGGGAATTGCCAGAATGTAAGGCCATCGTGGTGACTGGACAGAAAGCTGCCGACGTGCTCACGGGGCATTACGGTATCACACAACCTAAGGTGGGCGGTTATGTGCCATTCCCCTTCGAGGGGAGGATTATCAGACTCTATCGGATGCCCAGTTCGTCGAGAGCCTATCCTATGCGCATAGAGCAGAAAGCCGTCTTTTATGAACAGATGTTTAACGAATTAGGATTATTATAAATACAGATATGACAATCATAGGAATAGCTGGTGGCACCGGATCGGGAAAGACCACCGTGGTAAAGAAGATCGTGGAGGCATTGCCACCGCATTGCGTGGCCGTGGTGCCCATGGACTCATATTACAACGACACCTCTGACATGACAGAGGAAGAGCGTAAGCAGATCAACTTCGATCACCCTGACGCCTTCGACTGGAAACTGCTGCATAAGCAGATTGCCCAACTGCGCAGGGGAGAGGCTATCGAACAACCCACCTACAGCTATATCATCAGCAACCGACTGAAAGAGACCGTCCATGTGGAGCCTAAGCCGGTGATCATCATCGAGGGTATCATGACACTCGTAGACCGTAAGCTGCGTTCGTTAATGGATTTGAAGATCTTTGTGGATACCGACAGCGATGAGCGACTCATCCGTAATATCCTGCGCGATGTGGTAGAGCGCGGACGTACTGTCGACATGGTGCTCAACCGTTATATGGAGGTGCTCAAGCCGATGCATGAGCAGTTTATCGAGCCCACCAAGAAGTACGCCGATATCATCATCCCGCAGGGTGGAGAGAACACCAAGGGTATCAATATCATCTGTAAATATATCGAAGGACTGGCACGGTAATAAGTATTACCATGCTATTCCTTCACTTCCTCTGCCACAACTTCCTGTGCGTTATTTGCCGGGGCAGCTTGCTCTTCAAGCTGTTGCTGCATCTTGAGGTATTGTTTTCTCACGCGGTAAATCTTCAGGGCGTTGATACACTCCACAATACCGTATAATACCAAGCCCCAGCCTAAGAGCTTGAAGGGCAGGGCGGCCATCTCCATGGGGCGCACAACGGTATAGATGCCCACGAGGAGAATGACGATGGGGAAGAGCCAGTAGATAACGCCAATGCTGCTGAACTTACGGGCGGTGATGAGGTTGACCAGTTGGTTGATGGCACCCAGAATCAGTATGGCTGACAGGGTGTATAGCAGTCCTTTGACGAAATTGCCGGGCATCACGGCCAGGATAATACCCAGGATCATACTGCCGATACCCACGATGGGGTAGGAGGGCTTGACGAGTGCCTTCAACTGTTCTGCTCGCTCCCGGTCGACAACCGCCGTGGTATCGCTGTCACTACGCATCTCCATCATCATGTTCCATTGCTCTGCCGCCGACTGCACCCTGCGTTTCTCCACGTAGTAGGCAATGACGGATATCAATCCGCTGATGAAAAACAGGGCTCCGAAGATGAGCGTCATCCAATGTACCATGTCGTGGCGGTAGATCACCAGCATATAACCGACTGCTATCGCGCATACCGAGCGCAGCAGTGAACTTTGTAGTATCCTCATGATGTTATTCTTATTTTTCTTGCGAAATTAATAAATTCTGCTGAACAAACCAATTTTTTTATTAATTTTGTAGGCAAATACGACGATAATGACAACCTTATATTTAGTGAGACACGGGGAAACCGTTGACAATGTGAACCAGATCATGCAAGGGCAGACACAAGGACAGCTCACCGATAATGGTGTGCGACAGGCAGAGCAGTTGGCCGAGGAGATGTGTCGGGTGCCTATCGATGTGTTTGTTTCCAGTGACCTGAAGAGAAGTATGGATACCTGTAGGATCATTGCTCAGCGACATGACAAGGAGATCGTTACCACACCCCTGTTGCGGGAGCGCGACTGGGGCGGGTTTACAGGGAGGTTTATCCCCTCGCTGAAGGATGAGGTGTGGCCCGATGATATCGAGTCATTAGACGAATTGTTGAGTCGCGCTCGTCGCTTCTTGTCGTTTATCAAAGAGGAATACCCCGGTAAGAAAGTGCTGGCTGTGGGGCATGGCATCATCAACAAGGCTATCCAGGCGGTGTATTTCGACAAAACGATGAAGGAGATCCCACGGATGATGAATGCGGAAGTAAGGACTTTGGAATTATAATGAGCAATAACCAATCACTAACAAGCAGACCTCAAGGACTTTCGTATAGACAAAAATAATAAGGACAGGGCCACTCCCGTAGACCTGTCCTCTAATCTATAACCTAAATTACTAACCTAAAAACCTTAATACTACTAATCACTAACCATTATATAATATCTATTTTATTTATCAATTATCAATTTTCAATTGCCTATGGCGATTATCGTCGCGACTCGGCACAGTACAAGCCAGCTTGACTCTGCACTCGCTGCTCCGATAATTATCAATTCTTATCGGTGTCCTCCGAAGTGACCGCCACCGCTGTTTCCACCACGGCTGCCGCCGCTGTGTGAAGAACCGCCACTGCGTGTCATGCCACCACCTCTTGAACCACTGCTGTGTGAGGAGAAACCGCTGCTTCTTGACGAACTGCCTCTTGAGAAGCTGCTGCCGCTGCTACTGCTGCGTGAGGGAGAGAAGGTGCGGTTGGGGGTAGAATAGCTCCTATTGGTGCTACCGCTTCTCATCTGTGAGCTGCTGCCAGGGTATGAGCGACTGCCCACCGTTGAGCGTGTGCTGCTCTCACGACTGCCACCGAAGCGACCGCTGTTACCATAGTTGTAACCACCGCCTGAGCGTGTTCCTACATCACTGTGACGCCTGTTCTCTATGCTGCGGTTGATGCTGCCACGATTGATGCTGCCACCTCTGTTGCTCTCGATGCGTCCGCGCTCTATTGGAGCATTGATGCGTTCCAGTCCACGACCGCCATGATTGCGGCTGAAGTGCCCGCTGAGGTTGCGATAGTCGCCACGGTCGAAGCCGTTGCGCATACCGATACCACGGCTGTTGTGGGCAATACGGTGATCTCTTCCGAATACACGTCCGTGATACCAGCTACGTCCACCGTTTACATGCCAGCTGTGAGCACCGCGGTAGGTCCAGTAGAAGTTAGGACGACCGAAGTAGAAGTAGGTGCGATGGGGATAACGGGCATAAACACTGAAGTGCCAGTAGCCTGCGTCCCAGTATAACGGGCGATAGAAATAGTTGGCTGCGCAATAGGCTCTGTACTGCCAATCCAACAGGATGTAGCTCAGATCCAGATTACGTCGGGTCCAATAAGTACCATACAGATCATCATAATTGTCTATGCTGAGCAGATAATCGAGGTTTATCTCGTATGCTGCCTCATACTGATCTTGTGTAAGGTTCAGCTCGTATGCCATCTTGTCGGTAAGGAACAATGCTTGGTCACGTGCCTGCTCGTAACTCATGGCATTCGCTGCTACTGTTGTCGTAAACAGAACTGTTAAGGCAATCATCCACTTTTTCATAATCGTATATTTTAAATGTTATTACTCGTTGTTATTCTTTCACATTGCAAAGAAACAACAAAAAAAAGAGTCTTACAAAGGATTTTCCCTACTTCGCGAGGGAATTTCCCTATTCATCATTTTGTGCTGATAACTGTATGCTCATGATGGTGTGGCAATGGAGGAACGGTTTTATGATGATGAGACACGGATTGGGTAACTACCGAAAGGAGTCCGGAGCCTCCGGACTCACAGTCCAAGTACTCCGGACTCCCAGTCTTAGTACATAGGACTCTCTTCTATGATACCTTAATCCAAAAGATATATGTATATAATAAGGTACGTATGGGTGTCATGCCCCCGTTATTTTGCCATATTATCCTCTTCAAAGGCTGCTTTTTACCTCTACAAGATATATACAAAAACTCTACAAGCATCATTTTTCAACACTTCAAACAGTTTCTTTGATTTTATGTAAATACCTAAAAACTAATTAGATAAGATAATATTACTGTTTTACATATGTTTTTACACAACTATACAAAGCCCAATTTTTTATTTTGAATTTTCATTTTGTTTTGCTATATTTGCATTATTAAACGAATAGCCTATGTTCAGATCAAAAAAAGTCAGTCAATCGATCAAGGACCTGGATACCTACATGGAGCATTTGGATGAGTGCACCTTGGTATTCAAGAATGGGGTCAAGCATTTTCTGGACGGCTCATCGGCTGAGTTCCAGGATAATCTGAATACGATAACGAAGTTACGAGATACCACTACCGAGTTGCGCAGGAACATCGAGAATGAGTTTTATTCGTTGGCCATGTTGCGAGACAACCGGGTGGATATCATGCAGTTGTTGGAGCGTTTGGATAAGATCGCCGATCTGTTGTTCAAGAATCTGTGGCAGTATGATATAGAGGTGCCTTTCTTCCCGGCTGAGTTGACCGTGAATTTCCTGAAGCTCATCGAGATATCATCGTTGGCGGTGGAGGGGAGTATCGAGGCAGCGAAGATCTATTTCCGTAATCCCTCGCATATCACGGAGAAGATCCACCGGATCTACTATTTCGAGAAAGAGGTGATGAAACAGGCGCAGGGCATCAAGCGACAGGTATTCCACGAGATGGATAATATGAAACTCAGTCAGAAGTTCCATCTGCGTTATTTCACGCTCCATATAGAGGAGTTGGCAGAGGAAGCTGTCAGGGTAGCCGATCTGCTCTCTATCATGATGATCAAACAAAATATTTAGCATGGAAATCGTATTGACAACCATCTTCCTGTTACTGCTGAGTGTCTGGGTAGGGCGCCAGGAGATTGCCTACAGCTTTGCAGGACTGCACGTCGCAGAGATACTGTCTCTGAAGACGTTCAGTACCTATCTGCTGTTGGCTATCCTCATGGGAACCGGCTTGTTGCTGCTCCTGCCTTACCATGCAGAGAACTTCCAGATGGGTCGTCTGAGCGATTTGGTGACGGTCATGCTACTGACCATCCTGGTGGTGAACAGCTTGAACATGCACACATCGGTGGTGATGGCATTCTGGGGAGCCATCGGCGGACTGGTGTATTTCTATCATCCCTCATCGGGGACATACCCTTTCTTGTCGTTGATCCTCTCTTGGTTGGTGATGCCTTTGTGCAGCGTCTTCCTCACCTATTTATATTATAGGGTGATCGAGCGGTATGCCAAGCAGTCGGATGACCACCTGTTGCAGCGATTCTACAATATCCGTCAGGTGGCTTTTGTGGGTGTTGTTGTCTGTGGCATTGCCCTGACATACAATTACTTCCTGCTCTTTAACCCCCTGTTGAGTGCCGTTAATGATCATCTGTCGTTGGGAAAGGCGGGGCTTGTCGTGTTCTTGCTAGTTGCGGCATTATCGTGTTTCGTGGCTGCCGTACGCCGTGTGCGCAATGGCTTTGGCACTACCAAGATCATCAACCGGCATATCGCCTCGCTCTACTCGCTGATCACGGTGATTGTCGTCTCTACCATCGTCAGCATACTCTGTGCACTGTCGATACCCGCCGTATTGTCGGCCAACCAGGTGAAAGAGTGCAACAATATCTATCTGGATCCCGAGAAGAAATATATCCATCTGCTGAATGTGGGCACGATCAGTCTGCTTACCCCCCTGTTAGCCTTCCTGCTGAGTATGCTGATGGCCTCCCTGATAGACGATCTTTATCTGAAGACGGCCATCGTGGTGTTTATCGTGATGCTCTCCGTCTTGGCGCATCTCTATTTCAACCAGTGGATGAAACACAGTCGTACGAAGATGGCCTTGAGCGACGAGCTGCATCGGAAGGAAGAGGTGGATCGCGAGATGAACCGGCTGGATGTGCTGGCGGTGACCTCGCAGTTTGATGTGCTCTCCAAGGAGATCGACTTAAAGCAAAGGGAATTGATCAACCTTTCGCTTTATCTTCGTCAGCAGCGTGACTACCTGGAGGATATGAGCAAGCGCCTGTTGGCCAGTGCCCATATGGAGGATGTCGACGAGATGCGCCGGGTGGTGACCCAGCAGGCTAATGAGTTGCATGACAATATCAAGTTGTCGGAGGAGATGGACCAGTTCTTTACGCAGGTGGATGAGATGCATAAGAACTTTGTGGGGCGCCTGAAGATGCGCTGCCCGGATATCTCTGAGCGTGAGAAGCGCCTTGCCATCCTGCTTCGGTTGGGCTATTCGAGCAAGGAGATCGGCAGTCTGATGAATATAGAAACCAAGAGTGTGGAGATCGGGCGTTATCGTCTGCGTAAGAAACTGAAGATGGATCGCAGCGAGAATATCGTTCATTATTTGCAATTGCTATAAGTACTAATCAATCAATATTTACTATTAATCTTACAAATCATGAAGAAGAAACTTTTATTACTTTTGTGTGTCATGCAGCTGGGAGCTGTAGCGATGGCGCAGGAAAATGATGAGGTACGCTACAACCAATATGGTGTGCAAGTGGATCGTAAGGAGTTGAAGACTGAGGCAAGAAACAATATCCTTGTCTTCGAGTCAAAAAAACAGGATTACAAGGTATGGTTTGATAACCGTGTACAGGTGGACGGCGCCACCTTCTGGGGGAAGAATCCCGACTATAATCCTATCGGTAACGGTGTTTCCTTACGCCGTGTACGCTTTGCCATGAAGGCACAGTTGACGAAAGACTGGTATGGTGAGGTGGATATGGATATGGCCGACGGTACTTTTGAGTTGAAGGATGCTATCATCGAGTACGACGGTTTGAAGAACTGGGAGTTTAAGATGGGTAACTTCAAAGAGGAGTTCTCTATGGAGCGCACCAGCAGTTCGCGCTATCTGTCATTGATCGAGCGTCCTATGGTTACTCAGGCATTGGCTCCTTCCCGTCACCTGGGTGTGCAGGCTGCTTTCCTGACGGAGTATTTCCGTTGGTCGGGTGGTATGTTCTTCCAGGAGGTTGCCGGCTCAGAGGAGATCACCAATGTGCAGGATAACAACAAGGACTTTGGTCGCAGCCAGGGTTATTCATTCACCACGAAGGCTGGTTGGATGCCTCATACCAAGGACCGCACCAAGGGATTCTACCTCGGCGCGAAGGCTTCTTATCGTACGCCAAAGACTACCGATGCCCCGGGTGACTTCGGAGGTGTCCGTTTCTCTACCCGTAACTCCACCAGTATCAACAGAAAGAAATATATTGATACCGACGTGATCAAGGACGTGAACCACTTCTGGTTGTATGGTACAGAGGCTGCCGCTTACTACAAGGGATTTAAGTTCCAGAGTGAGTGGATAGGAACTCATGTAACGGCAAAGGATGGTAACTACAACTTCGGTGGACATTACTTTACGTTAGGTTATATGCTGTTGGGCGGTAACCAGCACTTCAACGTGGCAGAGGGTGAGTTTACACAGCCCGGCCGTGGAAAGAAATGGGGTGATATCGAGTTGTGTCTGCGTTACGACTACCTCGATCTGAACGACAATGGCGTATGGGGTGGTAGTGGACAGAACTATACCGCTGGTCTGAACTTCTACATCAACAACTTCTTTAAGTTCGCCATCAACTTCCAGCACAGTGACAACGACCGTTATGCCAACGGTAAGGGTAAACTGTTGATCGGACATGATGCTTCTGGAAAGCCTACGGCTGATTACAAGCAGGCTGTAGAACCCAAGGGTAAGGGTGGCGTAAGCTACAATATGTTGGCTGTTCGTTTCGAGATCGACTTCTAATTAAGTGAAGAGTGAAGAATGAAGAGTGAAGAATGAATAATCACGATTAATATAATTATGCATATGAAATCAATAAAATATTTATCCATGATGGCTGCGGCGCTCCTTCTTGCCGCATGTGTAGAAGATAAAGTCTATGAGGGACCATCGACAATCGTTGCTGTAACTCCCGACATTACGGCGCCTACCTCAGAGAACTCGGTGACCATCACTGCAGAGTTCTCCGGATTGCAGGCTATCCAAAGTGCTACCCTCACCTATAATGCCAACGGCACGAAGGCTGATGTGCAGATGACTGGAAGTGGAAATATCTGGAAGGGCGTGATTCCTCCACAACCGGATAAGACAACCGTGAAGTATTTCGTGACCGTGGTTAATGAGGCCAATTACTCTACCACCTCAAAAGAGTTGGAGTATGTGGTGGGTGATCCTCCTATTGAGTATGACAAACTGCGTCTGAATGAGCTCTTCGGTGCTGCGGCTACCGATGATGGTAAGTTTATCGAGATCTACAACGGCAGTGATAACCCCATCAAGTTGAAGGATGTGGTATTGCGCAAGGATGAGGCCGACTGCTGGACAGGTATCGATGGTGAGGTGATTCCTGCACATGGTGTATTTGCCGTGATAGGTGCTAAGGGAACTACTCCTCGTGGATTCTCCAGCGGTTTCTCTGCAAAGAAATCCGTATTGGTAGAGTTGGTTGATCCGAATGGCACAGTGATTGATAAGTTCCAGCGTGGTGAGAAAGCCGACGGATGGGGCAACCAGTCATTAGCCAATGTGAAGGTTGCTTGGGGTCGTGTGCCCGATGGCACTGGTAAGTGGATGCAAGTTGATCCTACACCTGGTGAGAAGAATGCCACAACGGGTGTTGAGGACGATACTGTTGTTCAGTGATATCAGTTCACAGTTCATAGTTCATAGTTTAAAATAAATAGTTATCGTTAACGTTATCGTTATCGTTTAAAAAAATATATTATGGCAAAAGAAGAATTAAAGATTGGAGAGATATCCAAACCTCGTTTTGAGTTTCGTAGTTTCGGACGTTGTTTCTGTGAGGCAGCCAAGCGTATGGCTCGTCTGAGTGTACCTGTTCCTGAGAAAGTGTGGGAGCGCCGCAGCACAGAGACCTATATTGTGAGTCGTACCAATGATGTGAACAACACCAAGATACGTAACGGCAAGATGGATATCAAGACCTACGTACAGACCGTTGACGGACTGGAGCAGTGGAACCCGTTGATGAAGGGTGAGTTCCCCATTGCTAAGGAAGTGTTGGAGAAGGATGTATTCCCTGCCTTTAAGGTAGAGGGCATGCCCGTATTGGATAAGGACACCTACACCCAGGAGGAGTTCCTCGAGATGATCGACAAGCACCCCGACCTGCAAGCTGTCAAGGTGGAGAAGGTACGCTATGGATATATGGTTAACGACACCATCTGTGAGACAGGTGATGTGTATATCAACGGAGCCTTGGTAAAGACCATCAATTCTGAGTCAACGGAGATCGAGGATATCAAGAAGACGATTGCCGATGTAGGATTGGAGGGTGTGGAGAACATCAACTACCTGCAGGCTATCAAGCGAGTGATAGGTATGATTAATAAACCATTAGCAAACTGATCATTATGGCACAAGAGATAGAAAGAAAATTTTTGGTAAAGGGAGACTTCAAGAGTGAGGTGTTCAAGAGTACCCGTATCACACAGGGTTATCTGAGTAGTGTTCCTGAGCGTACTGTCAGGGTACGTGTGAAGGGCGACAAAGGCTTCATCACCATCAAAGGTATTGGTAATGAGACAGGTGCCAGCCGTTATGAGTGGGAGAAGGAAATCCCCGTGGAGGATGTTCATGAACTGTTGAAGATCTGTGAGCCGGGTGTCATCGACAAGACCCGTTATTTGGTGAAGAACGGTGAATACACCTTTGAGGTGGATGAGTTCTATGGGGATAACGACGGACTCACCGTTGCTGAGATAGAGTTGCCCAGCGAGGATGCTGCCTTCAACAAGCCGGCATGGTTGGGTGAGGAGGTAACCGGTGATGTACGTTACTACAACTCCATGCTCATGAAGAACCCGTATAAGAACTGGAAGTAAAGTATTACTAATGATCACGAGGGATGAGGCTACTTGTGAGAGTGGCACATCCTTCGTGAACAACGGAGTGACGTTATGAACGAATCGGAGAACAAAAAGACAAAACCGTTTGATCCACTCGATCTGAACAACTATAAGATTGAGAAACTGCCCAAGATGCAGAAGTCGGGCTTCGAGCGTTTCCTACAGCGCATCGGTGGTCCGTTGGCTATCCTTGCCTTTATCCTGCTCTACTGGGTGGCCGACATGCCGTTCATCAACCATATCGATACCAATAAAGAGACCACGACACTTACTGCCTCGGCCGTCAAGCGATACGACCAGATCAAGGAGACAATGACCAAACAGATGACTGCCGTGGAGGGTGAGAAACAGGCAGAGGTGAGTGAGGTGCAGATAGAGACAGCCACACACGATCGTTTCATCCGCATCAACTACGCCATGCTGGCTATCTTCGTGGCAGCTATCATCCTATGGATCACCGAGGCCATACCCAACTACCTTACCTCATTGATGGTGATCTTGGGCATCGTCCTTACGGGAATCACCACGGATAAGACAGCCTATGCCCAGTTGGGACATCCGGTGATGTGGCTGAATATCCTGTCGTTCATCCTGGCGAGTATGTTGGTGAAGACACAGGTGGCCAAGCGCTTTGCCCTGTGGTTCGTACTCAGGTTTGGTAAGAATGCCAGTGGTATCATGCTCAGCTTCATCGTTATCAATGTGGTGTTGTCGGCCTTTATCTCTGCCACTACGGCCAAGGCCGCTATCCTCTTGCCTATCTTCATGGTGGTGGCAGCCATCTACGGTGCTACCGGTGGAGAGAACAGGAATAACTTCGGTAGGAACCTTATCCTGCAGAATCTGTTCCAGATCAATCTGGGTGCCAATGCCTTTCTTACCGGTTCGGGTGCCACGCTGTTGGCCGGCGCACTGATTGCCGGTGCCATGGGCTGGGGATCGTTCAGTTATCAAGACTGGTTTACGGCTGCATTCCCGATGAATATCCTGCTGATCTTCATCGGTTGGTTTGTGGGTGTCAAACTGATCTTCCCCATGAAGAAAGAAGAGCGGGTGCCGCAGATACCTGGTGGTATGGATCGTTTGCGTGAGGAACTGAACAAACTGGGTAAGATGCGTGCCGATGAATGGAAAGCCGTGGCTATCTTTGTATGTGTGCTCATCCTTTGGGCCACCGACAAACAGCATGGCATCAATCAGACAGCCGTTGCCTTTATGGGTGCTGTGGTTGCCCTGTTGCCAGGTGTCGGCGTAGTGAAATGGAATGATGTGGATATTCCGTGGCATCTGTTGCTGTTCTCTGCCGGTGCCTACACCTTAGGAGCTGGCTTTGATGCGACAGGACTGCCGGGCACGATGATCGACGCATTGTTCACCAGTATAGGTATCACACCGGAGACGCCCTTCTGGGTGCTCTACTTTATCCTGACGGCAGGCATGCTGCTCTTCTCACTGGTCTTCCAGTCGAAGACAATGCTGACACTGATCTTTGTGCCCATTGCTATCGGTGTGGCGCAGAAGAATGGCTATCCCATCATGAGTCTGGCCTTCCCGGTGGCTATGCTCGTAGGACATGTCTATGTGCTGCCATTTAACAGTAAACCGGCAGCCTTGCTCTATACGACCAATCAATACAGTTGGAGCGACACCTTTAAGTTCGGTATCACCATGATGTTTATCAGTTGGCTGATGATCATCTTGTGGGGACAGACGGTATTGAAGTGGTTAGGCTACACCAATGGTGTTTTCTTTTAATGTTTAAGTGATGTAAGTGGGCGACAGGAGTATATTAACCTTATATAATTGACATGATAGGAATCAACTGTAAGATACATGACAGGAACACGCTGGAGTTTAAGATCGGCTATCAGGTGCCGGAGGGAACTGCGTTTAATGACTTCGAGATGTGTACGTGGATCTATATCCCCGAGGCACTCGATGTGAACCGCCATACCTATTCGCGTGAGAATTTCTATCGTGACATGCTCTCTTATATGAGGTTAATAACGCCTGTCTATCCTTTGGAAATGTTGGCACACTCCGCAGAACTGCCTTATCAACTGCTGGAGAAAGCCTGTAAGACGATCGTTGCTCAGCCGACCAAACAGAATCAAGTGGACTACGAGAAAGAGATCAAGTCGTACGCCTCTATCTTCAAGAGTAGTCTGCGTGACACCTGTAAGCATCTCGTTACGGTAGAAGACAGCCGACTACCCATTCTTGTGATGCAGATGGTTGAGCAGATCCGTCAGGTGCACCACAACTATCGTTCTCTGTTTGAGTATCTGCAAAAGAACGGTCTGGATTCATCACTGATGATCTATTTTACCTATGGTGATGAGTTCTTGGTCAACACCACAGAACAGCACCTCTTCAAGATGCTTAAACGGATGAAGGAGGATCGCCCCATGATGTATAAGAAGATCCTGCCGACGGTCAGTGTGCTGATGGATGAAAACAAACAGTATGCCCAGCAGCATGATTATATGTTGCCGGCAGAGGATAGTCTGGATGATAATGCCCAGTTTGTGTATCATGCCGGTCAACTGAAGAAATATATGGAGAGTCATCTCTATCTGCCCACGCATAAACGACGTAATGCGGTGTTCCTCGAACAGGTGGTGTTCAGTCTGGCTGCCGGATTGTCGATGGTGTTCGCCACGGTTATCTCCTTCGCTTTTCAGCAAACCTATGGTAACTTCACCCTTCCTTTCTTCATGGCCTTGGTGATCAGTTATATGTTCAAAGACCGTATCAAGGAACTGGTGCGCAACTACTTTGCCAATCGTTTGAGCAGTAAGATCTTTGAGTATCGTATCAATATCAATGTGGACGATATGAAGTTAGGATGGTGTAAGGAGGGTGTTGATTTCCTGACTTCTGATAAGACCAATCCGCATTCACTGAAGGTCCGTAACCGTCATTCACCGTTGGTGATCGGTCGTGGCACTGAGGAACAGATTGTCTTTTACCGTAAGAAGATCCACTTGAACCGCAAGGCAGTAGGTAAGATGTCTGCCTATCCTCTGCAGGGCGTACATGACATTATCCGTTATAACCTGTATGAATATATGCGTAAGATGGATAATCCCCAGGTGCCGTTGTGTGTTAATCACGGAGACGGAGAGATGGAGGAGGTACAGGGCAACAAGGTGTATTATCTCAATTTTGTCTTCCGTCTAAAGGATGCGCATAACAAGTTGTATCGCCGTTATCGGGTGTGTCTGTCGCGTGTAGGAATACTAAATATTGAGGAAATAGAATAAAAATCAGCCGTTATGAGAACTTTTCTAACTTATCTTTTCAGCATGATATCCCTGTCGGTTGTTCTTACATCGTGTACGAGCAGCAGTACGGTGAATATCTTAATATTGAACAATGGTGAACAGACACTGACTAATAAGACGGTGGAGGTGCCTGTCGTGGAGGCACGACAGTGGTTGGGCGCAACACCGGATGATAGTCTGTATCTGCTTAATGAGAAGAACGAACCGGTGAGATACACCTATAATGCCGATCGCACGGCTATCCGCTTTACGCTGCCCATTGCACAGAAACGATCACAGAAGAACTATTCTGTGAATACCGGTGATCCCAGTCTGATGGATAATCTCTTTGCTTTCAGACAGAAGAAGATCCGTGTGACAGTGAGGTAGCAACACGTTTATCGCTTACCTGCAACCCTCTTCAGAAAGATACCAGTGATAGAGTCGGTGGATACCCTCCTTGAGAGATACCTGATGATGCCATCCTAATTGGTGCAGTTTTGTGACATCAGTCAGTTTCCTTGGTGTACCATCGGGTTTGTTGGCATCCCATATAATCTTGCCCTGATATCCTATCTCACAGACAATCATCTCTGCAGTCTCCCGTATGGTGTGTTCCTCACCGGTTCCGATATTGATATGGCAGTTGCGTATCTCCTGATAATGGTCATTCTTTGATGATGATGTCTCGCTATAGGTGTCTTTGAAATCTACATGCAATAAGATATGTACGCAGGCATCGGCCATTTCCTCACTCCAAAGAAACTCGCGCAGAGGACTTCCTGTACCCCACAACGTGACATGATCAGGTGTGATGCCGTAGTATGACAACACATCTAAGATGGTTTCCTTGGATGCTTGTTCATTGGCTATCAACCCCTGCGGGGTGCTGACGGGGCGCCTCCTAAGATCTTGCCTTACAGCCTCCCAGTTGTTTTCATACAGACACTTGCCAAGATAAATCTTACGGATCATGGCAGGAAGCACATGACTGTTCTCCAGATGGAAGTTATCGTTCGGTCCGTATAGATTCGTAGGCATCACAGCGATATAGTTACAACCGTATTGAATACTCAGACTCTCGCACAGTTTCAGTCCTGCGATCTTGGCAATGGCATACGGCTCATTGGTATATTCCAGTTCGGATGTCAGCAACACATCCTCACGCATCGGTTGTGGAGCCATGCGCGGATAGATACAGGTAGATCCTAAGAAGAGCAGTTTCTGAACCCCGTGCTTCCAACTCTCCCCAATCACGTTCTGCTGAATCTGCAGATTCTGATAGATGAAATCAGCCCTTTGGGTGAGGTTGGCCATGATACCACCTACATGGGCGGCTGCTAAGATGACGGCCTCGGGCTGTTCCTCATCGAAGAACTGCTTGACGGCCATGGGGTCTAAGAGATCCAGTTCTTGGTGCGTTCGTCCTACCAGGTTACAGAATCCTCTTGCCTGCAGATTCTTCCAGATGGCAGAACCTACCAATCCCCGGTGCCCGGCCACATAGATCTTTGTATCTTTCTTTAATGCTTCCATGATCTTTTTGTGTTTGATTACCTGCGATCCTCGTGTTTCGATGTATGCTTCATGTCATGATCCACCATGATCTTTACGAGTTGCTCAAAGGTGGTCTTCCTTGGGTTCCATCCTAAGAGAGCCTTCGCTTTGGAGGGATCACCTAACAGTTGTTCTACCTCTGCCGGACGGAAATATTTGGGGTCAACCTCAATGAGTACCTTACCGGTAGCCTTGTCAATGCCTTGTTCTTCCAAACCTGTTCCTTTCCATTCTATCTCTATGCCGGCATGGTGGAAGGCTAATGTGGCAAACTCCCTTACCGTATGATATTCGCCCGTAGCGATGACGAAATCATCGGGTTGTTCCTGTTGTAGAATGAGCCACATACACTCTATATAATCCTTGGCATATCCCCAGTCGCGTAAGGCATCCAGGTTACCCAAATACAACTTGTCTTGCAGACCGTGAGCGATACGTGCTGCGGCAAGGGTGATCTTTCTGGTAACGAAGGTCTCTCCGCGGCGCTCACTCTCATGGTTGAAGAGAATGCCATTGCAGCAGAACATGCCATAACTCTCACGATAATTCTTGATGATCCAGTAACCATAGAGCTTAGCTACTCCGTAGGGACTGCGCGGATAGAAAGGGGTTGTCTCTTTCTGCGGCACTTCCTGCACCTGACCGTATAACTCCGAGGTAGATGCCTGATAGATCTTGCATTGTTTGTCGAGTCCACAGATGCGAACGGCTTCTAACAAACGTAAGACACCAAGGGCATCGGTATCGGCCGTATATTCAGGTACATCGAAACTTACCTTTACATGACTCTGTGCAGCGAGGTTGTAGATCTCGGTTGGCTTGATCTCTCCGATGACACGTATCAGCGAAGAGGAATCGGTCATATCAGCCCAATGCAGGTTTACCAGTCGCGATTTCTTCATGTCGCGCACCCATTCGTCAAGATACAGATGTTCTATTCTTGCCGTATTAAAAGAAGATGACCTGCGCATCAGTCCGTGTACCTCATACCCTTTATCGATCAGAAACTCTGCAAGATACGAACCGTCTTGTCCTGTGATACCCGTAATTAAAGCTACTTTCTTCATAATCGTAATGACTTCTTTCTCTTGCGAAGTTACGGAAATGTGATAGCTCTTCAAAATTATTTTATTATTTTTAGGATGATAGTCTATAAACTTTCAGGAAAGAAAGTGAAAGCGGATGGAAATAGCAAACAAACGAATACTATTTTTTTGATTTACCTGATTATATACTAAAAACGTACTTTTATCGTTAGTAATAACAGTGAAAAGGCATATGCAAATAAGAAACTTTATTATTACCCTGCTGGCTATTGTTAGTGGGCAATCCCTTTATGCTCAACAGAATAAGTGGCTCAAGCCCTTGGAGGGTTTGAACTACCAGATAGAGATGCAGGGTACAGTCTCTGCAGACCGTACACCATTATGGCAGAATGCGAATAAACACGGACTGAGTTCTCTGGAGAAGACGAATGGTTATCTAAGAGGATCTCTCAGTCGTAGTATCGAAGAAGACGCCGACCGCAAGTGGGGATTAGGATATGCCGTCGACCTAGTTGCTCCTTATCATTACACCAGTGATGTGATTATCCAACAAGCTTTTGTGGAAGCCCGTTGGATGAAGGCGATGCTTACGGTAGGTAGCAAGGAATGGCAGCAAGAACTGAAGAACGATACCTTATCGAGCGGTAACCAGACGCTCGGTATCAATGCCCGTCCGGTGCCGCAGGTGCGACTGGGTATCGACTACTTTACTATTCCTTATACTAATGGTTGGCTGCATATGAAAGGACACGTTGCATACGGTAAGATGACCGATGATAACTGGCAGCATGACTTCACCCAGAAGTTATCCAAATACACTGATGACCTGATGTATCACAGCAAAGCCGGCTATCTGAAGATAGGCAATGATGAGGTGTTCTGTCCGTGGTCGTTGACCATGGGTTTGGAGATGGCCGCTTTCTATGGAGGTACAGCCTATCGCCCTTCGGGTGAAGGTATGGAGGTGCTTCATGGTGAGAAGGGTGTCAAGGGAATGTGGCACTCACTGATACCAGGAGGCGATGAGGTAGGAGAGGAGACCTATCTGAATGTGGCTGGTGATCATCTTGGCAGTTGGTTGATGCGACTGGATTATGATGCAGACTCATGGCGTATCGGTTTCTATGCGGATAAATATTTTGAGGATCATTCTGCTATGCTGCAGTTGGATTATGACGGCTATGGCACGGGAGAAGAATGGACGGTGAAGAAAGACCGTCGTTTCCTGATATATGATTTCAAGGATATGATGCTTGGTATGGAACTGAACCTGCGCGACGGCAGGTGGTTGCAGAATATGGTATTTGAGTATCTCTATTCTAAATATCAGAGTGGACCCATCTATCATGATCACAGTGCCGGCATATCCGACCATATCGGTGGAGATGATAATTTCTACAATCACTATATCTATAACGGTTGGCAGCATTGGGGACAGGTGATGGGAAACCCCTTATATCGTTCTCCAATCTACAATGACGATGGAAAGATAGAGGTAAAAGACAATCGTTTCCGTGCCTTCCATCTCGGTTTTGACGGAGAGATCGTCAATAGGTTAAACTATCGTGTGTTAGGTACCTTCCAAGAGGGTTTTGGTACTTATAGCAAACCCTATACGAGGAAGCGTCGTCAAGGCAGTTTCCTGACAGAGCTGATCTGTACGCCTGGTGGCAGATGGCTTGAGGGATGGACGGTGCGCGGTTCTTATGCCATGGATTTCGGATCGATCCTTGGTAATAACTGGGGCTTCCAACTGACGTTAACAAAAAGAGGATTATTGGGAAAATGAGACATTCTATAATACGATATTTGCTTGGTATGACGCTCCTGCTGTCATGGATGTGCAGTTCTTGCAGTCTTGAGACAGACGGTGCTGATGGAATGGAGGGTTACTGGCATCTGGTGAAGGTGGATACGGTAGAGACCGGTGGTAGCAGGGATCTGTCAGAACAGCTGTTGTTTTGGTCGTTTCAGGTCAATCTTTTGGAAATGAACGATCGCAACGGTAATCATCAAGCTATCTTGTTCCGTTTTGATAAGAATGAGAGTGTGCTACGTGTCTATGAGCCCCATCTGCACATCCCTTCAGATGGTGATCCTCTGACAGATGATCTGTCTTATCTCACACCTTTTGGGATGAGTGATACAGAGGATACCTTCACCATCGAACAGAAGAGTGGCAGTAAGATGATCCTCTATAATGGCATCCTGCGCTTGTATTTTAAGAGAATGTGATGAATAAGGGGAACGCTAACGTTAACCTTAACGTTAACCTTAACGAATCTTTAATAGGAACGTTAACTTAAAAGTTATCGTTAACGTTAACGTTAACGTTATAATTAGAAAATCTTTCCGAACACGATATTGATGAATGTCTTGGTAAGGATCTTGATATCCAACCACCAAGAACGGTGCTCCAGATAATACAGGTCAAGTTCCAGTCGGCGCAGCATCTTATCTAATGTATCTGTATATCCGTTGTAGAGTGTAGCATAACTCGTTACACCCGGACGTATCTGATAGAGATAGACATAACGGGGATCACGCTCCATAATCTGATCGATATAATACTTGCGCTCGGGTCTTGGACCGATAAACGACATATCCCCTTTAAGTACATTCCACAGTTGCGGAAGTTCATCTAAGTGATGGTCACGCAAGAATTTTCCGATGGTAGTCAGTCGTGGGTCATTCTCTATCTGCAGTAATTCTATACCATTCTCCTCCGCATTTGTTTTCATGCTCCTAAACTTATAGATATAGAATGGCTTTCCTCCTAATCCGATGCGCTCTTGTTTGTAGATAGCAGGCCCACCTGTCAGTTTGATAGCCAGATAACAGATAAGCATCAATGGTGAGAAGACAATCAAGCACACGATTGACAAAAGAATGTCGAAGATACGTTTTGTCATACGGCTTTTTTTGTCCTAAGATTAATATACAGGTTAACTACACAATATAATACAGCGTCAATCAGGATGATTAAAGTTGTAGTCATCCAGGAGTACAGGATGCTGTTGAGCAGGATAAAACCAATTGCCATGGAGAGAATACATACCAACGACTGATGTTGTGTCAATCCCATACGCATGAGATTATGATGGATATGGTTTTTGTCAGCTTTAAACAAAGGTTGATGATGTCGTAATCGGTAAATGATCACTCTTATCACATCAGCCAATGGAACGAAAAGCAGTGTCAGTGGTACGATGAGGGCCTCCTGGCGCATGGGCCAGATGGCGGTGTTTGTCATGGCACATTTGATGGACAGGAATCCAAGAATATATCCTAATGAAAGACTTCCTGAGTCTCCCATAAATGTTTTAGTGTTTTTCTCCGGTTTGCCAAAGATATTGAAATAGGCAAATGCCACGATGACGCCTATCATACTGGCAGAGAGTATACAGTAGGTATTCAGGAAGACACCATAGTGTATGAAATATACCAAGAAACCGCTAAAGGCGATGAGGGATAATCCTGCGGCCAGTCCGTCCATGCCGTCAATGAGGTTGATGGCATTGTCAATAAAGACAACAACACAGATAGTTAGCGGTATACCGATATAGGGTTGTATCTCATGTATACCAAAGAGTCCGTATAAATTATTGATATATAGTCCGGCAATCGGGAAAAGACAGGCTGTAATGATCTGTGCGGAAAGCTTGGTAATAGCATTCAGTCCTATTAAATCATCGATGATACCGGTGAGATAGATGATAACCAGGCCAAGCACAAACATGGCACTCCACAAATTGACTGGTAGTGTCTTTTGTTCTGTGAACGACATGTAGATCAATACGATGATCGTAGTAGTCAGCATACTTGGAAGGAACGATATTCCTCCTAATCGTGGTATGGCATTTTTATGTATTTTTCGTTCGTTTGGTATGTCGTAGAGTTTTTTAGTCTTACAGATTTTGAGGATTAGTGGTGTAAAGACCAATCCTAAAAGTAGACTTAACAAGAATGCACCGAGTATATATAATATCATATATTGTCGTTTTTATATATTAATAAAACCGACAAAACAGCTGATTATTGCATGTCTGTTACATTAAAATGTATATTTGTATGATCGTTCTGTATAATGGTTTGTTACCACCATCTGAACTCAAATATCTTAGCGAAATATTTTACGCAGATAAAGAGGAAATTGGTGTACATCCCATTCCTTTTACAGGCAATCACATCCTCCTTGGATATTTGCAGTCGGTTGTGGAGGTTCTTTGTACTGATACCACCGATACGCATGGTGACGAAATCCAGTTTCAGGTATTTCGCATGAATCTTATGTTTATAAAACAGACGCACCATCATGTCATAGTCGGATGCTATGTTATAGTCAAGAGAATACAGTCCATATCGTTGGTATACTTCTCTCTTGACATAGAATGAGGGATGGGCAGGCATAAAACCGAACCGAAGTAGCCAAGGTCTGAAATAGGCAGATGAATAGTATCGGGCACATTTCTCCGGTTGGTCCTGATGTATAAAGTGTACGTCACCGTAAACAGCGTCTATCTTATGATCCTTCTTAAAGGATGCGGCCACCTCTTCGAGGATCCTGTCAGAAGAGTAGAAATCATCAGAGTTGAGTATCCCCACAATATCTCCCGTTGCCCTTTGGATACCCTTGTTCATGGCATCGTAGATACCTTTATCTTTCTCTGCAATGATTTGCATTTTTTCTCCGAACACCTTCTGATATTCTTTTATAATGCTGAGTGTATTGTCAGATGACAGTCCGTCAACGACAATTAATTCGATATCCTGGTAGGTTTGTCTGAGTATACTCTCCAAGGTATCTTTGAGTGTTATGGCGCTATTATATGTTACAGTGATGATAGAGATGGTCATGTCTGTTCAAAAAACTTTTATTTTGCTATTAAAGAATAGTATAGGTTTAGATACTCCTTGAAACAATTTTGCTCATCATATCTTGATTCTGCATGGTTTCGGCATGCAGTTTGATAATTGTTACCAGGGTTATTACTGATCTGTTGTATATATTTACAGGCAGAAGATATATCACCTTGATCGACAACGAATCCGTTAGAGTCGGTAATACACTCCGCACAACCACCTGTATTGTAGGTCACGACAGGTGTGCCACAAGCCATTGCCTCTATATTAGTGGTAGGAAAGTTATCTTCCCATGTCGGATTGAAGAAGACATTTGCGGCCGAATAAAGGGCTGCCAATTCACGAATATCATTGGAACGCTCAATACCGATGATGCCATTTGGAAGACTGTTCATCTGTTTTTTGTTCAGTCCTACTAATACGATGGAATAGTTTTCGGGCAATTCTTCCTTTAGCGTAAAGAAATCATATAGTCCTTTATTCCTGTACCATTTGGAAGCAACACCAAGAACGATCTTGTGATGAGGGGGAATATGATACTTGTCTTTGATGCTTTCATCCTCTCGGGGACAGAATTTGGAGATATCGATACCATTATAAATCTGTCTGATCGTAAACCCTTTGAGGAAGGATTGAGATACTTCCTTTTCTAACCATTTGCTCACAGGTACGATGGTCATGTTCTTTACCGAAAGAAAAGCTTGTCTCTTTTGCTTAAAATTCTGTAGTGAGCGGTCGTAAAACCAACTCTTGGGATATTCATGTGATAAAGGGCATTGATGACACTCGTTCTTCCATTTATCACATGCTTCAGTCATGTAATGCGCGCAGTGTCCGGTAAAAGACCAACAGTCATGCAGGGTCCATACCACGGGTATTCCCGCTTCTTTCAGAAAATGGAATAGTATGGGATAGTTCAGATAGTATCCGTGAATGTTGTGTAAGTGGATGATGTCGGGTGACAGTTGTCGGATATACTCTACCAACTGACGTGTAGCTTTTTTGGAACCTAATCCGTGCCTGTCGAGCAGACGCGTGGCAGCAACGTGTACATACTCGTCCGGCATATTCCCAATATGATAGAGCTGGGATGCGCTGGCATTGGCATATCTGCCGTATGCTATATAACTGTCCCAACCCTGACTGATGGCCAGTTTGCCAATACCCTCTGCGATCTTCCCGTGGGAACCCCAGTTTGCTGTGATATTAATTTGTAGTAGCTTAGGCATCATCAGTATTGTTTGTTACAACTTAAAAAATAGTGAACATGCCGCAGGGGCCAGAACGGTTCGAAATGTCTTCTGTTGATCACTCTCCCGTCGAAAGAGAAGTAGTGCTTGTAGTCTGACTGCGAAAAGACAAATCTGTAATGATTGCAGGCGATATCAATTGCTTGACGGTTGGCATGCTCAAGTTTTCCATAGGGAAATGCAAAATAGTCACATGCCACCTGCAGGTGCTTTTCGATCATGTCCTTACACGTCACGATTTGCTCCTTGAGAATCGTTTCGTCATCCGTGTTGATCATATAGTGATCCATGGTGTGTGCCCCGATGATATGTCCGCGGTCTGATAGTTCCTTCAACTGCTTCCATCGCATCGGTCGCTTCCCGGGTGTCATGACCACGTGGTCGTTAAAGTGCCGGATGTATTCTTCGTTGCCTTCCACATAGTTGGGATTAACAAAGAACAGGGCGTTTACACCATATTTCTCCAGTACGGGTGCAAAATATTGATAGCATTCCTCAAACCCGTCATCGAAGGTAAAGGCCACCAGGGGATGGTCTGGCTGTATCTTTCGTACAATCATATTCACGGCATCTTCCACTCGGATAAAAGAAACCTGTTTAGACAACTCCTTGAGCAGGTGGTCGAATGTAGCTGGTTCTGTTTCCTTACAGATACGGTGCCCATTCAGCAAGTGGATCCCATTTGCCGGATGAGAGAAGGTCCCTAAGATATCCAGGACCACTCTTCTTGCGTATGATCTGATGACAGACATGTTATACTTCAGAAATTACTTTTTTAATAACATCCATTTGATAATGGACATTCCATTTGCGGTCGATCTCTTCAAAGGCAGCCTTCCTGGCGGCAATTCTTTTATCAGGAGAGAGAGAGATCCATTTCTTGACCTTTCCCTTCAGGTCGTTGACATTGTCCTGCTGGAAGAAGTCTCCCGTAATACCTGGTTTGATGGCTTCAAATTCAGGCATCTGATAGGGGAAGTTACCGTGCGTGATGACAGGACAACCAAATGTCAGCGAGTGGATAGCAGTGAGTCCTACGTTTCCGGGAGACACACACACATGAGCATGATAGAACAGTTGTCCGAGGGCCTTTGTCTCATAGCATGGACCATACATCCATACCTGTTGTTCTACACCTGCTCTTTTGGCATATTCCTCTATATGGACGTCCTCTACATCTTTACCCACGAAGACGATGTTGACCAGACAATTCTCTTGTCTTAATTCTTTGATGCAGTCGATCAGCATCTCCAGCTTTTTCCTTTTCTGTATCCTGCCGCAATAGATGATGACAGGATGACTATTATGGAAATGATCCGTATAGACAGAATCGTCGTTTAAACTGTTCCTAAGCTCTTTCTCTGCATCAGAGTCAAGAGAGTTTGCGATGCAATACATCTTCTTTGGGTTGATCCCCTCTTTCTCCATCAGATTCATCGCATACTCACTATAGATGAGCAGTCTGCTATGCAAGCCATAGAACAGTTTCTTGATCATTTTTTTGGGGAAAGACTCACGCCCATACCAACCGTGTGTCCAGGCGATGGTCTTTTTCCCTGTTATCTTCGACAGCAGCAGGATCACCCATGAAGACAGACAATAGGGTTCTCCGTCCATGATATAATAGGTGTAGGGCTTGAAGACCAGTCGTACCGATCCTCTCTGCCAGTAAAAGCGTGAAAAGAAAATGTTCTTCAGTGTCTTCCGATATCCTTTCAGCTTCTCATAGTCGAATGTCTTGATGGGCGTCTTCCATCTGTCACCCAAATAGAAGTCGCATGGAAGGTTTTCTCCCATCAAATGAAATATCGGGAACCGGTAGTGTGGTCCGATATTTGTGATAAAGCATGTCTTGTTAATATCTGCCATCAAACTCCTCAGGAATAACTGTCATATATGATATTCGATCATATTGTCCTGTCTTATCTTATAACGTTTTCCTTTTCGTTATATTGTTTTATTTTCCTATTCTTGCTCATTCCAAACACATATCCGAAGATTAAGAACAGTTTAAAGGATGAGATCCAATAGCCACTGAAGGTTGCTTGTAAGAGGGATCCGAGAAAGACCAGTAAGAGGAACATGTCGAAGTTGTTGACCTTTGACCGATAGAACATGCTTATTCCCATCTTCAGTAATACCAGGAGCAGGATGGTGGTTCCTATTAATCCCATTTCAGCCAGGAAGTCGGTCAGGATATTGTGTGAGTAAAAACCTACCGTCCACCAGATGGAACCTATTCCCCAACCGAAAAGGGGAGAGTCGGCAAAGGCGTTGAGGGCATCTGTCCATGACTGCATTCGTAACACATCGGTAGTAAGTCCCTTAGACACTCTTTCCGCTCCTACCGAGTGGAAGATGTCAAAGTAAGTGGCGATGACGACCATCAAGACACCCACGATGCTCAGAATGATGAGATATTGCACCTTTTTCTTACCTCCCTGACTTCTCTCAAATACCCGATAAACAAGAAAGACGGTGATAAGTACCAGGTATACGAAGGCACCGCGTCCACCTCCTAAGATACACCCCACGGCACATAGGAATATCAGTAATCCCACTGCAATATACGTGATGAGGCCGAGACAGCCTTTGCTTTCTTTGTTGTCCTTCAGATAAAAGAATACATAGAAGAAACAATAGGAAAAGCAATACGACAGATAGTACGATGAATTCTGATAGTCAAAGCCGTCGCCCGTTCCGTTCAGTAAGAAACCGAAGAAAGAACTGAATAAGACGACATAGCCTACCACCAGTGAGACGATGAACAAGAACAGGGGCAACAATTGTAGCAAGGGCTTTTCATAGCCGCCTCTTGCCAGTCGCATGCCCACGTATGTTGCTGGAATGCTCAGTGAACCGTAAGACAGCAGATAGGCAACGTAATTATCATAGATGAAAGTGTGGGGATAGATAAACCCCGTTAACACATAGAGCACTAATATGATGAACAGCGCCAGGAACTGCAGGTAATTACGGAAGGTAAACCTGTTCTTCAATACATCCCATACGATCATGAGATATGCTATACCCGCTATCAGCATGGCTTCTTTGGATTTCATGCCCGACTCTATGAAAATGCCGCTAATCAACAGGAACGAGTTGAACAGCTCTTCAGAGAAGATCACGAAAAGCGCGAATAGTGAAAAGGTATATTTCGATATGCTCATAATCTTTTTGATGTTATTATCTTCGACAACTATTCATTAGAGATCGAGTATTCTCTCGGTAAAACGTTCTCTTTCCGTCTTTTCCTTATAGTCTGATTCTATCAGATACGGTTCGGCACTTGCTATGGCCTTGGCCAGCGAAGAGGGGGTGATGTCTCGCAATGCTGTTCCCAGTTGATATCTGCGGATGATCTTTCCCAGCAAGCCCCCCGAGGGGCCTATGACAGGCTTGTTGTAATAGGCAGCATAACCGATAACCCCGCTCGACAGATCAACAGCTTCGTAGGGTGCCAATAGGAAATCCGCCGTGTAGCAGAGATCAGCTAACAGTTCGTTGCTGCAGAAATAGTCATAGATGATGATCTGGATACTGGATTTTAGTTCTTCCACTAAACGATAAAAGGTATCGTGAATATCCGGATATACCTTCCCCGCAAATACCAGCGTTATCTTTTTCCGTTGTTCTGGACTGATCTCCCGCACAGCCTCTAATATCGTAATGGTTCCCTTGCGTTTGGCTAACCCTCCGAAATGCAGAAAGATGCGTGACTCTTTTCCGATTCCCAATGCTTCCCTGACATTCTTTGGCTGATAGTCTATCTTGTTAAACGGATCCGGCAAAAAGGCAAAGCGGTCGGTATGATACCGTTTGTTAAGATATGCGCTGGCCGAATGGTCGTTAAGCATAAAGACCTTTTCCGTGGATCTGGCATGAGCAAGCAGCCAGTACAGTATCACATTCTTGGCCTTCCTGATCCGGTTCATCTGTTTCCATCGATACAGATAGATATGATAGATGATGCCTGAGATCTTCACTTTGGATGGGAGGATCAACAAGATGAAAGGCAGGAATGCCATCAGGTCAATCAAGAACAGCGCATCAGGTTGGTGCACCTTGATCCTCTTCCTGATGATCAGCGCGTTTTTCCAGGCTGATATCAGGGCATTACCGCTTGCGGCCGCATCCAGTTCCTCTTTTGAGAGGAAGTCAAAGGATACGTTGCTTGTTTGGGGCCATTGATATTTCGTGCTCTCTTCTTTAAATGATTCCGGTATGATCATGACATACTGCACGGTCTGTCGCTCCACCATACCCATGTAGAGATGATGAATATATTCTAAGTGGTGTCCTGTAATATCTTTGTCAAAAATAACTTTCTTCATGGTTTTATTTTATCCAGATACCTGAGGCCTTGTCGTTGATAATCTTATGCAGCTGTATGTTCCCGGCAAGTCCTTGCGTCAGATAGACCAGAGTGGGGATGGCGATGATTCCTACAATCCCCCAACGACACGAGAAGACGAATAGAGGCCAGGCGATGAGTGCGAATAAGACATAGATGATTGTCTGCAGTCTTACATATCCGATGCCGTTGATGAGATACATGTTGATGACTCCGTAGGTCTGCACGAAGACGCTTATTGCCATGGCTGCCGTGACATGATAGGGTATGTCGAGAGAATCTCCGATCCAGAGGAAATATAATGGTTTGGAGACAAGCACCATCAGGATGTGGATGATCAGGATGGCAGCCATACCTATATAGAGCTTGGAGTATACTTTCTTCATCCATTGGAAATCCTTTTTCGTGTAGGCATCGGTAAATGCCGACCAAAAGGGCGAGATAATGGCGATCACCGTCATGTATACAACATTGAAGTATTTGTTGGAGATGTTGTAGACCGACACATATTGTGCTCCCAGTTCTCTGCTGATGACGATATTCACGATCTCAAAGATGAAGATCATGCAGATGTTGATGATGAAAAACTGTATACCTATATTACAGATATTCTTTATCAGACTTACGTTTACCTCTTTGTACGACGGACGGTAGATCTTGTATCTGCTGAAACGGAATGCTATGACGGATATGAATAATACCACGATGCACGGTATTCCTGAGAAGAACAGGGCGAGGTGACTCAGACTGCCTGTTGTCGTCTTTGACAGGATATAGATCGAGAGGACAGAAAGCACCTGACCGATGGCCTGAATCACAGAGGCCAGTCCAATCTTCTGTTCCGCCGCAAGAAATGAGATGAAGATATTTGCGATCATATTGATGCTGGTGAATGTCAATACGACGGCAAAGACGAAGTTCAGTTCATCTCTATAGCTGCTGCTCACCTTCAGCACATCCGACCAGTTGATGAAACAGTTAACGATAATGGCTATGGCAAAGACGGAGGCCACAATGGCGGATAGCACAAAGTAGGTGGTACTCAGGTATTGCTTTGCCAGCGCCAGATTGCCCAGCGCCTTTGACTCTGCGAAACGGTTTCTGAACCCGTTGCTCAGTCCTAAGTCAAAAAAGGTGATCCAGCCGATGATAGACGATAGTGTAAGCCATATCCCATACCTCTCTTTGTCCAGATAATGAATGGTCAGTGATACGATCAACAGGTGTGCGATGATCGTTACGACGCGCGATAAGCCAGAAAGACCTATGTTCACCAAGGCCTCCTTGGATCGATGATCTTTATTCAAATGCTCTTGGATGGATTTTATACGTGAAGTGAAAAGCATAGAATAAGTCATTATCAATCCTCACGAATGGCTTCTTTAATCAGGTCTTTGTTGACGAAAAAGGCAGTGACCAGGATGGATAGGAAGAGCATGACCAGTACGAAGGCCATCCTCTTGGGACCTGCGGGATGTAGTGGTACCGATGCCCCTTTGATGACCGTGAAGGCCGGTGTCCGCTCCTGCAGCTTTGCCTGTGCCATCTGCAGCTGGTTCTGCATCATGGTATAGGTGTTAAACTTCAGTTGCATGTCGTTTTCCAGGTCGTTCTGCTTCAGTCTGTAGCTCTCCATGACAACGTCCGTATTGCTGTCTGAGTAGCTGCCGTATAGTTGGCGGGCTTTCTCGTAGGCGCTTTTGGCCTTTTGGGTAAGAGCCTTGTAGTGATCTACATCCACGCGCGATTTGTTCGTACGGTAGTCAATAATAAAGTCTTGCAGCTTCGACCTGACAGAGTCTGCTATCGTTGCGCAGATGAGCGGGTCCTGATCTTTTACTGATATGGTGATGGCCCCTGTCTTGATGTTGATCGAACAGGTTATCTTACTGCTTATCTCCCCGAACACATTGTCCTGTTCTTCGGTGAGCTTAAAGGGATCGATGTCTTGAGCACCTGCTGCGACCGTCTTTTTCTTGGAGGAGAAGATACTCGTTACGGCCCCTTTCAACTTGTCGAAGGGCACTAACAGCAGATTCTTTTTCTTGTGCTTCTGAATATATTCGTAGTAGGTTGTCTTGATGGAGTGGTCTTTACTCTCTACTGGAATATTGATCAGTTTCTTGATGAAATTGTTCGACTGCAATACTTGCGGGTACAGGTCTGGGTAGATGGCATCGCTGGTAAGGGCATTTCCCAGGTTCATGCCCATGGCCGATGTGATACTTCCCAAGGCCCCTTCGGTACCTGCAGAGTTTTCCGGTGCCAGCACGACGCTGCATTGGTAATAGCGTGGCACAAAAAGGATGAGTAGGCTGGAAATGATAGCGGTGATCAGTGCTACCTTGATAAAGAGTGACATCCTTTTCAGGCAGTTGTCAAAAACCGTAAAGATGTTTGCCTCCTTCTTGTTGATATCTTTCTTCTCCATGCTCATTACTTAATAATATTAGCCAATGTAGCGATCATTGTGGCGATGCTGGCCACGCTGGTGCCTATCGTGAGTATCTCTGCCAGGGTTCTCGCGTCGCGCTTGGGCTTGGTGGGTACTACGATCTCACAACCCGGTTGTGGTTTCACGTTATGTCCCACCCTTGATATCTTACCGTTCATGTAGATGATATAGGTCTGACTCTTCTTCGCCCTGTTGCCGAAGCCACCGGCCTGGTTGATGTAGTAGTTCACGCCCTTGCCCTTGACATATCCCACCGTATTGGGATACATCACGTCGCCGTTGATCCTTACCGTACCGTTATACTGCGGGATGATGATACGGTCGCCCTCGCGCAGCACGATATCGTCGTCACTACCTGGGTGGGCCAGCGCCTTGTCCAGTTCGATACCCACGTAGTAGGTGTCACCTAAGTCGAGCTTCTTGATATCCACCGAGTCTTTCTCTCCGGCCTGTGCCTGTGTCTGTTTCAACAGCGACTCCATGCGCAGGCGCTCCTCCATGGTGATATGGCGCAGCAGTCGGGCCCCTTTCACGTAGGCACGGTCGTTCACGCCACCGGCCTTGCGGATCAGGTCGCTGAGTCGCTCGTCTTTCTTCGAGAGCGTATAGGTACCCTCAAACATGATCTCACCCTCCACGTATACGTTTTCCTGGGTGTGGTATCCCGGACTCTTGCGTACGTACACCTCGTCGAAGGGCTGCAGCTTGAAGCCCGCTTCCCCGTCGATCACAAAACCGTCTTTCAGTGCGAAAGAGAAGGTTCGTGCGGTGATGCTGTCCACCGTGGTAGCCTTGGGGTCAACGATCCTGCGGGCTACGTCCACCTTGATGGTCGAGGCTGTCTCCTTCAGGCCTCCTGCCTGCAGGATGAAGTCCTCCAATGTCTCGTTGTCGGCATATTTGTATTTGCCGGGATAGTGCACCTCTCCATGTATGGTGATGGTTCTTTCTTCCATCATCTCTTGTTTGGTGGGGATATACAATACGTCGTTATTCTGGATGGGGATGTCGGCAACCGTTCCGTTCATGATTCCTTCCACATCCACCGGAATCACCTCCAAGGTACGGTCTTTCTTCATGCGGTGCATCACGGCATGTGCGGTGAAGGCATCCTCTGTCACCCCTTCCGCAGCCTCCAGCCAGGTGCGCACACTGTTGATGTTGCCACCTACCTGGTACATGCCCGGACGGAACACGGCGCCCTTCAGCTCCACCATGTTGGAGAAGCGGGGTAGGATAGAGTCAACAGAGACAGAGTCCTCGTCGGCCAACTTGAAGTTACCCATCTCAAACTCCCCGATGTTAAACACCGATTTCTCCCTGCCAGTCTTCCTGAGCAGTCGTACGCTCTTGGTGTAGGCATCACCGGTAAAGCCGCCGGCATATTCCAGCAGCGAGGCGATGCTCTCGTTTTTCTTCATCTCGTAGAACATCGGGCGCTTCACCTTACCCGTGATGTTCACTAAGCAGTCGTACGGTCCCACCACGATCACGTCGTTTTCCGCCATGCGTATATTGCCGCTCAGTTTGCCGTTAAGGATATAGTCGTAGATATCCACGGTGGTGACCAGTTTGTTATTACGGTACACCTGTATCTTTCTCAACGTACCGATGTCGCTGATGCCTCCTGCCATATACAGGGCGTGGAACACGGTGGCGAAGGCAGATAGGGTATAGGTACCCGGCTTCTTCACCTCGCCCATCACGTTCACCATGATGGTGCGTGTCTGTCCTACGGTCAGTTTGATATTACTACTGCTATAGCGTGAACCCACGGTAGAGCGCAGCTTACTATTGGCTTGAGCCACCGTCAGCCCGCTCAGTTGTACCGGCCCATATCCCTCTATGGTCACGGTGCCGTCGGGTGAGACGGTTGACTCGATGGTTCTTTGCGAGGCCCCGTATATCTCGATATACACTGCGTCACCAGGACCTAAGCGGTAGTTCTGCGGCGTGGCTATATTCATGTTGGGCTCGAAGGTAAGGTTTTTCTTGTTGAAGATATCCCGTCCGAACACTTTGCGCTTGTTGGCGTCGCGCTCTTCGATCATCTGTTCCAGCATACGTGTGGAGTCGGGCATAAAACTGTTCAGTTCGCTCTGCATCATCATCCACTGCTCATCGTTCTCATCGTAGGTGTTCTGCATCTGCTCCCCCTGAATGCGGTAGGGCGACATCTTCTGCTGCTGGTTCTCACCGTTGTTCTTACGGGTGCGGTCGTCGGTCTTGCCACCGGTAGCCTTGTTCGTCTTGCTCGTTACGTTCCCCAGGCCTTTCCCTTTCATGTCACGCTCATACTTCTTCTTTACCTGTCGCAGACGTGATACATCCACACCCCGTTGCATCAGTTTCGTAACGATCTGCTGCTGCGAGGTTCCTGCCTCCTGCTCTTTTAGTACAAAACTGATAATCTGGTCGTCGGTCATCGACGATTGCGCTTGTATGGTCAGTACATTTGTAGCGATCAACAAAGCTATGATGATATATTTCTTCATGTTCTGTTCTTTTACCTTATTATATAACAATTTTTACGGCGATTTGTTGTGTCGTGGGTTCTTTTTTTCTATATATAACGAATTGCGTTGTTCTTTTTTGAAAAAACGATTGGATATTTTGCGAATTAAAAAAACTTTCTTATCTTTGCAGTCCGTTCCGTTTCGTGGTTTGTTCATGAAGGGGCCTTTTTATGGGGTTGACTGGATTTGACAGCGGGTAGAAATGGTACGTAAGCACGCGGAGCGTCGGCTGTTTGCTCCTAAATATCAGCGGTCAACAAATTAATTGGCGAAAACAATTACGCTCTCGCTGCTTAATCGAAGTATAGTAGATTACGAGCTTAATTCCGTCACCAGGTGATGGAACGAGACGTCGCTCAAGGGATGTTGTCCCGAATCTCCTTGAATCAGCGGCGCAGGTAAATCGGGAATAGTTCAGGCAGGCCCCGATGTCTGGATGAGATTTAGGGGATAAGGTTACGGTTGGTGGCTTGGGTCTTGCCGTGGCACGAAAATAGAGTCCAAGATAAGCGTGTAGAAAGCGTATGGTTTCCTCGTGTGGACGAGGGTTCGAATCCCTCCAGCTCCACCTCTTTGTTTATTTATAAGGTGTGCTTAAGCACACCTTATTGCGTTTAAGTAGTATGTTTTAGTACATTCCACTACCCTTGGTGATACATCTTTCGAGAGCAAAACAACTTGTTTTGGTTCAGGAAAAGGTACTAAATCCAATCGGTTTGATACACGTTTCGAGAGCAAAACAACTTGTTTTGGTATTATGAAGGCCTATGAAGGCAAAAATTTTGCCTTCATACGTACAAACTATTGACTACTAACGCCTTATACGAAATATGAAGGCAAACTCATTTTTTTATTCTTTCATTGAAATATGTAGCGGATCACAATCGAAAAAATTAAACAATCATAAATTATTAGTTAAAACACACTGATTGTTAAATGATTATTGTAATTTTGTGAGAATATTAATAAAAACACCCTGATAGAATGAGAAAGTACAGAATGCTCGCTACTCTTTGGCTGTTCTGCATGATAGCCGTCGGCATGGTGGACAGAACTACATGATAGTTAATAGTTAATAGTTTAGTATTCGTTAATAACGGAGGATGACTGGTGCTGGCTTGAATATGGACAACAAGACGCATGAGGAGTTTCTTCATGAGTTCAAGCAGCTTTATAGGAGATACTATAAGGCCTTGGTGATCCGTGCCTATCAGATGGTAGGGGATAGGACGGTGGCCGAGGATATCGTGCAGGAGGTGTTTGCCAGCATTTGGGAGCGGAAGGTGGATATACAGTCGGAGGCGGCCGTGCATATCTACCTGTACAACGGGGTGCGCAACCGTTGTCTTAACTATTTGGAACACCAGCAGGTGGAGCGGTCGTACCTGCAGAAGAAGTTGCAGGAGAATCCTGAGTACGACGTCGATGGCAGTGATGAGGAGCTGCAGATAACAGAGGCTGTCTTCGACCGTATATTCCAGTGTGTCGACCAGTTGCCCGAGAAGCAGCGGCAGGTGATGATGCTGATGTTGGAAGGAAAGAAATTGGGTGAGATCATGGCGGTCTTGCAGTTGTCTGCCTCTACGGTGAAGACGCATCGCAGGCGTGCCTTAGACTTTTTAAGGACTAAGTTGTCGAGGAAAGAGTTCCTCTTCTTGTTGCAGTTTGTTATGTAAAAAACAAATTATCTTCATTTTTTTTTATTATTCTTGTCGTCTTTTATCATTTTTGTCTGTCTTATTGATAAAAGAAGACGTTATGCATAAGCAAGAAATAGTACAACTTATTTATTCAAGTCTTGCGGGAAAGGCTTCAGACGAAGAGTGTCGGAAGTTGAAAGAGTGGCTTGAGGAAGACGAGCGGCATCAGGCGTTATACAACCGGCTGGCAGCAACAGAACAGTTGTCTGACCTGTATGAGTTGCACCGGCAGGTAGATGCCGACAAGGCCTGGAGTGCCTTCGTGCGTAAGACTAATATCCCAGAAAGAAGAGTCAATATCGGTAAGACGCTGCGCTATGCCGCGACAGTGCTGGTGCTGTTGTTGGCAGGCGGTGCCCTGTGGTATGCCCAGTATACGAAGGTCACGCCACCGGAGATCCCCGAGGCTGTGCAGATGGCCATGTACCAGAGCAAGGAGAACGGCAAGCAGGTGGCCGAGGTGGACGTCTTAAGTGAAGAGTTAAGAGTGGAAAGTGAAGAGTTAAGAGTGAAGAGTGAAGAATCATTGGCTACAGTGTCAGGATCTCAGTCTGATGTAGACCATTCTTCACTCTTCACTCTTCACTCTTCACTTACTAAGGAGCAGCTGCTGACAGCCCGACGGATGACCACCCGGCATGACAAGGAATTCTGGGTGACACTAGACGACGGTTCGCTGGTGCATCTGAACTACAACACCCGACTGATCTATCCTGAGAAGTTTGGTCGTGGCGACCGTAACGTGATCCTCGAGGGAGAGGCGTACTTCATGGTGGCTAAGGACAAGAGCAGACCGTTTGTGGTACACACACCCGACGGCAGTATCCGCGTGCTTGGCACAGAGTTTAATGTGAATACGAGGGTTGACGGTAACGATAACGATAACGTTAACGGGGGGAGGTATCGTACCGAGGTGGTGCTGGTGAAGGGATCGGTATCCGTCGCCCCTGCCAAGGGCAAGGAGCAGATGATGAAGCCCGGTGAGCAATGTAAAATATCCAATACCCAGTGTGTGATAGAGAATGTGGATGTGGCGCCCTATGTGGCCTGGAACACCGGTACCTTCGTCTTCGACAACTGTCCGTTGGAAACGGCCATGAAGGTGCTGTCGCACTGGTATGGCTTTGAGGTGGTCTATCTGAATGAGGCCATCAAGAAAGAGCGCATCACCGGTGATTTCGACCGATATGTCAAGCCCGACCAGCTGTTGGACGCTATCAGCAAGTCATCGGGTCTGACGATGAGAAAAGAAAACAAAACCATATTTATAAAATAACCAAAACTTTAAATTATGGAGAGAATGCAGAAAAGCAAAAGCAGAATGCTGTCTGTGTTATTGCTGATGCTTGTGATGTGCGTGGCTATACCAACGCATGTACAGGCACAGAATACCCAGGCAGGGAAGAAAGAACTGGTGACGCTCGACATGAAGTCGGCTACGGTCATCCAAGTGTTCCGTCGGATCAAGGAGCAGACGGGATACAACTTTGTGATTAACAGCGATCTGGCATCTTCATTGCCCAAGGTCAATGTTTCTGTAAAGGACAAGACTGTTCCTGAGGTGCTCGACATCGTGCTGGCCAATCTCAACTGTGCTTATGAGATTAAAGGAAAGGTGATTACGGTGTACCGTAAGTCGGTGCCTCAGACCACGGCTACCGTGCCGGCTACGTCAGCACCCGGTAGGAGAGTGGCCTTGCGAGGTACGGTGACCGACGACAGTGGCAGTCCGCTGCCGGGAGCCACCATCAAGGTGGACGGCGGCAACGAGGTGACCGTCAGCGACCATGACGGTAACTATACCCTGTATGTGGATGCCAACGAGAAGCGAAGCATTGTCTATTCGTTTGTGGGCATGGAAGATAAGAAAGTTCGCTATAACGGACAGCGCGTGCAGGATGTGCGTCTGCGCGACGACAGTCATGTGATTGGTGAGGTAGAGGTGTTCGGCAATGGTATCTTCAAGCGCCGCACCGAGAGCTTTACCGGTAGTGCCGCCACCTACAACCAGGAGGATCTGAAGAGTGTGGGTAACGCCAATATTCTGAAGAGTCTCTCCGACCTGGATCCGTCGTTCATCCTCGATGACAACGTGCTGAACGGTAGTAACCCGAATGCCCTGAACGATATCACCATCCGTGGTAACGCCTCGTTTGCGGGTCTGCAGGGTGAGTATTCGGGCAACCCCAACACACCGCTCTTTATCATAGACGGCTTTGAGTCGACCCAGCAGCAGGTCTTCGACCTGGATATCAACCGTGTGGAGAACGTCACCATCCTGAAGGATGCAGCCGCCAAGGCTATCTATGGTGCCAAGGCTGCCAATGGCGTCGTGGTGATAGAGACCAAGCAGCCCGAGGCAGGACGTATCCGACTGACCTATACGGGAGATATCAATGTGACGGCTCCCGACCTGAGCAGTTATGACCTGACCAATGCTGAGGAGAAGTTGCTCGTGGAACTGAACGCCGGGCGCTACGATGCCAGTTCTCCCTCTTTCGCACAGGCCCTTCGCGAACAATATAACGAGATACAGAAGAACGTGTCGCGCGGCGTGGATACCTACTGGCTGGCAAAGCCGCTCCGCACCGGCATCGGACATAAGCATACCGCCTATCTCGAGGGTGGTGACGACAGGATGCGCTACAGCGGTACCGTGTCGTACAATGGCGTGACGGGTGTCATGAAAGGGTCTGACCGAAGGACCATCTCGGGAAATATCCAACTGAGTTATCGCTATAAGACCCTACTGTTCCGCAACTCCCTGAGTATCACCTCTAACAAGGCAGACAACTCGCCCTACGGATCGTTCAGCAGTTATTCATCGGCCAACCCCTACTATTCTCCCTATGATGAGAACGGGAATATGGTGAAGGTGCTCGGCTACTACCAGACACCGGGAACAGGCGGCACACGCACCACCTATTATAACCCGCTGTATAACGCCACCATCGGAACGAAGGATTTCTCCAAGTACAACGAATATACCGAGAACTTCTATATCGAGTGGAGACCCACCAACCAATGGACCTTCTTGGGGCGCTTCGGATATACTCATCAGGACAACCAGAGTGATGTGTTCTACCCAGGCGACCATACCCGTTTTACCGACTGGACGGGCGACCGCTATTTCCTGAGAGGATCGTATGCCCTGACCAACGGGAACAGCGACAACCTCAGCGCAGACCTCGCGGGAACATTCACAGGCAAATGGGACAAGCACCTGCTCATCGCCAATGCCGCATGGAGCATGAACTCCACCACCTCTGAGAGCCATGGCATGGAGGCATGGGGATTCCTGAACAACCATGTGGACTATATCAACTTCGCCAAGCAGTATGCCGAGAACGGACGGCCGTCGGGCTCCGAGGCACGCACACGTACCTTAGGTATCACGGGCACGGCCAACTACTCTTATGATGAGCGCTACTTAGCTGATGTGTCTATCCGCTACAACGGTTCTTCGATCTTCGGTTCCAACAACCGTTGGGGTACCTTCTGGTCGGCCGGTCTCGGATGGAATATCCATAATGAGAAATACGTGAAAGACAATATGCGCTGGATCAACCAGTTTAAGATCCGTGGCTCGTATGGTCTGACCGGTAGTCAGAACTTCAGTCCGTATCAGGCCCTGGCCACCTACCAGTTCTATGATGATATCGTATACGACAATATCGTGGGTGCTTACCTGATGGCCGTGAACAACGATAACCTGAAGTGGCAGCAGACAGCCGACCTGAACCTCGGTGCGGATATCCGACTGTTTAACGCACTCAGCATCCGACTGGATTTCTACAACAGTACCACCAAGGATGCACTGCTCGCCATGACACTGCCTACCTCTACGGGATTTACCTCGTATCAGGAGAACCTCGGAAATATCGTAAACAAAGGATTCGATGCCTCTGCCAGTTGGCGATTCTACCATAAGGGGCACAACTACCTGTCGCTGAACGGATCGGTCAGTCATAATACCAACAAGGTGAAGGAGATCAACGATGCCCTGCGCTCGTTCAACGAGACACAGGATGCCCAGGGTGTGACCACCCCGATCATCCGTTATGAGGAGGGGCAGTCGATGTCAGTCATCTGGGCAGTCAAGTCGTTGGGCATCGATCCGGCTACCGGCCGTGAGGTGTTCGTCAAGAAAGACGGCACCACCACGTACAACTATTCCACCGATGATTATATCGTGGCGGGTGACAGTAACCCCAAGTACCGTGGAAACTTCGGTATGAGCGGTGAGTTCGAAGGTTTCGGTCTGAACTTCTCGTTCAGGTACCGATTAGGTGGTGATGTGTACAACCAGACCCTCGTGGACCGTGTGGAGAATGTGAACGTGGCCAACAATGTGGATCGCCGTGTGCTGAGAGACACCTGGCATCAGGTAGGCGACGTAGCCACCTATAAGCGTATCCTCTATACCCCGTCGACCACCTACGCCACCACACGATTCGTGGAGCGTGACAATATCCTGGAGTTTGCCTCACTCTCTGCTTACTATGACTTCAAGTATCAGTCATGGCTGAGCAAACTGAAGATGGAGCGTCTGCGTCTGCAGTTCTATATGAATGATATCTTCCATCTGTCGACCGTGAAGCAAGAGCGCGGACTGTCTTATCCCTATGCCCGCAGTTTCTCGTTCTCAATATCAGCAACATTCTAATTTCACCTATTACAATATAGAAGCAATATGAACAAGTATATCAATTATATAGTATGTGTGCTCATGCTGGCATTCAGCCTGTCCAGTTGCAACGACTGGCTTGATGTCAACCCTGAGTCACAGGTAGAAGGCAATGAGTTGTTTGAGTCGGAATCCGGATTCAAGGAGGCATTGGCAGGAGTATATTCCGGAATGGTCAATGAGGCTACCTATGCCAAGGAGACCCTCTATGGCGCCTATGCCGTGCTGGCACAGGAATGGGTTAACGTACCGACCAGTTATCAAGACCTGGTGGAGTACAACTATGACGCTACGGCACCTACCACCCTGTTTGCCAATATCTGGCGGAACAACTACAATGCTATTGCCAACGACAATAACCTGTTGAAAGCCATTGATGAGAACCGCAGTAAGTTCAGCGGCAATAACTACAATATCATTAAGGGTGAGGCATTGGCACTTCGTGCGCTGCTGCACTTCGACCTGTTACGCGCCTTTGGAGTGAGCTATGAGGTAGATGCCAACAAACCATCGATCCCTTACAGCACGGAATTGTCTTATAGGGTATTCCCGCAGCTGAGCGTCAAGGAGGTGGCAGAGAAGGTGATCGCCGACCTGAGAGAGGCAGAACAGCTGTTGAAGGTGGATCCTATCTTTACGGGTGAGGAGATCGACGAGACCGTTGATAACGGTTATCTGATGAACCGCACCCTGCATCTGAACTACTATGCGGTGAAAGGTCTGCAGGCCAGAGTATATATGTGGACCAAGCAGTATGATCTGGCAAGGGCTGCCGCCGAAGAGGTGGTCAACTCGGGTAAGTTCTCTTGGGCAATCCCGGGAACGGTGCGTCAGGGTACCAATCCTTTCCCCACAACCAGCGAGCATCTCTTCGCGCTGGATGATGTAAACCTGAGCAACCGTGTGGAAAGCTATTTCAATGAGAACCTGAATACGACGAGCTTCTCGCTCGATGCCACTGCGCTGCTCGAATACTACGATAATGAGACGTCTGACTACCGTTATCTGTATCAGTTTGCCAGCGGCACCAACTACGACTATGTGGAGAACCGTTACAGCACGAAGTACTGGACACCCAGTTCCAACGAAGCTGCCGATGCCAACCGTCTGCCGATCATCCGTCTGAGTGAGATGTACCTCATCCTCTCTGAGATCGATTACCGTAATGGCGGCACCGGACTGGATCGTCTGAATGAGTTGCACCGGGCACGTAACGTGGGTGAGCTGACTGCTGCCGACAACTACTACGACACGCTGATCCGCGAATATCGCCGGGAGTTCATCGGTGAGGGACAGCTGTTCTTCCTCTACAAGCGTCTTAACTACGCATCCATTATCCGTAGCGACGTAGATCCTATTGCGCAAAAGATTTATACCTTCCCGCTGCCGCAGAGTGAGACATCTGCCGCACAACGTGAAGATAACCGATAATTAAATGGAGATGAATGATATGAAAAAGATTTTTTTCTATATACAGGCGGCACTGCTGACCGTCGTTTCGCTCGGCAGTTGCAGCGAGAATGAGACCCCTGTCTACGACACCAGTCTGTCGGCCCTCCATATCTGGGTGGGGCGTGAGGCTGTTCCCACCGACCAGGTAATCTACAACTATTCGTATACCATGGGTGTCGACAGCGTGATGTTTTACGCACGGGTGATGGGTCTGCCGGCAGATCACGACAGACAGTTCACCCTCGAGGCATACGACGGTAGTCTGCAAGAGGCTGCCGGCAGTTATACCATCGGCACTTACACCATACCGGCAGGGGCAATATCGGGCAGCTTCCCCATCTATTTCAATACCGCAGCGCTGAGCAATCCCAATGCCTTCGCCGCGAATGACGGAGAACTGCATCTGCGACTGGCTCCCAACAGCGAGTTTGTAACGGGTGCCACGGAGCTGAGCGACATCAATATCGTGCTGCGTAACTACCTCTCAAAGCCAGAGGACTGGGATGCCGCCACTTATCCCAACAGACCTTATTCAGGATACTTCGGGACATATAGCAAGGTGAAGTACCAGTTTATGATCCAGACACTCGGTCTGGTGGATTTCCATATTTCCTGGACACAGTCGGTCAACTATGATGAATCGACCAACACCGTGTCTGACCCCTATGCAAGATATCTGAATCAGCAATGTCAGGTGGCCCTGGCGGAATACAACAGTACGCACAGCACCCCTCTGACGGATGAAAATGGTTTGCCAGTAACATTTTAACTAATCAAAGGATCGATTATGAACAGAATGAATAAATCCTTAAATATGATGGTCGTAGCCTTCCTGGCCGTGAGTATGTCGGCCTGCTACGATGACAAGGGGAACTATGACTATACCGATCTGGCGGAAGTCAGGATCGATACTGTAGGAACGGGAATACAGAGCAGTTATAGCATCCAGCGATATGATGAACTGTCATTGAGTCCGAACGTGTACTATAACGGTCGTCTGGCTACCGACAGCGATCCGCTGGACTATGTGTGGACACTCTATGCGGTCACTACCAGTGCCATCACCGACTATACGGTGGATACGTTGGCTACTACAAGGGAACTGAATGTGCCTATTACCCGCAAGGCAGAGTCGTATGCCCTACAGTTGACCGTGACCAACCGGGAGGATCTCACACAGACCTACTTCAGGGTCAGTGTGCGTGTGGATGAGGTTATTGCCGGTGGATGGGTGGTGCTCTATGAGTGCGCCGACGCCCCGGGAAAGACGGATGTGGGCGTGGTGATCAATCCGTTGGTGAAGAACAACGTCATCAAGAACCGTGAGTTCTGGGATCTGTATACCGCCTCCAACGGTGAGCATCTCGACGGTGCGCCGGTGAGGGTGCAGAAGACGGTGGTCTCTATTGCCAATGACCCGATCACCCTGGTGAGTGAGAAGGATCTCGCATTGGTGAACAACGCATCATTCGTGCGCAGTTACAGTTTCAGTGACTTCTTCTTTGATCCGCCAACCAATCATAATATCCAGTATTATGGCACGGTAGGCATGATGTCACGTGGAGAGTTGCTGATCAATGATAATAAGGTGTATACCTGCACCTGGAACGCACTGAGCCGTAACAACTCCTTCGGCGTGGGATCTACCGGTAGCTATGGGGAACTGGCACAGTGGGCAAGTAATATCAAGGGACAGAACTTCAACTCGGTGGTTTACGACCAGACCAACCAACGGTTCCTGAAGCAGAACTACGGTAGTCTGGAGCTCACCGCCTTTGCTCCTCAGGATGAGGCTGCTGCCTTCGACGTGAATAATGTGGGCGGACAACTGTTGATGGGCGACTGGGGCATGGGTGCCTCTGTGAACATGCCGTATGATTACAATATCTTCAGCAACGGCAACCAGCGGTTCCTCACCATCAGTAACTTCGTGAACACGAATGCTACGACACCACGTATCGGCATGGGCTATTATGATATCACCTCTTCACCCGGCATCCAGCAGGCTACGACGATGGCTGCAGCCAGTCTCGGACAGTATGTCTTGTATGGATCAGGCGATAAGGTGTATAACCTGATGTACAACCGATCTACCACTGCTAATGTGCTGTGGACAGCACCGAACAACGGTGAGGAGGTATGCTGCGTACGTCTGCAGAAGTTCTATTTCTTCACGTTACAGATGGCTATGCTGCCACATGCTAATGCCGTGCTCCATATCGCTACCTGGAATGAGTCAACGAAAGAGGGTAAACTCTATGAGTATGAGATCAACCCTGCCAGTGGCGCTATCATGGGAGAACCCTATATCTACACCGTGCCTGGCAAGGTGAAGGATATGGGCTGGAACTCTATCATGGGAGGATGATGTTTAGTTCATAGTTTAGAGTTTAGAGTTATGATTAGCCCCGTAGGGGCGCCACAGCATAGACGGGGTACGTAAGTCCCCGTGGAAGTGTGTAATGTTTAAAGCCCTTTAGGGGCGACAGAGCATAGGCGGGGGTGTCAACCCCGTAATGAATGGAGTTTATTAATATCATAATGAGAAAAACGATTTTGTTATTTGCAATGCTCCTGTTCCTTGTGCTTCATGTGCAGGGACAGGGCATGCAGTTTGAACCGCAGGGTACGCTGTTCAAAGACGCTGTGGCCAAGGCGCAGCAGACAGGTAAGAAGATTTTCTTGGATTGCTACACGTCGTGGTGCGGTCCTTGTAAGATGATGGCACGTGATGTGTTCCCGCAGGAGAAGGTGGGTGCCTTCATGAATCCCTCGTATGTGAATATCCAGATTGACATGGAGAAGGGCGAGGGTCCGGAACTGGCCAAGAAATGGGAGGTTTCTGCCTATCCCACCTTTATTATCTTCAATAGCAATGGTCAGGAACTGGGCCGTTTCCTCGGGGGTAGTAATGCCGATGAGTTTATCAAGCGTGTGGGTGAGCATAGTATTGACAAAGGATCTGATGTGATGGATCATCGTTGGAACAATGGTGACCGCAGTGAGGCTTTCCTCTATCAGTACTTAGAGACGTTGAGCAGCACCTATAAGCACAACCAGTGTAACCTGGTGGCAGAGGCGCTGTTGAAGGGAAAGGCAGAGACCTTTGCCGGTGATGACAAACTGCGTAATGTCTTTATGCAGTACCTTACCAATCCGCTGGATCCGGCTTTCGTCTATACAGCCAAGCATCCAGAGGCACTAAAGGCTGCCTTAGGAGAGAATGCGGTGAATATGAAACTGTTCCGTAACTGGAGCAATTTCGGTCGTGACCTGATCATCGAGGAAGGTGGCAAGGTATGGCTCGACAAGGAGCGTTTCGACAAATGGGTGGCCCTCATGGAGGAGTGCCAGGTGGATGGACGTGACAGTTATCGCCTGAACACCCTGATCAAACTGGCAGAGAGGCAGAAAGACTGGCGCGCATACGTTGACTGTTGTAAGGAGTCGTGTAACAACCCGTCTGTGGATGTCACCGACCTGGAACTGTTGAAGTGGTTGACACCGTTGACCAAAGAGTGTCAGGATGCAGACATCAAGAAAGAGGCTGCTGCACTGCTCCAACAGCGTTATGATGATATTCAGAGTGGGAAGCGTCAGGCACAGACACGTGCCGGTGCCATGACCATGTCGGGTAACCTCACTGCTGTGATGCCACGGATCATCGCCGTGTTGAAAGGGGAGAAGG
>OCTW013377187.1_pt1 | contig 102689 bp, 75 predicted proteins | sample 1539671 | NCBI WGS metagenome assembly OCTW01 (sample SAMN02144230, study PRJEB22623) | gut metagenome | biome: sheep rumen | host: Ovis aries | place: New Zealand | reverse complement strand
AAGACACCCACGGCAACTTTATGCAGGACCTCGTGGACCAGTTAAGCGGAGAACCCTTCACGGAACCGCTGCTGAAAGAGTGGAACATCCTGCCATATATGGTCAATCCAACATCGGCCGATGACCTCAGGACAGGCGAATATGCGTATCTTCTTCCGGCAAGCCGCCAGGAAGACGGTCAGGCAGGCATCCTCCGCCTTACTGACGGGCACTTCAGCCTGCTGGAAACGGAGCGCCCGCTGCCGATGGCCCTGCCGGACGACGATCCCCTTGTCTGGATGCACAGCCTGCAGGTGGACCGGACATCCCGATGTGCCTGGATGTATGCGCTTTCCGGCAATGGACGCTTTGTTGCCGCAAGGATTGGCTACGATCCCATATTTGAAGGCGGAAAAGCCACGCTGGAGATGTTTCTGGCCGATAAACCGGGCGGCGGGTCCTTTTTCAACAACACCCCCAGACTGCTCGAAGGAGGCCGGATTGTGCTTGCAGGAGGCGTATTGTCCGGCGTCCGGAACGACAGCAACTTTGAAGCAACCGCCGAAGTGTGGCTCTTCCATACCGTAGCGCCGGTGAAGAAGGCCGTTCCCCTGTGGTGGATACTGCCCGTCTTATTACTTGCCGCCATAGCCGGAGGATGGGCCGTCTTCCGCCGCGGGAAACGGCCGGAGCAGGATGTTTCGGACCCTGCAAAGCAGGAGAAAAACGACCTCCAGACACGCATAACCGAACTTGTCGAGGAAAAACAACTCTTCCTAATCAAGGATCTGAAAATTTCAGATATCGCCCGGGAACTTGGCACAAACGCCACCTATATATCGGCCTGCATCAACGGGCAGATGGGCATTTCCTTCCCGGAATTCATCTCAAGATACAGGGTTGACTACGCCCTGAAACTGATGCAGGAACACCCCGAAATGTCTTCGGTAGAGGTCTGGGAGGCCTCCGGTTTCAATAACGAGAAAACCTTCTTCCGGCGCTTCCGCTTGCAGACAGGTATGACACCCGCCGAATGGAAAAAACAGCAGCTCCGGGAGTTGCCCGGGCAAAAGAGCTAGAGGACGGTTACAATATCCTCCAGAGGCTTGCGCTCTGAATGGAGTTCTGTAGGATTGCCGGCGCCCTTTGCGGGGTGGCCGATGGCAAGGAGGGCGTAGATGCCGTGTCCCTGGGTTTCGGGGAGGGCCTCACGAATCTTTGAAGGGTCAAAGTCCCAGATCCACATGTTGGCAAGGCCTGCATCCGTTGCGGTGAGCATAAGGTGGGTAAGGACAATGGCGGCGTCTGTCTTGGCGGCGTTGATGCCATCTGCCTCGCGTACCCAGGCTTCCTCATTGCGGCAGCCCACAATAAGAACTACGGGGGCGCCGTAGCAGGGATGGACCTCCCTCAGTTTTGCCAGGGCCTCTTCACTCTTTACCACCCATATACGCGTGGGCTGCAGATTCTTTGCCGAAGGGGCCAGGCGCCCGGCCTCAAGGATCATGTTCAGTTTGGACTCCGAAACCGGATAACCGCTGAACGCGTGGCAGGAATACCGGCTCTCAAGGATTTGCATGAAGGCATCCGAGCCGTAATGATACTTGGTTATCTTGTTCTCAACGTCCGAGAAAGTTGCGCGGTCCTTGACCTTCTCTACATCGAACATTCTTCCTAACAGGCTTTTCTTTTTCATATGAATTGGTTTTTAGTTCAGAGTGTTAAATCCAAAGATAATGCAATTGGCGCAAGTCTCCAAATATTTTTATTTGAACAGCGCCCTCACAAGCGCGGGGATATCGGCCACCTTAACCACCTCTATTCCCTCCGGCTTTACATCAAAGTGGGTGTAAGAGCTCACGAAAATGCGCTTGAAACCAACCCTGGCGGCCTCTACTGCGCGGCGGGCGGCCTGGGAGACGGGGCGGATTTCCCCGCTGAGGCCCACCTCTCCGGCAAAGCAGACATCGGCCTTGACGGGGTAGTCGAAGTTGGATGAAAGGACCGCCACGATGACGGCAAGGTCGCATGCGGGGTCTGTGATTCTGAGGCCGCCGGCCATGTTAAGGAAGACGTCCTTCTGGCCGAGTTTAAAGCCTGCGCGGCGCTCAAGGACCGCCAGGAGCATATTGAGACGCCGGACATCGAACCCCGTGGCGCTTCTTTGGGCGGTACCGTAAACGGCGCTTGAGACCAGCGCCTGGACCTCAAAGAGGAAAGGCCTGTTTCCGTCCAGCATGGCCGAAATTGCCGTGCCGCTGAGGCCGTCCTCGTGCATGGGGATGAGCATCTCCGAGGGGTTTGCAACCTCCCTGAGGCCGGAGCCCGTCATCTCGAACACAGCCAGCTCAGAAGTGCTTCCAAAGCGGTTTTTAATGCTTCTGAGAACCCTGTACGCCCCGCGGTTTTCGCCCTCGAACTGCAGGACGACATCCACAATGTGCTCCAGGATCTTCGGCCCGGCAATTGTGCCCTCCTTTGTAATGTGGCCGATAAGGATGACCGGAATGCCGGAGCCTTTTGCGAATCGCAGAAGCTGGGCGGCCACCTCCTTGATCTGGCTCACGCTGCCGGCGGTGGAATCCACGCTTTGGCAATACATGGTTTGGACGGAATCCACAATCATTAGGTCTGGAGCCACCTCCTGGGCCTGTTTTAGGATTTCGGCCATATCCGTCTCACTGTAAATGAGGCAATTGGAGGCGTCTCCGCCAAGGCGGTCGGCTCTCATCTTCACCTGCTTCACGGACTCTTCGCCGGTGACATAGAGCGTCTTGAGATCCGGACGGCCAAGGGGAAGCTGGAGCGAGAGGGTACTTTTGCCGATACCAGGCTCACCGCCCATGAGCACAAGGCTGCCTTTTACCATGCCGCCGCCAAGAAGGCGGTCTACCTCTGCACTTCCAAGAGAAATACGGTCTTCCTGGGCCGTGGAGACATCCTTCAGGGGCATTGGCTTGGCGCCAGCGCCAGGGACGCTCACGGGGGCCTTCTTGCCCGTTACCACCTCCCGTTCAACCATAGTGTTCCATTCTCCGCAGGCGGGGCACTTGCCCATCCACTTGGAGTACTCGTTTCCGCAGTTTGAGCAGAACCACAGAGTCTTTGTTTTACTGCTTGTAGCCATACGGACACAAATATACAAAAAATCCCGGGGCATTTGACTGCTCCGGGATTTGATTTTGCAATGTAACGCTTACTTCTTGATAGCGTCTACAGCGGCGTCGGCGGCAGCGTTGATACCCTCAACGGCCTTCTCGGTGGCAGCGTCCTTAACGGCGTCTACGGCGTCGTTGGCAGCAGCCTCAACGGCGCTCTGTTCTTCGACAGCCTCGGTCTTAGCTTCCTCAGCGGGAGCGGCCTCAGCCTTCTTGCTTGCGTTGTTACCGCAAGAAACTGCAGCAGCCATAAGGGCTACGATAGCAGCAGACATAAATACTTTCTTCATAGTACTAATTATTTAAAGTTAACTTTGGTGTCTTTTACATTACTGGCCGCAAAATTATAATTAAAAATTTTAATATCAAAGATTTTTTTGAGAAAAGTAGTTGAGGTACAATATTTGAGACGACTGACGGCGCTATGAAAAAGACGAATCTCACATCCAAGGACTTAGTCAAGTACGAAGCCAACTACTCGGAAGGGGCTTTCTGGAACAAAGTCAAGAAGATAGCCTCAAGAGCCGGCGTCAAGACAGTGTATTATGCGCTGGTGCTTTACTACACCCTCGCAGACCCCTCCACCCCGGCAAAATACAAGGCCGTAATAACGGGTGCGCTGGGGTATTTCATACTGCCTTTCGATTTATTACCGGACCTCCTTCCCTTCTCAGGCATGGCCGACGACTGGGCAGCCCTTGTTGCGGCCGTCGCCTATGTAACTTCGGCCATAACCCCTGCCATAAAAGAAAAAGCCCGCGCCAAGGTGAATTCCTGGTTTGGGCATGTGGAGGATTCTTCGCTGGGAGACCTTCGTTAGTCCTTGAGAATAAGGGCCGAAGCCCATACCTCGCAGCCTTCCTGCCGGCCCACGAAGCCAAGTTTTTCCGTTGTGGTGGCCTTGATGGACACCCTGTCATGCGTTACGCCAAGGATGGGGGCAAGCGTTTGCCGCATAGTGCCGATGTGAGGCGCCAACTTGGGCCTTTGGAGGGCAATTGTAATATCCACATTTCCAACCTTGTAGCCTTTGGTGTGAATCAGGTCCACCACCTCCCTCAGAAGCAGTTTGCTATCTACCCCCTTCCACTTTGGATCAGTGTCAGGGAAAAGATGGCCGATATCCCCAAGCGCCAGGCAGCCCAGAAGGGCGTCGCAGAGCGCATGGATGGCGACATCGCCATCGGAGTGTGCCACAAAGCCGTTTTCTGAAGGAATCTGCACGCCGCCAAGCCACATGGGAAGCCCCGTCGCCAGAGCGTGAACGTCGTATCCGTTTCCTATTCTTATATCCATAGCCAGAACCAGTTTATTTACCCATTGCGGCCTCAACCTCGTCCGGGGAGGCGGGCAGGCGCTTGGGGCCCAAACGGCGGGCGCCATCGGGTGTTACAAGGACGTCGTCCTCAATGCGGATGCCGCCGAAGTCATAGTAACTCTCAAGCTTAGCGTAATTCACAAAGTCTTTTCCAAGGCCTTCCTTCTTGAACTTCTCTATGAGGGCCGGGATGAAGTAAATGCCTGGCTCATCCGTGATTACGTGGCCGGGAACAAGGCGGCGGGCCATACGCAGGGAGCCAAGGCCAAGCTGCTTTGCACGGGTTTGGTCGGGGTCATATCCTACCAGATTTTCACCAAGGTCCTCCATATCATGGACGTCCAGGCCCATGTTGTGGCCAAGGCCGTGAGGCTGGAACAGGCCTGCTATGCCGAAGGCCACCATTTCGTCTAGGTCTCCGTGGACCAGATCCAGTGCCTGGAGGCCGTCCAGCATCTTGCGGGCAACTGCAAGGTGGACGTCACGGTATGTGGTGCCGGGCTTTGTGAGGCTGAACGCCAGTTCATTGCATTCATAAACTATCTGGTAAACCTCACGCTGCTTTGTTGTGAACTTTCCGGAAGTGGGATAGGTGCGGGTAAAGTCCGATGCATAGTGCAGGTTGCTTTCGGCACCGGCATCTATGACCATAAGCTTCCCGGGCTCGATAATCTTGTCGTGGAGGTGGTTGTGAAGCGTTTCTCCGTGCTGGGTGAGGATGGTGGGGAAGGAAACGCCCCAACCCTTTGAAAGGGTTACGCCTTCCATCTTACCCACAATTTCCTGCTCCAGGATACCGGGCTTGATGGAATCCCGGCCCACGGAATGCATCTCATAACCAAGTGCGCAGGCATCGTCAATGGCGGCTATCTCTATGTCTTCCTTGATAAGGCGCTGGGATACTATTGCCTTCACAAGGGCTTCTGAAACCCTTTTGTCTACGCGTGCGCAGCCAAGAAGTTCCATAAGCTTGAGGGTGTTGTAATACCTGGACGGAGGGATGATATGGACGGTGCGTCCTTTGGCGTGCTCCTTGAGCCAGGGTGCCAAATTGTCATAAGGCCCTGTCTTGTAAATGCCTATAGATTCGGCCTTTGAAGCAACCGATTCCTGCGGGCCCATCCAGATGATATCGTCTATGTCTACGTCATTGGCAAAGATGCCCTGATTGCCGGAATCTATGCTTAAAACGGCGGCCATATTGGGCTCGTCAAGGCCGAAATAATACAGCCAGGTGCTGTCCTGACGCCATTTATAGCAATTGTCCCTGTACTGGGCGGGGGCCTCTGCGTTACCTATAAAAAGAATAAGACCGCTCTGACCGGCCTCACGCATTTTCTGAAGCAGCGTTTCACGCCTTCTTACATAAACTTCCTTTGCAAACATAGTTTCTGCACGTTTTTTGTTTCATCAAAGATAATGAATATTTTTGTGCTATGGAAACGTTTATTGCAATAGCCGCCATCATTCTTGGCGCACTGGGAATCATCGGCAGCGTTGCTCCGGGCCTTCCGGGGCCGCCCCTCAGCTGGGTTGGCATGCTGCTGCTTTATATCTGGGGCTCAGGTACCAATGCAGCCGGAGAGCCTTTTTCCACCACCCTGCTTTTGGTTTGGCTGGGGATAGTAATTGTCATCAGCATACTTGATTACATTGTCCCGGCGTACTTCACAAAACTCACCGGCGGCAGTAAATACGGCGGCTGGGGCGCTATAGCGGGCCTGTTTGTAGGCCTTATCTATCCGCCTATCGGCATGATCCTGGGCTCCCTTCTGGGCGCTTTCATCGCCGAACTTTTCTTTGCTGGAAAGGACACCGGAACATCACTGAAATCGGCCTTCGGAGCATTCCTGGGCTTTATCTTCGGCACTGGCGCAAAGCTCATTTGCTCTGCTGTCATGATGTTCTACATTGTGATTTACGCGTTTTAGCGCTGGAGTAAAATGCCCGGTAACGGCGGCTACCCCAGCTTATAAATCTCGCTCACATGGGTGAAACCACGCTTTTCGAAGAAGCGGTGGGCGGCGTGGTTGTCCTTGCCGGACTCAAGGTAGATGTCCTTGACCCCGCGGCTGCGGAGCCAGCCAATAGCAGTACGAAGCAGGGCTTCACCGGCACCGGCGCCACGGAACTCCTCCTTCACAAGGACATCGCAAACCACGCCGAAGGGGGCGTCGCCGTCCTCTTCAATGTCGGCAACGCAAAAGCCCATAAACGCGCCGTCATCGGAAACCGCCTTCCAGACTTCGGCAAGAGATTCATTCACAATATGTTCCGTGATATATTTCATCCACTTTTCACGGGCATCGGGGGCGGGATGCGCCACCAGGACGCCGTCAACAATGGAGCCCTCACCCACCCCCATCTGGATTTCTCCGTGGGAAATGTACTCCGGGTGGGCGGTTATGTGCCCTATGAAGAAATCGGCCAGGGCAGCGGCATCGGCAATTTGTGCAATTTCAATTTTCATGGTATAGTTTAGTTTCGGTTTTCCATAATTCGTTCCCAGATACTCTTTATACCGTTTGTTATAACCATCAGCAGGGCGAAAATGGTAACGGCGGCAATGCAGGCCACAACCACGGCGGCAAGAGTGCTGTTTTCTATGCCGAAATGCGTGAGGAACGGCATTTCGTCGGACTGGAAGAAGAGCTCAAATGTGGAAGCCACGGAAATGATGGCAAGGACGATATTGAGAAAGAACTCGCTCTTCATTGACTGGTAGTCGGCCTGATTGTGGAGGGCGTTGTCTACGTTCTCCATTATTTCACTCAGGCGAGCATAATCCTCCTCCAGGCCAAGGCGCTTTGTGGTGCGGTCGAACATCACCTTGTGTGACGGGAACTTGGAGTATTTCACAACGTCCAGCTGAGTCACCAGGCGCGTAAGACGGATGGATAGAGCTGCATTTTCACCTATCAGCTTCTCGGAGGATTTCTTCTGATCATCGGAGGCGGAAGCAATGACGGTATCCGTGGCAAGGCCTATCACGTATTTCTTTGCAAGAATCATCTGGAGGATAAGCAGATACTCCGGCCAGGAAACATGGTAGTGAGACCTCTCCTTCAAGTGTTCTTCCCAGTTTACGCCCTCCTCACCGGCGCCGCGGCGGCCATAAGTGCCGATAACCACGCAGAGGCTGCTTCCGGCAAGCACAAGGTCGTCGGTGTCAATGGCTATATTCTCCCCGCAAACCTCATCGTAGGCCGCGGGGTCACGGTACGGCCACTCCTCCGGATAAAGGGACAGAAGGCCGATGAGCTCGTTCTTGTGCTCATCCCTTATATGATTCACGATTTCGGCCTCTGAGAGGTATCCGGGCTTGTTTTTGTTGTTTTCAAAGAGGTCCGATCCGTCCTCCTCTATGTGCTGCACGTTCTCCCAGACGTCCACCATGGCATAGTGGAGGTCGTTGTTCACGGTAAAGGGAGCACTGGCCCAGCGGCGGTTCAGTTTCCGGCGTTCGGCCTTTGGGGTCTCTTTCTTGAACTGCGAGCAGTACTTGTAGATGAAGTTCTTGTAGCGGAGCGCCACGGCGTCGAAACTTCGGCCCGTACCAAGATTATCTATGGATTCCGGCTTCTCAAGGGGCGTTCCGTCTGCCCCGAACCATATGGAGCCCACCGCAAAATGGGTCTCGTAGTCAATTGTGGTCTTGTCTCCTTCCTCCTCCTTTGACCAGAATTCGGCGCTGAGCCAGTTGGAAAGGAAGGCTATGAGGTGGTCTGTAATCACCGGCTTTGAGATGCTGCACTCCTTGCCGTCAAAGAGGAAACGGTAGGTGAAGGACACCGTGTGGCCGAAGAAGAGGTTCATTTCAACGTGGCAGAGGCCCTTAAGGGTGACGGGATAGATGGATTCGTCCGGGGCGGGCACAATGGGCATGGTGAACTCAAAGTCCCTGAGGTTGTAGCGCCTGACGTCTCCGCCATGGAAAATCTGGTCCTCGATTTCCTGCTCCATAGGCTGGATATAGTCCTCCAGGCCTTTGGGGTAGACAAACTCCTTTGTGTGATGCACAGAGAAGGTCTGGATAAACACAACGGAGAATCCTGGGTACGTAAGCATCTGGCTCATAGGCTATTTCCTTATTATTTCAACTTCTCCGCCAAGGCCCAGCTTTATTATCTGGGAAGCCTTGCCGGTGCTCTGGGTGTCAATGGACGGAGGAACCACAAAGTCAACTGCGTCCTTTATTTCCTGAGGGATTTCAGAGAACCTCTGCGGCGTGGGTTCCCCTGAAATATTGGCCGAAGTGCTCACAAGCGGACGGCCAAGCTTGTATGCCACATTTTTGCACCAATCGGCCATAGGGATACGTATACCCACGGTTCCGTCATCTGCCACCGCGTTATGGGCAAGGTGCCAGCGGTCTCCTTGTTCGTCGCCGGTGATGGCTCCGGGATAGATGATGGTCATGGGGGCGTCGTTGACCTCTACAAGGTCTACGGCTATGGAAGGGATTTCCTTCACGTATTTGGCAATCATGTCAAGGTCACTGGCTAGAAGCACCAGGGACTTGGAATCCGGGCGGCGCTTAATCTCAAAGATTTTGGCAACCGCGGCGGGGTTGGTGGCGTCGCAGCCAAGGCCCCACACGGTGTCTGTGGGGTAAAGGATTGTGCCGCCCTCACGGAGTACGCGAAGGGCTTCACCTAGGATCTCTTCCGGTTTCATGGAACTGTGCTATTACGGGGTAATGGTCTGAATATTTTACTTTTTCTATGCGGTAACTTACGGCCTCAAGGCCCTTGGGGTAGAGGATATAGTCCAGCCTCAGGAGCGGCCAAAGGGCGCTGTAGGTGGCCCCGAAGCCTTTTCCGGCATGCATGAAGCTGTCTTTTCGGCCGCGGATAAGGCGGAAATAGGTGTAAGACAGAGGGGTGTCGTTGAAGTCTCCGGCCACAATGGATGGCACCGGGGCCGAATCTATGCCACGTAGCACCTTTGCCACCTGGCGCGGACGCTCCGTAATGGAGCGGCGGAGCTTGGCCTCGGTTTCCTCAACGTCCCTTTTGATTATGCCGGGCAATGAGATGTTGTAACTCTCAAAGTGACAGTTATATACGCGTATGTCAAGGCTGTCCGGGGAAACATCCGTCCAAAGGGCCATGTTGGTGGATTTTTCAAAGTCTTCCTTGCCTTTGGCCGATGCCTTCCGGCGGGTCAGCGTAACATTTCCAGCCCTCCAGTTTTTGCCTGTAAGCATATAATATTCGGCCTTGTAGGCGGGAAAATGACTCCTGAGCCAGCCGTCTATGGACACGTTTTCCGGAAGGAAGAATTCCTGGAGGCAAACTATGTCGGCGTCAAGGGAATTCACGTAATCGGCCACCTCGCCGGCAAGTTCCAGGACCTCCTTCCCCTTGGGGCCGTGCCTGAACAGGCCCACGTTGTATGAAACCACGCTTAAAGTAGGCTCCGGGGTGTCTTTGGGGGCCGAAAACTGGAAGTATCGGCCTGCAAAAAAGAGGGAGGGCACAAGCACCAGCGCCAGCAGGAGGCGGGTTCTGGAGCGCCTCACGAGGGCCGCCACAAAAAGAACCAGCGTGAGGGGCAGCACTATGGGGTAGATGAGGCCGAAGAGCGTGAAGAACCAGGCCTTTTCCGGGGGGACGATGATGGAAAGGTAACCCAGCACAAGAAGCGCGCTCAGCGCCATTGCAACGCTGCCGAACGACAGGCTGGAGAACCAGCCGTGCTTTCTCTTAGGGGCCTTTGCCATCAGTATCTTCTGTAGAGTTTACCCTGCTTTTTCCAAATGTAAATTGTGAGCCAGCCAAACAGCGCACCGCCAAGGTGAGCGAAGTGCGCCACGCCCATGCGGGTGCCGGTAATGCCGGTAAGGAGTTCTATGCCGATGAAGATTATCACCATCCACTTTGCGTCAAGTGTGACAGGCGGGAAAAGCAGCGTCATGCGGGCCTGCGGGTACAGCATTGCAAACGCCACAAGCACGCCGTAAACGGCCCCTGAGGCACCCAGGACATGGGGAATGCTGTTGTAGATGTACTGGGGATTGGTGCCAGGATACTGCTTCAGGAGCTCATTTACCTGGAGGAATTCCACGCCGGTATGGAGGGCCACCGCGCCGAAGCCGGTGATGGCGTAGAGGATGAGGAACTTCTTGGTGCCCAGGACCCTTTCCACCACCATTCCGAACATCACAAGGGTGTACATGTTGAAGAAGATGTGGAAAAAGCCGTCGTGCATGAACATGTGGGTGACGGGCTGCCACCAGCGGAAGTCTGTGGCAAGGGGGAATGCCATGGCAAAGGTACCCTGCATGAAAGCGGGGTTTATGAGCGTTGCCACAAACATTATTACGTTAACGTACAGGAGGTTACGTGTTACGGGAGGTATGTTTTCCAAAAAACTTGCCATCTGCTATTGGAATCTCTTTTCAATTTCTTCCACTCCTATTATGGAGATGATTTTTTTGCCGGAAGGGGTGAACTCAGGGTTGTCGCTTTGGAGAAGGGCATCCACAAGGCGCTGGGCTTCCAGCGGGGAGGTGAGTTTGTCTCCGGACGCGGCGCCAAGGAGGGCGAACTTGCCCGCAAGGGCCTGCTCCATTACTCCGGGCAGCGAACTGCCGTCGTCGGAGAGGATGAGGAGGAGGTCCCCTACCATGGCTTCGGCCTTGCCGGGCTCTGCGCTGTAACCCTCAGGGACACCGTTTACAACCACGCTGTCAGGGCCGAAGGGAGCAATGTCGAAGCCCAGTTTCTTGAGGGTTTCGGCATGGGTGTCCAGGGTGAGGCGGCCTTCCACGCCAACTGTTACGGTGACGGGGAAAAGCGCCTGCTGGGTTACGTGGGCTTCCTGGGTGAGGGCCTTCAGGGCGCGGTCAAAGAAGAGGCGCTCCTTTGCACGGTGCACATTCACGGCCATAATGCCGGTGGCGCTTTGCATAAGGACGTATTTCCCCTGAACCACAAGTATTTGCGAGGTTGGAAGGGTTCTGTTTTCAAACAGAGCCCCGTAGTTCTCGGACCTGTCTATGTACCGGGAATAGGTGCCGGCGGACTCACCGGGCACGTCCGGGGTGATGCTTCCGCCGTCATGCGCGGGTGCATAGCCGTCATGCCCGGCTGAAAAGCCGTCATGCCCGGCTTGACCGGGCATCTGCTGGAAGGGATCATAGTCCGGATCCAGCCCCACCGTGGGGATGCTGGAGGGGGTGTATTCCTCAAAGCGGGTGCCTATTACGGGCATTTCCCGGGCCTCCGGATTGTCAAAGTCTATGTTCCCTGCAATTCCGTTTCGGCCCATGGCTTCCTTCACCGCTGCAAAGACGGTCTGGAAGAGGGGCTGCTCTTCCTCGAACTTGATTTCGGCCTTGGTGGGATGGATGTTTACGTCTATGGTGGAGGGATCTACGTCCAGGTAGAGGAAATAGGAGGGCGTGGTGCCGTCCGGGATAAGGTTTTCATAGGCCTTCATCACGGCCTTGTGGAGGTAGGGGCTGCGGAAATACCTGCCGTTCACAAAGAAAAACTGGTTCCCAAGGGTTTTGCGGGCGCTTTCAGGGCGGCCGGCGTATCCGCGGAGGGTGACTATTGTGGTATCGGCCTCAATGTCCACAACGTCTCCCACGATGGCGGGGCCCAGGAGGTCCTGGATGCGGAATTTGAAGCTTTTGACGGGCTTTACCACGTGGATGTCACGACCGTTGTGGGTAAGGGTGAAGCCTATGTCAGGGCGCGTGAGGGCAACCCTTTGGAATTCCTCCACTATGTGCCGAAGCTCAACGTTGTCGGATTTGAGGAACTTCCTTCTTGCCGGGATGTTATAGAAGAGGTTGCGGACGGCGATGTTTGTGCCGATTGGGCAGGAGATTTCCCTGGTGCCCTTGTTCTCCGACGCCGCCATCTGGACTTCCACGCCGGATTCTTCCTCTGCGGTGCGGGTCCTGAGGGTTACTTCGGCCACGGCGGCAATTGATGCAAGTGCCTCTCCCCTGAAGCCGAAGGTCAGGATGTTATGGAGGTCTTCGGCACTGGCAAGCTTGGACGTAGCGTGGCGCTCGAAGCACAGCACGGCGTCGTCGGGGGACATACCGCTGCCGTTGTCTATCACCTGGATAAGCGTACGGCCGGCATCTGTCACCGCAACTTTTATGTCCGTGGCGCCGGCGTCTACCGCATTCTCCATGAGTTCCTTAACCACCGAGGCCGGTCTCTGGACCACCTCCCCGGCAGCTATCATATCTGCGATATTCTTTGGTAATATCTTCAGTTCCATTATAGCAACTCAAAGAATTTGGCCATGAAAATGAGTACCACCACAATGAGGATAAGGGTGATGATGGTGATTACGGTGTGGGCGGTACGCATGTCTGAGCGGGTTTTCATATAGTTTCCGTTGCGGAAGGCGCCGCGGAGGCTGCTGCCGGGAACATAGGAACCGTCTTTGCGGGCGGCTTCGTTGCTACCGTCCACGTCTCCGAACATTGCCTTGCGTTTTTCTTCTTCTGGGTCATAGTAGCGGGGCTTGTAGTTGAAAACCCGGTGCGGCTGATTCCCGAAAAAGCCGAAATTGAACAGACTGGCCATAACTTGATTCTTCTTTAGTTTACAAATGTATCAATTTTTTGGCGGCTTTGCAACTTACTGCCCCCGCCCTCTATTTTTCTCCCCCTTTGGTGCAGGCCAACTATTTATCCTCCAAGCGCTTACGCAATCTTCTACCAGAAAAAGTTCTGGTAGACAATCTTGTAAACGTTTGTGTATCAACGGTTTAACCTCCACTCGCATTTTTGCCTTGTATTATCTTTGTTGCCATGATACGGGAACTAACAGATTTACTGCTGCCACGGGAGTGCATAGTCTGTGGCAGGCAGCTTGGAGCAAGGGAGGAGCAGCTGTGCATATGGTGCGCAGCGGACCTTCCCCTCACTTACACGTGGGAACAGCCCCACAACATAATGGCCGACCGCTTCAACGAAACCCTGGAGCGCATAAGGGCGCCAGATGAAAACATGGAGTACGCCTTCGCCGCGTCACTACTGTTTTATCATGCCGAAAACCCCTATAAGCGTATCCCTCAAGCACTTAAGTATGGCGGGAATATCTCTGCAGGAAGGTGGTTCGCCTCTTTGCTCGGTGCAAGCCTTGCCAAGGCCGGGCACTTCCAGGATGTAGACACCGTGATTCCGGTGCCGCTTCACTGGAGGCGAAAGTTCGGCCGCGGATACAACCAGGCCGAGGTCATTGCCCGGGAAATAGCCAAAGCCCTTGGGGCCAATCTTCGTACAGACATCCTTAAAAGGGGCCGAAGGACAAGGAGCCAGACCGCCCTTAACGCCGAAGAAAGGCTTGTGAATATAAGCGGGGCATTCAGGGTGTCACACTCTATTCCGGCCAGGCATGTGCTGATAGTTGATGACACTTTTACCACCGGCGCCACGCTTTCCGAATGCTGGATAACATTACGGAGAGCCCTGGGGCCCTCCGTAAGGATATCGGTTGCAACGCTGGCTATGGTTGAAGCCTAGGCCCTCAGCGCGCGCATGGCGTTGAGGACGGCCAGGACCGTCACGCCAACATCGGCAAAAACGGCCATCCACATGCTTGCAAGGCCAAGGGCGGCCAGCACAAGCACCAGGACTTTTATGCCAATTGCAAACCAGATGTTTTCCTTGGCAATGCGTATTGTGCGGCGTGAAATGGTGATTGCCTGCGCAACTTTGCTGGGCTTGTCGTCCATCAGCACTACATCTGCGGCTTCTATTGCGGCGTCGGAGCCAAGGGCGCCCATGGCAATGCCAACATCGGCCCTGGTTAGGACGGGAGCGTCGTTGATGCCGTCTCCTACAAACGCCAGTGGGCCTTCGCGGAGAAGTTCCTCAACGCGTGACACTTTGTCGGCGGGCAGCAGCTGGGCGTAGAAGGAGTCCAGTTTCAGGGCGCCGGCAACGGATGCAGCCACGTCCTTTTGGTCTCCGGTGAGCATCACGGTATTACTTATGCCGGCGGCCTTCAGGGCCCGGATTGCTTCGGCCGAATCTTCCTTGATGCGGTCCGAGATCACTATATGACCGGCATAGACGCCGTCTATCGCCACATGTATGATGGTGCCGGTGTGGTGGCAGGGGCGCCAGGCGGCGCCTTCGGCCTCCATTAGCTTGCTGTTGCCAACGGCCACTTTCTTGCCGTTTACCATGGCTGTCACGCCGTGGCCGGCCAGTTCTGTAACGGCTTCCACTTTGCAGTTGTCGGCCTCGCCGGGGTAGGCGTTCCTGAGGGCCATAGCAATGGGGTGTACGGAGTGGCGCTCCACATGTGCCGCAAGGTGCAGAAGTTCTTTCTGGTCAATTACTTCCGGATGAACCGCCGTCACTTCAAAGACGCCTTCAGTGAGGGTGCCGGTTTTGTCAAATACTGCGGTTTTGATCCGTGAGAGGGTGTCCATGAGGTTGGAGCCCTTGATGAGTATGCCTTTGCGGGAAGCACCGCCAAGGCCGCCGAAGAACGTGAGAGGCACGGAAATTACCAGAGCGCAGGGGCAGGAAACCACCAGGAAAAGGAGGCCCCTGTAGATCCAGGTGACCCACTCTCCGGTTATAAGGCCGGGAATTACGGCCACCAGCACGGCCAGTGCCACCACGATGGGCGTGTAAATCCGGGCAAACTTTGTGATGAAACTCTCGCTGCGGGACTTGTTTTCGGCCGCATTCTCAACAAGGTCCAGGATTTTGGCGGCGGTGGACTCCCCGAAAGCCTTGGTTGTCTTTACCCTCAATACGCCGCTGAGGTTCACGCAGCCGGACAGTATCTCATCTTCCGGGCCGATGCTCCGCGGCACGCTCTCTCCCGTAAGCGCCACAGTATCAAGGCTTGAGGAGCCTTCAAGCACAACACCATCCATGGGCACTTTCTCTCCGGGCCGAATAAGGATGGTCTCTCCCACGGCCACTTCTTCGGGGTGCACCGTGACAAGGTTTCCGTCACGTTCCACATTGGCCGAATCCGGCCTTATGTCCATAAGGTGGCTGATGGATTTCCGGCTTCGGCCTTCGGCCATCTCCTCAAAGAGTTCTCCAACCTGGAAGAACAGCATCACAAAGACGGCTTCCGGGAACTGGGTTTCGGCCCCGGGCATGAATCCTATTCCAAGGGCGCCAAGGGTGGCTACACTCATGAGGAAATCCTCGCTGAGGGGCTCTCCGTGAACCAGGGCTTCGGCCGCCTCCTTGAGGGTGTCCCAACCTACAACGAGGTAAGGCACAAGGTACAGCAGAAGATACTGCCAGGTGGTCCAGGAGGTGTTTTTCTCTATGAGCCAGGCGGCTACAAGGAGTACGGCGGCGGCAATAATTTTTATGAGCCTGCCGTGGCCTTCCTCTTCCTCCTCATGGTGGTGATGCTCATGACCGCCGTGATGATGCTCGTGGCATTCACATTCATGCTCATGGTGCTCATGACAGTCGCAATCCGGGTGATTATGATGATTATGTTCCATATCAGGTGTGTTTTTACAGTGCAAAGGTACTGAGCGTCCAGTGCAACTTGGTTGCAAAGTTTTGGCAACCCGCACCACAAGGAATATAATGGGGACAGCGGGGGTTGTGGCATCGCGATAAAATTGCTATCTTTGTTGGCTATGATAAAAGTGCTGGGCATATTCGGCTTTCTTAGTTTCGGGTGGGCAGACCTCCTGGACATCCTCATGGTGGCCCTTATCATCTTTTTCCTCATAAGGAGCCTCAGGAAAGACACCGGCATCCTTAACATAGTGCTCATCCTGGCGGTGCTACTCATACTGCAGGCGCTTGTTAAGGCCCTCAACATGAGGATGATGAGCGCCCTTTTGGGAGCCCTCCTGGACGTTGGTGTCCTGGCCATCATCATACTGTTCCAGCCCGAAATCCGGCACCTTCTCAACCGCCTGGCTGTGCAGTCGGGCATTTCCAGAAGGAGCGGAGAGATTTTCAACAAGCTAATGGGCATCAAGGAGGAATCCATGGGCTCGCAGTCCGTTGTTGAACTCTCTGAGGCCGTGCGCGCAATGGCAGCGGAAAAAACCGGCGCCCTCATAGTGCTCCAGCACAAGAGTGACCTTGACGAGTACAAGGCCACCGGAGACGCTTTTGAGGCCGAAATCAACCGCCGCCTCATAATGAATATCTTCTTCAAGAACTCCCCTCTCCACGACGGCGCAATGATAATAGTTGGAGACCGCATAGAGGCTGCCCGCTGCCAGCTCCCCATGACCGCCAGAAGGGACATTCCCGCCCATTACGGCATGAGGCACCGCGCCGCTATAGGCGTCACCGAAGACACTGACGCAGATGTCATTGTGGTAAGCGAAGAAACCGGCAACGTCTCTTATGTTCATGGCGGGCAAATCCAAACCGTAAAAGACATAGAGGAGCTCAGGACCATCCTGGGCAAAACCCTGACAGTAAAGAATAAGGAGGAAGCGTAGAGAATGGACGGCAGAGTAGAATCCAAGCTTGGTTTTGATAAGGTCAGGGCCGATATCAGCGCCCGCTGCTGCACGGAATATGCCGCCGAAAGGGTGGCCACGGAGGAATTTTCCACTTCGGCCGAAGAAATACGCCGAAGGCACCTCCTCACAGACGAAATGAGGCTCATCCTCATGTTCGAGGAAAGTTTCCCCACTTCCGGCTACATAGATGCCATCCAGTTCCTGGAGCCAATCGGCAAAAATGCCTCCATAGACATCCTTTCCCTTGGGAAACTGCGCACGCTCCTGGACACCCTCAGGAAGGCCCTCCACTTCTTCCACACGGTTAAGGAAGGCATCTACCCCAACCTCCAGCACATGGCCGCAGGCATAAGCGCCCCCGCAGAGGTGATGCAGCGAATAGACTCCATCCTGGACCGCCACGGGGAAATCAAGGACACCGCCAGCGACGAACTTTACAAGATCCGCCGCAGCATAAAGGACAAGGAAATCAATGTTTCCAAGCGCATGAACGCCATCCTTCGGCAGGCGCAGCAGGAAGGGCTCTCGGACGCAGACGCATCGGTGGCCATCCGTGACGGCAAAATGCTCATCCCGGTGGCTTCGGCCAAAAAGAAGGCGTTCCAGGGCTTTGTCTACGACGAAAGCGCCACCGGCAAAACCACTTTCATGGAGCCCGCGGAAATTGTGGCGCTGCAGAATGAGATCTCAGAACTCCATTTTGCCGAAACCAGAGAAATTGCCCGCATCCTATATGAATTTGCCGAATTCCTGAGGCCGTTTGTGCCGGAGCTCATTGCCGGGGCCCAGTTTATTGGAGAGCTGGATTTCATTATGGCAAAGGCCGGCGTGGCACTGTCCTACGTTGCCGGAATGCCGGTTGTGAGCGAAGATGGCTCCCTGAGGCTAAGAAAGGCCCGCCATCCCCTTCTGGAAAGGTCCCTTCGGCGAGAGAAAAAGGCAATAGTACCGCTTACGGTAACCCTTACCCCGCAAAAGCACATCCTCCTTATTTCCGGCCCCAACGCAGGCGGAAAGAGCGTGTGCCTCAAGACCACCGGCCTCCTTCAGTACATGTTCCAATGGGGCATGCTCATCCCCACCTCAGAAACGTCGGAACTGCCTGTATTTGACCGGATTATGGTGTCCATCGGAGACGACCAATCCCTGGAAAACGACCTCTCCACCTACAGTTCCTTCCTCACGGACATGAAGGCTATGCTGGAGGTGGCCGATTCCAAGACCCTTGTTCTCATAGACGAATTCGGCGGCGGAACGGAGCCCGCTGCGGGCGGCGCCATTGCCGAAGCCATTCTCCACGAACTTGACACCCGCGGCGCCTACGGAGTAATCACCACGCACTACACCAACCTCAAGCTGTATGCTTCGGGCACTGATTCAGGCGTAATCAACGGCGCAATGCAGTTTGACGCCGCCACGGTGGCCCCGCTGTTTGTGCTGGAGCAAGGCCTTCCGGGCTCATCGTTCGCCTTTGAACTGGCCCGCAAGATGGGGCTCCCGGAGCAGATTGTCCACGACGCCGAAGACCGCGCCGGTGAGCAGTTTGTGGGCATAGAGCGGAACCTCAGAAAGATTGCCCGCAGCCGCCGTGCCCTTGACGAGAAACTTACCAAAATCCGCGCAACGGACAAAACCCTTGAAGGCCTCACGGACCGCTACGAAAAAGAGCTTGAGGACATAAAGGAAATGCGCCGCCGCATCCTTGACGAAGCCCGTGCAGAGGCCGAAAAAATTGTACGCGAGGCCAACAAGCGCGTAGAGGGAACCATCCGCGCCATCAAGGAATCCCAGGCCGAAAAAGAAGAGACCAAGGCCGCCCGTGCCCAACTTCAGGGCTTCCTGGGCGCCCTTGCCGAAGAAAGCAGCAAGAGGGAAAACTACATAGACAAAAAACTCAAGGACGTCCAGACCCGCAAGGCTCGCGAAGACGCCCGCAAAAAGCGCCGCGCCGGCGGTGAAACCCTGAAGCAGATGGAGCAGGAGGAGGCCGAAGACCGCAAGATGGCCGCTTTCCGAAGCGCCCCGCTCAAGGTTGGAGAGAAGGTCCGCATCAAGGACAACGGCATGGTGGGAGAGGTTTCGAAAGTCAGTTCCAAGGCCGTGACGGTAATAGTTGGCAACATTACCACAAAACTGCCCCTGGACCGCGTGGAGCGCATTACCGCCAATGAATACAAGGCGGTGGCCAAGGCTCCTTCGGCCAAACCGCGTCAGGTCTACGACACCGCAATCAAGGAGCGGAAGGCAAACTTTTCCACGGAACTTGACGTCAGGGGCGAAAGAGTGGCCGATGCCATGGAAATTGTAATGAAATATATTGACGACGCCCTCATGCTCGGTGTTCCTTCGGTGCGGATTTTGCACGGAAAAGGAACAGGTGCCCTGAGGGAGGAAATACAGAAATACCTCCGCACCGTACCCGGCGTGGTTTCGGCCCAGGACGAACACGTGCAGTTTGGCGGCTCAGGGGTCACAGTTGTTAAATTTGAATAGGATGAACGTTCTTAGAACCAGTAAATTAGGAGAGCTTGGAGAGCAGATGGCCTGCGACTTCCTGTCGTCGTGCGGCCATCAGATACTGGACCGCAACTGGAGGGCCGGACATCTTGAAATTGACATTGTGTCAGAAGGCCCGGACGGCCTTCACTTTGTAGAGGTCAAAACCCGCAAGGCTCCTGTCACCACCACGGTGTCGGACCAAGTGACGCCAATAAAGCAAAAACGGATTTCGGCCGCAGCGCTAAGGTACCTTAACACTAAGCACCTTTACGGCCAGGAAGTGTTTTTTGACATTGTTGCCGTTACCGTAGAGCAAGACGAAACCCGCGTGAGGTACTACCCACAGGCCTGGATACCAATGTTTGTATAAATAACCAACCGCATAATGAATAACCACAGATACTGTGTGATAATGGCCGACGGCAGCGGAAACCGCTCCCAGTACGCCCTTACATACAACAGATTCAAAGACGTCGTGCCAGACCAGAACATTCTGGTGGTGACGCTTTCAAAGTACGCAGCCGATGCCAGGAAGGCCCTGCCCATGCTTCCTCCGGAGAATATCCTTGAGGAGCCTTTTGCCAGAAAAACGGCCCCTTGCATGGCCCTGGCGGCATATACAATCCTCCTGAGGGATCCTGAGGCAGTTATTGTAGCCACCCCCTGGGACCTTGTAATCCGTGACGAATCCATGTTTGCCGCAACCGTAACTGACGCCTTCTCTTACGTAGAGGAAAACGACGTCCTCATGACCCTTGGAATTGTCCCAAAATCGGCCGAAGTAAACTTTGGCTACATCCAGGTGAAAGAGGGCCGGAATGCGCATCTCATGGCCGGGCCGCTGAAGGTGAAGACCTTCACGGAAAAGCCGTCGCAGGAGCTTGCAGAGGTGTTTATCCGTACCGGAGAGTTCTTCTGGAACAGCGGTATCTTCATCTGGAAAGCCGCAACAATCTGCCAGGAACTGGAGAAATACGTCCCGGAGGTCACGGAACTATTCCGCGGCTGGAAGGAGCACATCCTGGAGCCCGCCTTTGTGGAAAGGGCCTACAGCGAATGCCCCAAGGTATCCCTGGACTACGGCGTCATGGAGCACACGGAACGCGCCTGGCTCTACCCCGCCCGCTTCGGCTGGGCCGATATTGACCGGATCTAGTCTCCGCAATACTTGCCGGCAAACAGTACCAATTCTGCAACGCCCGAACAAAGTCGGGCGTAAATTATTACATGGTAGAAAGATATGCCATATATTTGTGAACGAGGTCGGAGGAAGACAAACTCCCTGATTCATACTGTTCATAATCAAGGCTGGAAATCCGTTCCCTGACCTCAGTGCCATCGTAGACGGCAGTGAGATACTGGCCCCTTTCACCCGGTTTAACGCAAATATCCCGGAAATGCTTCATGAAATCATCGGCCTTCACATAATTGATGGCATATTCCACCTTCCGAGTCCTGCCGGGATAAGCTGATACGATGCCTTTATTTTCAAGGTCGGCAATATCCCTTAAGGCGGTATCAAGGGAGATAGCCCCCAGTCGGGACCAGTTTTGTGCAGTAAGCTTCGCCTCCTTGCCGTCCAAATAGATGTTCAGCACCTTCCTCTGCCTCTGGGAAAGCTCCACTCCTGAGAATTCACGCCAAAATATTGATTTGTTCAGAATTCCGCTTAGCGTTTCCATAGAACTGTCCAAGGCCCTGCCAAGGCATGCGATATACCATTCCAGCCAAGGGGTTATATCCCCGTCATAGCAGAAACGCTGTGTTTTTTCCAGAATGGCATAATAGTCTTTCTTCTCCTTCTCGATTTCCCGGGACATGCTGAAGAAACGACCTCTCCCTCCGCCTATCGCCGCCAGAGCCATATCTGCTATAGCCCGTCCAATACGACCGTTACCATCATCAAATGGATGTATGCTTACGAAAATAAGATGAGCTATGGCAGACCGGATGATGTTGGAGATTCCAATCTTGTTATTGAACCAGTACATGAATTCTTCCATATAGTCGTTCACATCGGAGGCCGGCGGTGCCATATAATGGACTTTCTCACGCCCCATGGATCCGGAAATAACCTGAACGTCTCCACTCCGGTAGTTCCCCACCGTAATAGGATAAGATCCACTCCTCCCGGTGGGAAACAGGGCACTGTGCCAACCAAATATACGTTCCCGGTCCAGAGGGATGTTGCTATTGCGCGTTGCGTCCAGCATCATATCCACTACACCTTCCATATAATGCGTGGAAGTGCCGGTGGTTTGGATGTTTGTAACACCCAGGCGGCGAACTATGGAAGAACGTACATCGTCTGTGTTGAGATTAATTCCTTCTATGCGGAAAGAGGACACAATGTCCTGAGTAAGGATCTCTACGGAAGCGCCTGACCGGTCATCTTCCGCAAGGGAAGCAATCCGGCCATGGAGGAAACCAATACTGGTGCTAACTTTTTCGGCAAGAGCAGAAATCTTGTCTTTGTCCCAGTTGAAGAGCATCCAGTTGTATCTTTCGTATATCCACATTGTTCACACCGCTTATAATTCGCAACAAATATAGTTATTTGCGAATAAAATCCAAAATTTACTCGCAAAAGTTGCGAATTATAATTCTAAAGTGTTAACGAAGGATATCGTTCAGGATGGAGCTGGCGGCTTCGCGGGCGCCCTCACCCGGGCCCTGGATCACAAGTGGATACGGGTGGAAGGCACTACGCACTATGATGGCGTTCTCCGTGCCGCGGAGGTAGTAAGCGGGATGTTCCGGAGCAACGCTCCTTATGCCAATTCCGGCCTCGTAGGCTGTTCCGTTCTTCTGGAGATATGCCACAAAGCGGAGGCGCTGGCCCTTGGCGGCGGCATCATCGGACATTTTGACAAAGCGCTGTTCTTCGGCCTCGAGGGCGGTGTAAAACTCCTCAACGGTGCCTTTGAAGGCGTCTGAGGGGATTATCGGCTCCACTTTTACGTCCTTGGCTTCCAGCTTGACGCCAGCCTCCCGGGCAAGGATGAGAAGCTTTCTGAGGGCGTCCTTGCCGCCAAGGTCCATACGGGGATCTTGTTCCGTAAGGCCGGCCTCCTGGGCCCTTCTAAGAAGGCTTGCGAAGCTTTGGCGGCCGGGGAGATAGTCTCCCAGGATCTGGTTCAGGGTGCAGGAAACAACTGCCTCGATGGAAATAACTTCGTCTGAGCTGTTGGCCCCGCGGGAGATGGATTCCAAAATGGGGAGTGCAGCGCCCACAGTGGTTTCATAGCGCAGCGGCAGGCCGTTTTCGCGGGCGGCGGCGTGCATGGCGGCAAACTCCGGATACGGCACGGCAAAGGAGCGGCGGTTGGAGGAAACAACCCCGATTCCGGCCTCAAGAAGGTCCGTATAGCGCTTGTAGATGGATTCGGAATTGGTGCAGTCTACAAAGAGGGAGCCCTTGGGTGCCACATTGATTATGGCATCTACATACGACCCAGCCGTATTTATGACAGGATGGCCCGTAAGGTCTATTCCGTAACGTTTGCTGTTGGCCTTACCTACTATCAGGAGGCGTTTCCCGGTGCGGGCCTCAACGTTTTCTGACGCGCCCTTTATCATGTTGTAAAGGGCATGGGCCACGGCACCGTCTCCGGCAATGAAAAGATTCAGTTCCTTTACCGGAAGTTCCTGGAAAAACGCCCTGTGAAGAGCCCTGAGAGCCTGTTCAAGCACCTTTTTGCGAACTTTTAGCTGGACTCCGGCATCCGTCTCCTCAATGCTCAGGGCCGATATTCCCTCCGTGAGAAGGGCCTGACCGGCTTTTTCGGCACCGTTTTCCCCACTGCCTACAACCGTAATGACATCTTCCTGGGAAGCCACGCCTATCCAGCCATTTGAACCTTCCCGGCCGATGAGCGTGTACTTACCCTCCGGGGCGAAGGTATTGCGGATTTCTATGTCGATGCCGGCATCCATTGCTGGTGCCACGGTGGGGGCGTAAAGCACCTTGGCTCCGTGAGTTGCCATCTGAAGGGCGGCGTTGTAACTCATTCTTGGGATGGTGCGTGCCTGAGGGACCTGCTTGGGGTTGGCGGTCATGATGCCGGGGACATCGGTCCAGATCTGGAGGGATTCGGCCTTTACGGCGGCGGCGTAAAGCGCGGCGCTGAAATCCGAGCCACCGCGGCCCAGGGTGCAGATTTTGCCTTTTGTATCCTGGCAGATGAAGCCGGGGGCAATGTAGATTTCGGCACCTGTTACGGCTTGGGCTATACGCTTATAGGTTTCCTTCTGGTTGTCCTTTACAACCAACTGCCTGGAATCCAGCCATTTGGCGTTGTAGCCTTCCTGCTGCAGCTTGGCGGCAAGGATGGTGGTGGAAAGAAGTTCGCCAAAGGTTACCTGCTCATCCTTTGGAGATTCTGCAAGCTGGCCGAAAAGATGGTCTACCTGCTCTTGAACCTTGGCGCGTTCCTGCCCGGTGAAAAGGCGCTTCACTATGGCCTGGTGGCGGTCTCTCATGCTGTTTATGGCTTTTTCGGAGCCGTCCAGAAGGGCGTCCGTGCAGCCGCTTATGGCGCTGCTCACAAGCACTACGGTGCCTTTGCGGGCTTCGGCCTCAACAATGTCCAGGACCCTGGACATTGCCGTTGCGTTTGCTACCGACGATCCGCCGAATTTAAGTACCCTGTAACTCATAGGAGGCTGGAGAATTCGTGAACGCCCGTGAGGCCTTCGGTTTTGAGCGCTGCAACCACCGCGCCCTTTGCAAAGCCTTCACGGGAAAAGGCCTCGTGGCGGAGCGTCAGTTTGTCACAGCCGGAAGTTAGCGTAAGTGTGTGGATTCCGGGAACTTCGCCTTCCCTTATGGAGGTGATTTCCGGTTTTTCCCCAAGCTTTTCTTCCACTAGTTCACCCATGGTTTTGGCGGTTCCGGAAGGAGCATCCAGTTTGTGGATATGGTGAATTTCCTCAATCTCAGGGGTGTATCCGGCACCTTTCAGGATTTCCGAAGCCTTTGTTATGGCCTGGTACAGGGCGTTTACTCCCAAAGAGAAGTTAGAAGCGTAAATCATGGGCGTGCCGGCTTCTTCAAAGGCCTTAATGACTTCGGCCTTAATGTCATTCCAGCCGGTGGTGCCAATTACGGCGGCCTTGAAGTTCCGGGCAATGAACGGGTAGTTGCTGCGGAAAGCCTCAGGGGTGGTGAAATCTATGCACACGCACTCCTTTGCAACTTTCTTGGGCGTTGCGGTGATGTCCTCGCTGGCTGCCACCAGCTCTATGCCGCGGTTCTGCAACTCTTTTTCCACCATGCGGCCCATTTTGCCGTAGCCGCTGATTATTACTTTTATCATATCTGGCGCGTAACTATCTATCAATCAATATCTTGTGTATTCCCGGGTGCACTTCCAGGTGCACCCGATAAATTGTAAGTTGTTATCAATCAGCGGTTTGCAGGGCAGCGGCCATACGGACGTATTGCTGCACGGCGGTCTCAAGGTCGCTCACAAGGATGTGTTCATTGTCACGGTGCGCGACGGTAATGCTTCCCGGGCCGCAGATTATCTTGTGGCCGAAGCCAGTAAGGTGCGGAGCGTCTGAGCCGAATGCCACCGGCCCCGACGGGAACCCCGGCAGCGTCACGTACCGTGACGGCGTGTCTCCGCCGCGGGGCGTGACCGTAAGATGCCCGATCAAGTCGGGCATGACAGTGGCAGAGGGCACGGCGGGGGTGGAGGGCATGACGGGGGTGGAGGGCATGACGGGGGTGGAGGGCGTGGCACTGGCGTCATTGCCGGCCTGACCGGCAATCCTCATCCAGCGCTGCACGGCATCATGTGAGGTGAAGGTGGTGCGGAAATAGAGCCGGCAGGTGAGTTCCCCGGAAAGGATGTTCTGAGGGTTGTCAGAGTGAAGAAGCCCAACATTCCACGTGGTATCTCCAAGCTCAGGATCCTGCCCCCAGTCTACTGCCTTAAGGGCATTGTAGAACTGGTTGAAAAGGTCTATGGCGCTTCGCCCATACTGCGGATAACCGCTGTGGAACGGCTCTCCGGTAAATTTAAGGTCATATGACAGAGTGCCCTTTGCGGCACTTACCATCTTGTTTTCTGTTGGCTCTCCAACTATGAGAAACGGCGCCTGGAAACCGGTCTTTGAAAATGCCTTGGCACCCCAAGAGCCTGTTTCCTCCCCTGCAAGAATCAGAAGGCCGAAGCCCGTTCTGCCCCCCGCCTCCAGCTGCTTGCAGGCAGTGTACATGGCAAATATCTGCCCTTTTGCGTCGCAGCTGCCACGGCCGGTTATCCGGAGGAGGGGCCCTTCGGAGGGCTTGTGCACCCCCGCACAAGGGTAGGGGGAGGGGCCCGCTGACATAAGGGACGGATGGGAGCTTGCTCCCAATCCGGCACTTGTGGCAGTGGGAGGGGCCGGAGCGAGCGTAGCGAGCGGAGTCCCTCCGAAGGGTCCCTCCTCCGGTAACTCCGGGAAACTGGGGGCGATATACGGCGGAACGGTGTCCATGTGGGTGCAGAATACCACCTGCAGTGCGCTCTCCGTCCCGCTTAATTGGACGGTAGGCACATTTTGGGCCGATTTTGCGCCCTGCGTCCCTATTTTAGGGACGGAAGGCACGCCGGGCCAGGACAGGAGAAGGTTCAGAGTGCCATCCCCCACCTCCATAAGCTGTTTGGAGGGAGCCTCCAGGTGGTCATGGAGCCACAGGGCCATGTCCCGCTCCTTGCCGGAAGTGGAATCTATGCTCAGTATGTCTTGGAACAGTTTCCAGTACATAATTATATGAGATTTCTCGACTTCGCCCTTTCAGGGCTTCGCTCGAAATGACACGGTTACACTTTGCTTTCTTGCCAGGGCTTAGCTCGAAATGACATGGATACACTTTGTTTTCCTGCCAGGGCTTCGCTCGAAATGACACCACCCTATCCTAGCCAGCCGTTCTCAAGCAGCACCTGGGCTATCTGCACGGCATTTGTGGCGGCGCCTTTTCGGATGTTATCGGAGACGCACCAGAGATTCAGGCCGTTTTCAACGGAAGGGTCGCGGCGGATTCGGCCCACAAAGACGTCGTCTTTCTCCCAGGCGGTGATGGGCATGGGGTAAACGTTGTTTGAAGGGTCGTCCTGGACAACCACGCCGGGCATTTCGGCCATAAGGCGACGGGCCTCGGCCAAATCATAGGGCCTGTTGAATTCTATGTTCACGCTCTCTGAGTGACCGCCCTCCACAGGCACGCGCACCGTTGTGGCCGAAACCGCTATTGAGCTGTCTCTTAGGATTTTACGGGTTTCGTTAACCATCTTCATCTCCTCTTTGGTGTAGCCGTCCGGGAGGAATGAATCTATGTGCGGAAGGACGTTCATGAATATCTGATGCGGGAACTTGGTGCCCGTGCCGCCGGACATTTCGGCCTCAAGCTGCTCTTTGCCGCGCTGGCCGGCGCCGGTGACGCTTTGGTAAGTGCTCACCACTATGCGCTTGATGCCGAAGGCCTTATGAAGGGGCGCCAGGGGAAGCACCATCTGGATGGTGGAGCAGTTGGGGTTGGCGATGATGTGGTCCTTCTGCGTCAAGACATCGGCATTGATCTCCGGCACCACAAGCGGCACCGAAGGGTCCATGCGCCAGTAGGAGGAGTTGTCCACCACGTAGCAGCCGATGGCGGCAAATTTTGGCGCCAGTTGGGCCGAAGTGGCACCGCCGGCGGAGAATATGGCAAGGACAGGCTTGCGGGCAATGGCGTCTTCGGCACTCATTACCGTCCACTCACGGCCTTTAAAAGTGACTTTCTTGCCCCAGGAACGCTCCGAGGCTACCGGAAGAAGCTCCGTTACCGGGAAATTCCTTTCCTCCAGGACCTGCAACATCTTTGAGCCAACGAGGCCCGTTGCGCCAACTACTGCTACTATCATCTTTTCAAAACTTATGAGACAATTAACGTAATAAATCTTCCAAATGGATGCTGTCCTCTGTTTTGCTGTCGCGGTACTTCACAATTACCGGGCAGTAAAGGTGAACGCCGGAGGCCAGAGCCTTGCCGCCGCGGACAATGGGCTTTGAGCCGCTTACCACCACGGCGCCTGCGGGAACCACTATTCGGCCGTCTGCGTTACGTTTAATGAACTCGTCCTTTGTAGCATCGTAAATGGCGGTGGATGAGGTAATTATAACACCGGATGCTATGACGGCGCCTTCCTCAACTATTGTGCCTTCGTAGATGCCGCAGTTGCCACCGATGAACGCACCGTCCTCGATGATGGTGGGAAGGGCGCCGGCGGGCTCAAGAACTCCGCCAATCTGGGTGGAGGCCGAAATATGGATGTGCTTCCCCACCTGGGCGCAGGAGCCAATGGTTACGTGGCTGTCGACCATGGTGCCTTCATCGACGTAAGCGCCTACGTTAACATAGGCGGGGGGCATTATGATGGTGCCGGGAGCCATGTAGGCGCCGCGACGGACCGAGGTGCCGCCGGGGACTATGCGTACGCCGTCTTCGGCCCGGAATTCCCTGACGGGGAAGGTGTCTTTGTCAAAGAAGGGGAACTGCCCCTGAGACATGTCCTTTATGGCGCCAAGACGGAAACCGGCAAGGATTTTTTCCTTGACTTCACGATTTACCTTCCACACGCCGTTCTCTTTCTGGGCCACACGGACTTCTCCCCTTTCAAGGGCGTCCATGAGGGCATTGAATTCATTGAGTGTAATATCCATTAAAAGAGTTCTTTCAGGGTTTGCTGTAAAAGGGCTTCGGTTTCCTGAGTTGCGGGCACCAAGGGCAGCCTGAGGCTGTTTTCCATAAGGCCCAGCTGAGCCATAGCGGCCTTTGCGGGGATGGGATTGGGCTCCACGAAGAGGGCCTTGAAAAGCGGCTTCAGGCGGGCGTTCATTTTTTCGGCCTCATCATATTTTCCGGCCTCCAGGGCGTGGACGAAATCTGCCATTGCACTGGGAAAAACGTTTGACGCAACGGAGATTACGCCCGCAGCGCCGGCTTTCATGAGCTCAAGGGTGTCGTCGTCGTTGCCGGAGAGAAGGCCGAAGCCATCTGGCTTTCCGGAGAGTATCTTCAGGGCCTGGTCCATTTTTCCGGAAGCTTCCTTTATGCCGATAATGTTAGGCACATCCTGCGCAAGCTTCAGCACGGTTTCGGCCTCGATGTTGGAACCTGTCCGGCCCGGAACATTGTAGAGCACTATGGGTTTGTCCGTAGACTCTGCCACGGCCTTGAAATACTGGTACATGCCCCTTTGGGGCGGCTTGTTGTAGAACGGGACCACCACCAGGAAGGCATCGGCGTCCTGAAGGAGACGGATGTTGGCAAGGGTGCCGGTGAGGCTGTTGGAGCCGACGCCCGCCATTACGGGACGGCCCTTGGCATGCTGAAGCGTAACCTCCAGAATCTGAAGCTTTTCAGACTCCGTGAGGGTGGGAGTTTCTCCGGTGGTGCCAAGCGGAACCAGGAAATCTATGCCGGTTTCCATCTGCCAGTCTACCGTGGCGGCGAAACTCTCATAGTCCACCTCTCCCCCCTTGAAGGGCGTGAGAAGCGCGGTGCCGCAGCCGTGTAATTTGAGTGCTTTCATACAAGTTACAAAAATACAAAAAATCCCCGGAATATCATCCTATATCAACTCCCACGGCTCGCAGTGGAGCGCACGGGCAAGGCCGATGACGGAAGAAGCCTCGGCCTTACCTATATCCTGACGGCCCTGTTCATAGGCTCGGACCATTCTCAGGGAAACCCCGGATTTCCCGGACAGCTGCTGCTGGGTAAGTCCGTTCAACTCTCTCCGCTCCCTGATGGAGATGGGCCTGGGGTGGTACCAGGAGTCAAAGACTTGGAAGACCTTGGTGATATCGGCCTCATGGAGAGGATTGTATAGAGAGTGGATGCGCTCTATGGGAAGGCCGTTTTTTTGTATGGAGGCAAAGCTGCAGGACTTGTACCACTGATACTGGCAAAGCGCCCAGCCTGTCCAGAAATAAGAGGAGTCATTCCAGGGGAAGAAATACGCCTGATCCGCGGGAAGGGAGCCGCCGGTACTCTCCATTACATTTACAGCCAACTCTATTCCACTCATCCCGAGCGTATATTTTGGATGTCCGTCTGCAAATGCATCGGCTATCCCGCTTGAAAGGAAGCGGTCATAGAACTCCCTCAGGCCTATACCGCACCATGTTACAGCATAGTCAATCATGACCGCAAGGTTATCCCTTGCAAGCAACATCATGTCTTTATCGTAAGCGCAGGTCATCATTCTTTATTTTGTTACGAAGGATATCTATTGCAAACATGCCGTCGGCCCCCATCCCGGCCCCTTCAATATCCGCGAAGGCTCTTCTGGCATCACTATCTCTTCTCAACCTTTTGGGATAGTAAATGCTTTTTTCTACGGGCTCCGACGAAATAAAGACAAGCGCTTCAAACGCCCGCTGCGATTGAAGGAACACCTGCTCCCCAAGATTGCCGAGCCGCAGGGCCCTGTCCAGCCATTTGACAGTCAACGTTCCCTGAAGAAAGGATTTGGCAATGCTGAAATAGGAATCATCCGCACGGTATCCGCGGATAATGTCGGCGCCGGAGAAGTCTGGCAAGAACTCGGACAAAATGTATTCCTTTATTTCTCGGGTTGGGGCGTGCGGCGTATCAAATACCCGGTTTGAAATGAGTACTGCAATCCAGTTGAGAACATGATATTCAGGACCGGATAAATTGCAGACGTTCAGGTTGGAATCCGGTTCAAAACTGTAATGATTCACAAATGCCGATGGCTCTTTAGAACAGGCCCATTCCCTGGCAAGTTCAATGTCAGGTGTGCAGTAAAAGCCCTGCCCAAAGTCATTGTGGACCTTCCCGCCGGCATTGGTTGGGTTCTGGATTATTTTGTCTGAACCGTGAAACAGTATACTCTCCATATTATAAAGTGACGTTATAACGTTACTTTTACAAAGATATAAAGAGTAATGCAGATTCACAAATGTCCCTTGCAGATTATGTGCATATAAAAAATTATCCCCGAGTGGAGACTCAGGGATAACTACTTAGACTTAACGCCGAGGGGAGGGTTCGGTACGGGGAGGGGCGTACGGATGGCGGACATCGGCCCTAACAGCGCCAGCGGCGGGTTTGCCTGCGGAACGGGCCACTATGGAAGAGGAGGATCCGGTGTCCTTTGTCATGTAGTAGAACTGCCAAACGTTACTTCTGTACTGGCCCTGGCCCAGGGTGCTGGAATCTATGTCATAGTAGTAATCAATGAAGATATACTGACTCTGCTCTCCGGTACCGGCCCTTTCAAGGCCGAATTCGCTGGTGCCCCGGAACTCGGAGCGAGGTTGAAGGGTTAGGATTCCGCTTGCATTGTATTCCCCAAACGACACGCTGTCATAATATTCATATGTCTTTGCGTTTGTATCGGCCACCACGGGATAGAAAATGCTCATGTAAGCCTGGTCAGGGTTGGAAGTATAGTTCCAGGACCAGGAGCTCCTGAAGTATCCTCCGATGAGCGTTATACATCCGGTTTCGTCGTCATACTCGGCAATTGCCGCCGACGGCCAATAGGAATAATGCTCTGAAGAATAACCGTCCAATCCGTGAACCTCCAGGTTGGACCCGGTTATATCTATTTCAGCGTCATTAAAATAGTAGTCACCGTCCACATATTCCTCCATGTCCAGATAAATGGTGTAGGGTCCCTCAAAATCCGACATCTGAAGGCGGTACGAAGACTCTACATAGCCATAATTCATCTCATTGCCGCCGTCATAATTATAACAGTAACCAACCATGGTGACTTCATCGCCCTTACGGAGACGGCGGCTTGCAAAGGTTTTGTCCGGACTTCCGCCGTACCCTATGGGATTTGAAGAGGCGCCGTAGATATAAATGTAATAACCATCCTCTGTCTTGATGTAGAAATTGCCGTAGGTCTTGTCATATATATAATCAATGACGCCCCTCAGCCTGTATAGCTGAGTTGAAGAAGGCGTCCCGTTCCAGAATTCCCTACCGGAAACATCCTTGATGTCCGTGGATGGATCAACCGGTTGACTGCCGATGTTTTCATCGTCGGACTCGGGCTCATCCGTGTACCAGATGTAGAGGGTGTAGCCATTATCGGCAAGAATAGTCTTGGGGTAGCCCTGGGAGTCAAGCGAGTAATCGAAATTGATGGACGAATAAGGATTGCCGCTTGCGCCGGAACCGGTGAAACGTATTGTTTGGAGAAGGTGCTCACTGTTGAGGCCGGTGACTCCGGACAGGATGGGAGCCATGAAGTACTCCTCAATCTCGTCCAAATCCCCTGCACTCAGGCTCAGAACGAAAGAAAATCCGTATTTGTCCTGAGATTGTGAATAACTGAACTCCTCCACAAAATCATACTTTGAACTGCATGAAGCCATGTCATTTCCGGACCATGTATATGTGCTCCCGTTCATGTCAGAGGAATACAGCCTGCCGGTTTTGTCGTATTCAAAGCTCAACTTGTCGCCGTCGGACTCTGATATGGAAAGGAGCTGGCCATTTGAAATGAAGAAGGTGAAGGAGAAGTCGTCAACCGTAGCAACCACACTGCTCTGGGTTGGATACGTATAGTTCACGTAATAGGTGTACTTCCCGCTTTGGGAGAGTTTGGCCTTGGACACCCTGTTCTGGTTGTCATACTCAAACCAGGCATAGTGATATGTGCTGCTTCCTTCCTTGACCTTGATGGTCCTGATCCGGCGCTTGGAGGAAGGATCTACCGGCGTGACGGGGTCCGGGGCCTTTACGGTCACAGTTATTTCCTTCTGGACGGAGTTTTCACCGTCCACTGCCAGTATTTTGGCCGTTAAAGGACCTTCTGTCACTGCCGAGGAAAGGGTAATCTTGATTGTGCCGCTCTGGCCGCCTGGAGTAACCACAGATTCCAGGCCGTCTGTGGGAACAGCCAGAACCTGGGGATTTGTCACCGGGGCCGTAAACAGATATGTCACAGTGCCGCTCTCACCGGGCGAGAGAGTCAGGTTTGGAGGGGTTAGTGACAAGTCAAAAGAGGACCCTGAAGAATCCGGATTCTCCTTTGCAGTACAAGCCCAAAGGCCGAGCACGGCTGCCGCCACGCCCAGGCATCTGACGAGCGCTTTCATACTCAGCTGACTTTGGTGAGATATACCCTTTCTACCTCACGGTACACATCTGTGCCCTGTGTGGAGGTATATTCATAGACCACAACGGCCTCCTTTGCAGTCATGGACTCAATCTTAAGAGTCTCTGTATTCCCGTTGGAATATGTCAGGACCACCATCTCGGCGGTTTTGATATATGTTCCGGGGGTAGGGGAATTTGCCTGGCCGTTGCTGGTGGAAACCATCACAAAAGTATAGTCGGCGCGGAATTCCAGTAGGATACCGTTCTGGGAATCGGCATAAGTGGTTTCTTCGCCACGAAGCTGTCCGTTGACATAATACTGTTCAACCATTTTGGTCATCTGCCACTGGCCGATAATGGAAATGTTGCCGGAGGAAGAATCAGAGTTGGCCTTCTGGCATGAACTGAAAAAAGGAAGAATTACCGCCGCAATGAGGGTGGTGAATAGTAATTTTTTCATAAAGCATTGAGTATTTTGAGGTTGTATTTGCTTCCTTCCATAAGACACCGGAAGGCCAACCCATCAAACAGAAGTGGACTTTGTCCCCTGTCTGCTTCTTGAGGTTTTCGACGACCTTTGCAACACAAACAGAGAATAAAGTCCACGAAAGCCCTAAAGGCCACGTGAACGTAACTTTATTCGCTGTGCTAGAGTTGATGTGTCGAAATTTCAAGAAGCACGAATAAAGCTGACGCTTCGTATGTCCTGTTGATGATTCAGTCAATAATCATCGGTGCAAATATACATATTTTTTTAAAATCAAAAAAAGGGCTCTATTCCCTGCTCACTTCCAAAGGTGGCGACACCCGCAACACAGAGCAGAGAATAAAGCCCACGAAGCCGCAAGTGGCGACTTCGTGAACGCCACCATTTCCGCTGTGTTACACCCAGAGTGTCGAAATTCCAAGAAGCGCGAAAATGATTAGCGTTCAATTATCTAATTATTTGATATGCAATTGTTTCACTTGGCAAATATAAGCTTTTTTTTTAATACATACACTTCCTTGCCAATTTTTGCTAACTTTGCACCTATGGATTATGAGCGCTTTTTTTCGGCCGATGTTCCCTCGTTCCTGAGGTCCCCCGTACGTGAAATCTTCCGAAAGGTTGATCTCCAGACCATCTGTTCCTTTGCGGGAGGCTACCCTGCCGCAGTCACTTTCCCCACGGACCAGATTCCCGGCCTGGCTGCCGCCGTCTTGGAAAAATACGGCACAAGGGCACTCCAGTACGGTGCTACGCAGGGCGTTCCGGAACTCCGCGCCGCCATTGCCGCGCGCTACGGCGTTCCTGTGTCGCAGGTCCAGATAACAACATCTTCCCAACAAGGCATTGACGTGTGCTCACGCGTTTTCCTTGACCCCGGAGACATAGTCCTTGCCCAAAGCCCCGTGTACCTTGGCGCCCTCCAGAGTTTCAGGGCTTATAGGGCCAGGGTAGAGGAGGTGGCGTTATGTTCGCCAACCTCTGGCCACCCTCGGCCGGATAAGAGGGAGGGGCCCGCAGCCGAAGGCTGTGGGAGGGGCCGGAGCGAAGCGGAGGCGGTTGGCGAACATAATGCCACCTCCTCCATCAAGTTCATCTACGTCATCCCGGACTTCAACAACCCTACGGGTAAGACGTTGACTCTTGAGGAGAGAAAAGAGATTGTTGCACTGGCCAGGCAACTTGACATATTGATAGTTGAGGACAGTCCGTACCGTGAACTGCGTTACACCGGAGAGACTCTCCCCACCATCCGTGAACTGGCTCCGGAGCGCACGCTTCACCTTGGGAGTTTCTCCAAGATCTTCGCGCCGGGGTTCAGGCTGGGGTGGATTATCGGCCCGGAACCGCTTCTGGAGCAGATTTACGTGTGCAAGCAGTGCCTTGACCTCTGCCCTCCGGTGCTGGACCAGTACATGGCCTGCGAGTTCCTCACCTCAGGCGCACTTGATGCCAATCTGGTTAATACCATCGCAGAGTACAGGCGCCGGCGTGACCTTATGCTGGGTCTCCTTGAGAAGTATATGCCTGCCGGAACGTCCTGGACGCACCCGGACGGCGGCCTTTTCCTCTGGCTCACGCTTCCGGAAAGCATTGACACTGTGGCGCTTTACGACGAAGCCCTATCGGCCGGGGTAGCCTACGTTGCCGGTTCCTTCTTCTACCCTGACGGCAGCCACCGCAACACTATGCGCCTCAACTTCTCCTTCATAGAGGAGTCCAAGATGGAGCCGGGAATAAAACTTTTGGCGGCCGTTTTGACTAAAGCCCTGACTAATAAGTAGTTATAACTTTTACTCCCGTCGCTTTGGCCTGGAGTAAAATGCGCAAATAATTGACAATCAATAACATGGCAAAAACGCCCTACATATTCACCGGAGCAGGTAACAACTTTGTGGTCTTTGACGGCCGGGAAGGCGATATGGATGAGTATCGCCAGCCGGAGCGCATTCAGTCCCTTTGCAGGGAATGCCGCACGGACGGCCTGATGATCCTCACTGAGGCTCCGGGCCAGGATTTTGGGATGGAGTTCTACAACCCTGACGGCTCCGGCGGAATGATGTGCGGCAACGGAGGCCGATGCATAGTTGCCTTTGCCGATTACCTTGGCCTGAAACCCGCCTCAGAGGACGGCACGTGGCACTTTCTGGCACCGGACGGTATCCATGAGGCAATAATTTTGGGAAGGCCGGAGATTTCTCCGCGCGCTTCGCTTGGTCGAAATGACAGTAGCGCCCTTGGTCGAAATGACACACCTATCATTTCGAGCGAAGTCGAGAAATCTCAATGGACGGTGCGGCTCAAGATGATAGACGTCATGGGCGTCAGCAAGGTGAAAGACGGATACTTCCTCAACACGGGGACCCGGCATTATGTGCAGTTTGTGGAGGATGTGGACTCCATTGATATGGAGCGTGAGGCCAGGCCCATCAGGTGGGACGCAGAGTTCCAGCCGGAGGGGACCAATGTGAATTTTGTGCAGGTCACGCCGGAGGGCCTTAAGGTGCGCACATTTGAGAAAGGTGTGGAGGGTGAGACCCTCGCCTGCGGCACGGGCATCACGGCAAGTGCCATTGCCGCATACTGCGACGGGATCCCCGATCACGTCGGGGATGACAAAGGTGTGTCGGGAACCGACGCACGTCATGCCCGCCCCCGACCGGGCATCTCATACCACCTTCAGTGCCGCCGGGGAGACTGGCTCACGGTTGAGTTCACCCGGGATGGCCCCGGCTTCAAAGACATCTACCTCACTGGCCCGGCAGAACCTTGCCCACTGGCCGATAACTGATTCACTGTCAGCCAATTATGATATATCGGGTGCACTTCCAGGTGCACCCGATAATCATGAAATGACTGATTATCAGAGGGTTACGCGCCAGGGGGTCAAGCACGGGTGATGTGGGCCCCGAGGGCATTGAGGCGGCCTTCGATGTCTTCGTAGCCGCGGTCTATCTGCTCAATGTTGTCTATGGTGGATGTGCCGCGGGCGCTCATTGCCGCAAGGAGCATTGCAATACCGGCGCGGATATCCGGGCTCACAAGGCGGGCGGCCTTGAGGGTGATACGGTGATCGTGGCCGATTACAACAGCCCTGTGGGGGTCGCAAAGAATGATCTGGGCACCCATATCTATTAGGCGGTCTACAAAGAACAGACGGGACTCGAACATCTTCTGGTGGATGAGGACGCTACCCTTGCACTGGGTGGCTACAACAAGCATCACGGAGAGAAGGTCCGGGGTGAGGCCCGGCCAGGGAGCATCGGCCAGAGTCATGATGGAGCCGTCCAGGAAGGAATCAATCTCATAGCTGTCGTGGGCGGGGACATAGATGTCGTCTCCTCTCTGCTCAAGCTTGATTCCAAGGCGGCGGAAGGCGTCCGGGATAATTCCGAGGTCGTACCAGGAGACGTCCTTGATGGTGATTTCGCTTTGGCAGATGGCTGCCATGCCGATAAACGACCCTACCTCGATCATATCCGGGAGAATCTTGTGCTCCGTGCCGTGAAGGCTCTCCACCCCATGGATCCTGAGGAGGTTGGAGCCCACGCCGTCAATGAATGCGCCCATGCGGTTGAGCATCTTGCAAAGCTGCTGGACATAGGGCTCGCAGGCGGCGTTGTAGATGGTGGTGGTGCCTCTTGCGAGCACTGCGGCCATCACAATGTTGGCGGTGCCGGTGACGGAAGCCTCTTCAAGGAGCATGTATCGGCCTGTAAGGCGACCGCTTGAGGTAAGGTGGAAGGCGCGGCGGGAAGGGTCATAATCCATTGCAGCGCCAAGGTTTACCATGCCGTCAAGGTGGGTGTCGACCCTTCTTCGGCCTATTTTGTCTCCGCCGGGCTTAGGGAACCATGAATGGCCGAAGCGGGTCAGGAGCGGACCCACCACCATAACCGAGCCGCGAAGCTTGGCGCACTTTGTCACAAATTCCTCGGTTTCAATGTAGGATGTGTCCACTTCATCGGCCTGGAAGGTATAGAAGCCCTTTGCATGACGGGTTACCTTTACCCCCATGTTCCGGAGGAGCTCAATGAGGTTTTTGACATCCAGGATTTCCGGGATGTTGGTTATTGTGACGGGGTCCGGGGTAAGGAGAACCGCACTGATGACCTCCAGGGCCTCGTTTTTTGCGCCCTGCGGAGTAATGGTGCCGGAGAGCTTGTGCCCGCCTTCTATGATGAATTTTGCCATTAGTTACTTGGTCAGATTAATGAACGGCAGTGCGTTGGAGCCGTTGTAGGTGGGAAGTTTGCCGTCCCACTTCTCAATGGCGTACTGCTGTACCAGAAGGGCGTTGAGGGATGCGGCAACCACGCGGTTGTAGTAGGCCTCACCGTCACCCTGGATGCGCTGGGCTTCGGCCTCACCTTTTGCCTTTGCAATGGCAATCTTGGCTTCGGCCTCTGCTTCCTTCACCTTGTTTTCGGCCTTGAGGGCGTTCTGGACGGCCTCGTTCTTGGCGTTGATGGCCGCGGTGAGCGATGCCGGAGGATCTATCTTTGTGGTGAATTCCCTCACAATGAAGCCTTCGCGGTTCATGGATTCGTCCAGGCGGGCGCGGACCTCGTTTTCGAACTTGGCACGGTTGGCCATGAGCTCATCCGAGGTGTAGTTGTTGGCGCAGGTGCGATAAGCTTCAAAGATACAGGTGTTTATGTAGCCCATCTCCAGTTCCCGCACGGGTTTGCGGTACTTCACGAAGATATCCACGGCCTTGGCCTCATCTATCTGGTATGCCAGGGTGGGGGTCATGGAGAAGATGGCCGCATCCTTAGGGTTCACAGTGAACGGCTCATAGGTAACGCGCTGAATATAAGTGGGATACTCAAAGATACTTTCCGTGATGGGGTTGTACCACACCCAGCCGCGGCAGGTGCCTTCCACGCCGCCCTTGAGGGCTGCATTGGAGCTCCATTTCTTGAACTTGATGCCCACCGAGGCCGAATCTATAGTGGTGCAGCAAGATGCCATGACGCCAATCACGACAACCGTCACCGCAAGTGCAATCCATGAGGATTTTGCAAGAACACCGGATTTTTTCATTGCGTTTTATTTTTTCTTGCCAAACAAACCGCCAAGGATACCGGCTGCAGCACCAAGAAGGCCGCTGCCTGCGCCGCCCTTGAGGGAAAGGAGGATGTCGTTGATGTCAACGTCTCCGTCACCGTCCTGGTCCTTGATGAAACCGGACACTTTGCCGATGATGCCGGGAATAAGGGCCGTAAGTGCAGGAGCAAGGGAGCCAAGATTCAGTTTGCTCACAATGTTCTTGTTGAACAGGTCTCCTGCAAGGGCGGTAATGTCGCTCTTAGCGGCATCTGTCTTTCCAGTGAGGAGGTTCTTGATTTCGTCAAGACCGCCGGCCTTTGTGGCTGTCTGGGTAAGTGAGCCGAAGATTGAATCTGAAAGCCCGCCCAGAACCTGGTCCTTGATGTTTGCAGGGATTTCTACCTTTCCGGCCGAAGCGCTGACGGCCTTCTGAATGAAGTCATTGATGTTTACCATAAGTCAGTGTGTTTTACGCCAATAAAGTTAATCCAATTATCACAAAAATACAAGTATTAAACGCGTATAGCGTTTTTACAAAGCATGTGTGGCGTGGAGATAACCACCTGAAACACAGCGCGTTACATAAAAGAGGGTGTCAAAAATCACGCACCCTCTTTTGAGCAACTGTCACATAATCAATGATTTACCTCCACGGATGATTATACGTGTTCCACCTCCGGATGGAGGGTGATGCCGTATTTTGACTCGATGGCCTGGATTACTTCGGTTTCCAGGCCTATTATTTCTTCAGGGGAGGCCTCTCCGCTGGCGTTGACAATGACCAGCGGCTGGTTCTCAAACACCTGCGCGCCGCCAAGGCGTTTGCCCTTGAAACCGCACTGCTCTATCATCCATGCGGCAGGGACCTTGACCTGGTCTCCAACCTCAAAATGAGGGACGGTGTAGTCCGGGCCGTTTTCGGCCTTGGCCATGGCCACAATGCGCTCAAAGTGCTCTTTTGATATCACCGGATTGCAGAAGAAGCTTCCGGCCGAACCTGTCACGGCAGGGTCCGGCAGCTTCGCGTTGCGGATATCGATGATGGTTTGGCGGATTATCTTGGGGGTGAGCGATTCCACCTCCTTGGACCAGGTCCAGCCACTCTCTGGACGAGGTGTCTTTTTGTCCCCTGGACCAGGTCCAACCACTATGGCTCCTGGTGTGTTCTGGGGCACACCGCCTGGACCAGGTCCACCACCTGAAATTGCACCTAGTCCAGATTTACCGTGGACCAGGTCCAGACCCTTTAGGTTCAGGGCTTTTCGGAGACCACCGTAATCCAGGCGGGGCTGCGGAGTGCGACTGAGACGGTAAGTGACGGCGGTGATGATGAACCGGCCTTTCCACTCAGTTTTGAACTTGGAGGTGCGGTAACCATAGGCGCAGGTGGCGGGGTCTATGTGCACAAACCGGCCTTCCCGGCGGTCCCAGGCACGGATATCGGCAATGATGTCCTTGGCCTCAACGCCGTATGCACCGATGTTCTGAACCGCGCTGGCGCCGCATTCTCCGGGAATGAGCGAGAGGTTTTCCGGGCCCCAGAGGCCTTCAGAGGCCGCCCAGGCGCAGAAGTCGTCGAAGACTGTTCCGGCTGCGCAGGTGACAAGGAGGTGAGATTTCTCGACTTCACTCGAAACGATAGATGAAACACCGTAGTGCAGCACGGTGCCGGGGAAATCCTTGGTGAAGAGGAGGTTGGACCCGCCGCCCATGACCATTACGGGCTGGGGCAGGGCGCTGAAGTCCAGGGCCGGGAGTTCTTCTTCGGCCTCAATCTCAACGAACAGCGCACACCTTACCTTCATGCGGAAGGTGTTTCGACCGGAAAGGTCATAGTTACTCAGTTCACGCATTTTAAGCCTTTTTTGCGGGTTTTCAGTTGAATGGTAAATTGAAATCCCTCACTTTTGGCCAAAAATGAGGGATTTCAGTTTGGGAAGTGTTATTCGGCCTTGACGTTAAGCGCTATCTGGAGTTCGTCCAGCTGCTCCTGGTCTATGGCCGAAGGAGAATCTATCATGACATCGCGGCCCTGGTTGTTCTTGGGGAAGGCGATGTAGTCCCTGATGGTGTCCTGGCCACCCATAAGGGCGCAGACGCGGTCGAAGCCGAATGCGAGGCCACCGTGAGGCGGGGCGCCGAACTTGAAGGCGTTGATGATGAAGCCGAACTTGTATTCGGCCTCTTCCGGGCCTATGCCAAGGACCTCGAACATGCGTTTCTGCATATCTGCGTTGTGGATACGGATGGAGCCGCCGCCGAGCTCGTTGCCGTTGAGAACGAAGTCGTAGGCGTTGGCGCATACGCGCTCAAGATCCTCCTTGGCGTTGCTGTAGAACCATTTCTCGTGCTCAGGCTTGGGGGCGGTGAAGGGATGGTGCATGGCGTAGAAACGCTGGGTTTCGTCGTCCCATTCAAGAAGCGGGAAGTCCACAATCCAGAGGGGTGCGAACTCCTTGGGGTTGCGAAGGCCAAGCCTGCCGCCCATCTCAAGACGAAGCACGCCCAGCATGGTCTGAGTCTTGCGCTTGGCGCCGCTCATGACAAGGATGAGGTCTCCGGGAGCGGCCTCTGCGGCCTTTGCGATGGCGGCGAGGTCTTCGGCACCGTAGAATTTGTCGATGGAGCTCTTGAAGGAGCCATCGGCATTAACCTTTATGTAAATGAGGCCTTTGGCGCCCACCTGAGGGCGTTTTACCCACTCTGTGAGCTCGTCTATCTGCTTGCGGGTGTATTCGGCCGCACCGGGGACGGAGATGGCGCCGATGTATGCGGCATCGTCAAGGACGCTGAAGCCCTTGCCCTTTGCGGCAGAGGTGATTTCATGGATTTTCATGCCGAAGCGGACATCCGGTTTGTCGGAGCCGTAGTTGTCCATGGCGTCGTACCAGCTCATGCGAGGCATGGGGTTGGGGATGTCGACGCCAAGCACATTCTTGAAGATGGTCCTCATCATGCCCTCGAACATATTGAGGACGTCTTCCTGCTCCACGAAGGACATTTCGCAGTCTATCTGGGTGAATTCCGGTTGACGGTCTGCGCGGAGGTCTTCGTCGCGGAAGCAGCGGACAATCTGGAAGTAGCGGTCATAGCCGGCCACCATGAGGAGCTGCTTGAAGGTCTGGGGGCTCTGGGGAAGGGCGTAGAACTGACCGGGGTTCATGCGGGAAGGGACCACAAAGTCACGGGCGCCTTCCGGGGTGGACTTGATGAGGTAAGGGGTTTCGATTTCCATGAAGCCCTTGGAATCCAGGTAGTTGCGGACTTCGTGAGCTACTTTGTGCCGAAGCGCCAGGGCGCGCTGGAGCGGGCCACGACGAAGGTCCAGGTAGCGGTATTTCATGCGGAGGTCTTCGCCGCCGTCACTTTCTTCCTCTATGGTGAAGGGCGGGGTGACGCTCTTGTTGAGGATATTGATACTTTCAAGTTTGATCTCGATGTCTCCGGTGGGCATCTTGGCGTTTTTGGCCTGGCGCTCAACCACTTCACCGGTGGCCTGGATTACGAATTCACGGCCCAGGGATGTGGCGGTTTCCACAAGTGCTGCGGGGGCATCGGCCTCAACAACAAGCTGGGTGATGCCATAGCGGTCACGGAGGTCAATGAAGGTCATGCCGCCAAGCTTGCGGGCTTTCTGGACCCATCCGGCGAGGGTTACCTTCTGCCCTTTGTTTTCTATGCGGAGTTCACCGCACGTGTGTGTTCTGTACATATTTTGAGTTTAGAATATTCCAAGATGCAAATTTAGCAAAAAAATACGTATCTTTGGGAAAACTTTTAACTATGGCATGTTTTGTAGCACCCCTTGTTCAGGCAATCGCAACCACCGCATATCGTAAACTCAGCAAAAAGCCGGTTCCGGCTTCCGTAAACACTCTTGAGAAAATGCTCTGGGGCGGTTCCATTATGCTCATCGTAGACCACGCGATAAACGGAGAACTCACCTGGCAGTTCCCGTTCTTCACCGCTCTGTCACAGACCGGCGGCGCAGCTCAGATGTGGAGGGAAATCCTCACCGTGGGCGTTCCCATGTGCCTTGTGATTACGGCCGTATGGGCAGTGTGGGCGCTTCTGGCCCGCAGGCGCAAAGCCACTGCGCAGGGCTAATGGAAGTACGTGCAAAAAAAGCCCTTGGGCAGCATTTCCTCACGGACCAGAAGGTGGCTCGTGCTATTGTGGATGCGCTTGCCATTTCAAGCGCAACCGAGAAATCTCCTTTTCCCGTGCTGGAAGTTGGCCCAGGAATGGGGGTCCTCACTCAGTACCTCCTTCAGAGGCCGGAACTTGACCTTAAACTTGTAGAGATTGACACTGAAAGCGTGGAGTATCTTCTTACGCACTTCCAGGGAATGCAGGGCCGTCTCATGGAGGCCGATTTCCTCACGCTTCCGCTGGAGCGTATCTTCCCCGGAGACTTCTGCGTCATTGGTAATTTCCCCTACAATATCTCCTCCCAGATTTTCTTCAAGGTACTGGACCACAAAGACCACATTCCTCAGGTTGTGGGCATGGTTCAGAAGGAAGTTGCGGAGCGTATTGCCGAAAAACCCGGTTCCAAAACCTACGGCATCCTGAGCGTGCTGCTGCAGGCCTGGTATGACATTGAGTATCTTTTTACCGTCGGCTCCGGCTGTTTTGCCCCGCCACCTAAAGTTGAAAGTGCCGTCATACGGCTGCGCCGCAATGGCCGCACAGAACTTGGCTGCGACGAAAAACTGTTCAAGAACGTTGTTAAAACCGCCTTCGGCCAGCGCCGTAAAATGATGCGAAATCCCCTGAAGCCGCTGGCCATGGCCAAAGCATCCCGCGAAGGCTGGACGGCCGAAGAATTATCGGCCTTCCTGACACAACCCGTTTTCTCACAGCGTCCGGAACAGCTTTCCGTAGAGGATTTTGTGGCGCTGACAAATCTTTTAGCTTAAACCCCTGGCGCGTAGTTCGCTGCTACACAACAAGTTACAACTTCCCGGGTGCACCGCAAAGTGCACCCGACTATTTATAAGTGACTCATTATTAATGCCTTAGGCGCCAGCCTAGAACTGGAAGTAGATGAAGGACTGGAGGTCTGCGGTGATGAACTGGTAGAAGAAGATGATTATGAGGACCACCACAAGGGCCATGACGGGAAGCGGGAGGGCGCTGAAAGTGAGGCGGTAACGGCGTTTGAAGCGCTCCGGGAGCCAGTGGATGAGCATGCCGGCCACAAACAGGATGAGCACGGTGCCGTGCTGCTGGATCATGGCGGGGATAAGGTGCAAGTCCCAGTGGGAGCCTATCTGGTTCACCATGTTCTTGGCGGTGTTCCAGGCCTGCTCGTTGGCAAGGGCAGGGTCAAGGTTGGAGCCGCTTCGGAAGAAAAGGCGGGTGAAGGTGATGAACACAAATGTCTGGAAAATGTCCCAGGCGCTGGAAATCCACTTGGCGGCAGGAGATAGCTTCAGGGGCACCACAATGCCTTTAGGCGTAAGTTCCGGGGCCGAAGAAATGGTTTTCCAGCCGAAGGCCGCCCAGCGGTAAAGTGTCTTGATAAAAGTACCTGTCAGAATGATGATAAGCCACACCAGGAAGAGGTTCCAAACCGGAGCGGGAGTCCAGACGGAAAGGGCCCATACCAGCAGAGTGAAAAAGCCGGCAATGGCAGTTTTGGCCAGCATGGAGCGTCTGGTCCACACCTTATAGATAACCTGCCCAAGGCCGTTGAGACCACCCCAGATCATGAAATTCCAGCTGGCGCCGTGCCACAGGCCGCCAAGGAGCATGGTATTCATGGAGTTGATGTTGGTGGTAATAAGCTTGCGGTCTCCGGGGCTCTTCCACGCCCAAAGGCCGATTGCCCCCGCAATGACGGCAACCGCCACTGCAACCCACCAGCTTCCGCTGAGGAAAGACCCCACTACAGCTACTGTGACTATAATTATATAAGTGCCGGCGCTGGCGGTACGGTTGCCACCAAGTGGAATGTAGAGGTAATCACGGAGCCAGCGGCTAAGCGTCATGTGCCAGCGGCGCCAGAAATCCTGCGTGTTGGGGGCCTTGTACGGGGAGTTGAAGTTCTTGGGAAGGTAGAAGCCCATGAGCATGGCAACTCCGGTGGCGATGTCCGTGTAGCCGGAGAAATCGGCATATACCTGCAGGGAGTAGCAGAAAAGGGCCGAAAGGTTCTCAAAGCCGCTGTACAAGAGAGGGTTCTCAAACACGCGGTCTGCGAAGTTCACGGCCATGTAATCGGCCAGAATGAGCTTTTTGAGAAGGCCGTTCATTATCCAGAAGATGGCAATCCCGAACCACCGGCGGCTGAGGTTGTAGGGCCTCCGAAGCTGCGCTATGAACTCCGACGCACGCACAATGGGGCCCGCGACAAGCTGCGGGAAGAAGCTGAGATAGAACCCAAAGTCCAGGAAGTTCTCCACGGGTTTTATCCGGCCGCGCTTCACGTCCACTATGTAACTAACCGCCTGGAAGGTGAAGAAGGATATGCCCACGGGCAGGATAATGGCGTCTACGCGGAAAAGGGACGTGCCCGTAATGGCATTCAGGAACTCTCCAAGGACATCATGGACCTCTATTGACAGGCCGAAGAGGTTGTTAAGGAAGTCCGTGAGGAAGTAGGCGTACTTGAAATATGCCAGGATGCCAAGGTCTATGACCACGCTGAGGATGGTGAGAGCCTTTTTCCAGCCCTCCTTTTTGAGCCGATACAGCCCCTTGGCGGCAAAGTAGTTATAGACTATCACAAAGACAAGAAGCGCCAGGAAGACTCCGCTTGTCTTGTAATAGAAGAAAAGGCTCACCGCAAAGAGGAAACCGTTGCGGAGAAGCACCTTGCTGTGGAACAGGGAGAACACCGCGAACACCAGCGCGAAGAACGCCCAGAAGTAAAACTGGGTGAACAACAGCGGATGGGCCTGGTCAAAGGAGAACAGGCTCACCGCGAAATCCCGTATGACATCTACTATGGTCATAAGGTTTGAGATTTCTCGACTTCGCCCTTACGGGCTTCGCTCGAAATGACAGATGATGCACCTGGAATGACAGAGGAGGCGGGCCAGGACATTATGGCATCAAAGAGAAGATCCCCTATGAGGCGGTAGCCAGCGGGGGTGAAATGGACGCGGTCAGGCTGCATGAGGCCGGCTTCTTTCCAGGCGTCGGAGGAGCCATGGCCGCCCATTACAGAGTACATGTCCCAGAAAACGGCATCGTATTCTTCGGCCAGTTCACGGAAGGCCTCCTCTATGGCCGAAGTATGTGGATTTACGTACTTGCCCTTGAAATAACTGTCGTTTACCCCTGAAAACAGGACTGCGCAATTGGGGTTTACACCCCTTACCTGACGCAGCAGGAACCGGTAATTTTCCTTGAAACGGGCGGCATCGAAATCGTGCCCCTGGATATCGTTGATGCCGATTGAAAATATCACAAGGTCCGGCATTACCCTCCGGAGATCTTCGGCCCAATGGGAACATTTGGCCCAGGAAGAGGTGGACGCGCCGTTGATTCCGGCCTCGGAATAAGTGAGGCCGCCGCCGGTGCGGTCAAGGTAAATTCCGCGGAGGGAGAACTTGCCGCTTCCCTTGAAAAACACCTGCAGCCAGTCTGTGTAATACGGGAGGTCGAAGTGGGTGTACTGGTGGGAGGTGACCCCGTAGACGGTGTCGCGGCCCTGAAGCAGGAGCACGGGCTGCATATCCCCTTCCCCAAGGACATCCACGCGGTTGAAGGCGTAGCCCTGGCGCAGCACGGGACCGCCGTTACGGGCAAGGTCCACGGCCACGCGGGAGGCGGTGTCACGGACCTCCGCGACTATGCCGGTGAGGCCGAGGTCGGAGCCGTCGGCCTTGATGCAATTATGGGACTCCCAGAGGCCGCTGTAGGAGGTGGTGTAGCTCACGGGGGTGTTGGTTAGGGCCGCCGCAAAGGGGAAAACCAGCCCCCTGCCGCCGTCCAGGCCGTAACGCAGGGACAGGAAACGGGTGCGGAGGCGGTCTGTCCAGGTTCCACCTTGCACATGAGAGCCGCCTACATGCAGGATGCGGACATCCCCTGTGCCGAAGTGCACCAACGAGTCCAGCTTTTGCCGAAATGCGCCGAAGGATGCGGACTCACCCTCCAAATGGCTTTTCTCCATGTTGAGAACAGGAGGACGCTGGGCGGCACAAGGAACCGCCAAAGCTAGTAAAGCAATGAGAATGAGGCGTTTCACTTGGCCAGGCGGTAATAGTCGTAATATGTAAGGAGGGAATTGGAGAGGGCGTCTCCAACCTTCTGGGCCCCCGCGGGAGTGAAGTGGATGTAATCCGGCCCGGCATAGGGCGGATTATGCTTAACCCACTGACCCATGGAATTTTCCCCGCCCATCATGCGGAAGAGGTCCCAGTAGGCGGCGTCGTTCCTGAGAGCCGTGGCCTTAAGGGAATCCACAAGCTCAGGAAGGCGCGGCCAGGTGACAATTCGGCCCCCAACGCTCTTTCCCATATCGGAGGGGCCGATAAAGAGGATCTTTGCCTCCGGTGCCACCTCATGGAAATACTGGATCTGGGCCTCTATCTGCTCCTGGTACTGCTCTATGACCTTTGTGGTTCGCGCGACGGGCATATAGTTTCCGCCAAACTGGAGGATGATGAGACGGGCGTCCATCATTTCCATGGAGTCCGACATGAGAGCCTTGTTGATGCGGGTGAAAATAGTGCCTGAGCAGCCTCTGAGGGGGATGTTGTCTACCTGTACGCCGGTTTTGGGATCGGCCGAAACCGCGTAGATTTCGGCACTGCCCTTAAAGGAAATTACGGCTTTCTGGACAGGCCTGCCGAAGTGCCAGGTGACTTTGCGAAGGCCGCTCTCCCCTATTGTCTCCACGGGTTTGGGCTTTAGGGTGTCGGAGTATGCGCGAACGGAAAAACCGCCGCTTGGACGGCCGTAGAGAAGGGTGACGGACTCAAAGCTGTGCACCTTTTCACGGGCGTTCTTGTTTTTGGTGGCGCGAAGCGTGACGGTGCCGCCGCCGGAAAGCTGAACCACCTGAGCCAGAATGCCGTAGCGGCTGTGACCGGCCCGCACCGTGGTTGAGTCTCCATACATTGTGTACTGGACAAATCCGCCGGCGGCCGTTTTCATGATACTGGCCGAAGGGACGTTGCTGAGTGCCGGAAACATGCCCGTTCCGTTGCCGCCGAACCGCTTCTGAAGCGCCTCACGAAGGTCCTGGGATATGCGGTCAAGTTCTATCTGGGAGTCTCCGTAGTGGATTACGCGGCTGAGGGTGTTTTTCTCGAAGGCCCGGAAGACGGGGTTGAAAAAAGTTACGTCGTCTCCGGGAAGATAAATGCGGTCAGGGTTTTCCGTGAAGAACTGCCTGTAGTACTCAAGGGTGTCCTGCTTCATCTTGAAACGCGCCTCAACGGCGTTCAGGACGGAGTCTACGTCTACTTTGGTTTCATTGGCGTCACGTAGCGTGGCCTGAAGATTGGGAAAGCGGACGGTGTGGCCGCCGGCGGCAATGCCATCTGCGGGCACTACCAGCCACAGCACGCCCAGGGCGGCAAAAACGCCCAGGAGGAATATGAGTATCTGACGGGCTTTCACCGGCTACACTTCCGTGGCGGTGGCGAACTCGTGGAGGAAGCGCATGTCGTTCTCGAAGTAGTGACGGAGGTCGTTGACCTGCCACTTGAGCATTGCAATGCGCTCCACGCCCATACCGAAGGCGAAGCCGGAGTACTTTTCAGGGTCTATTCCGCTGGCCTTGAGGACGTTGGGGTCTACCATGCCGCAGCCCATGATTTCCAGCCAGCCGGTGCCTTTGCAAATGTTGCAGCCCTTTCCCTTGCAGATGTTGCAGGAAACGTCAACCTCGGCCGAAGGCTCCGTGAACGGGAAGTAGGAGGGCCTCATGCGGATTTCGGTATCGGCTCCAAACATCTCGCGGGCAAACAGCAGGATGGCCTGCTTGAGGTCTGCGAAAGTGACATCCTTGTCAATGTAAAGGCCTTCCACCTGATGGAAAATGCAGTGGGCGCGGGCCGAAATGGCTTCGTTGCGGAAAACGCGGCCGGGGCACACCACGCGGATGGGCAGCGACTGGGTTTCCATGGTGCGGACCTGCACTGAGGACGTGTGGGTGCGGAGAAGAAGCGGATTGAGGTGACCGGTGCTCACGAAGAAAGTGTCCTGCATTTCACGGGCAGGGTGGTTGGGCGGGAAGTTGAGGGCTTCAAACACATGGTAATCGTCCTCAATTTCAGGGCCTTCCGCCACATCATAGCCGAATTTGCGGAAAATGTCCACAATCTGCTGGCGCACAATTGAAACGGGGTGGCGTGAACCCAGCGGGAAAGAGTCTCCGGGCATGGAGAGGTCCTCCTTAGGGGCATCGGCCACAGCTGCTGTTTCGGCGGCAGCTTTCAGGGCCTCGATCTTCTCTATGGTGTACTTTTTAAGTTCATTGAGCTTCTGGCCATACTCCCTCTTGAGTTCCGGAGCGATACTACGGAATTCCTCCATGAGGGCCGTGACTTCACCTTTCTTTCCAAGGAAACGGATACGTGCTTCTTCGGCTTCTTTCTGGCTTGTTGCCTTGAGCTCATTCAGCTCCCGGAATATTCTTTCAATGGCTTCTTTCATTGCATCTGTTTTTATATAGCTTGCAAAGATAGCGATTTTTGACGATATGCCCAACAACCTGCGGCATTACGCCAATGGGGGGGCTAATGCAGCATCACGGTGAGGCCGGCCATGACGATGGAGACCATGCTCATGAGCTTGATGAGGATGTTGAGGGAAGGGCCGGAGGTGTCCTTGAAGGGGTCTCCCACGGTGTCGCCAACCACAGTGGCGTGGTGGGAGGCGGAGTTCTTGCCGCCGAAGTTGCCTTCCTCCACAAACTTCTTGGCATTGTCCCAGGCGCCGCCGGAGTTGGCAAGGAATATGGCCAGGACAAAGCCTGCGCCAAGGCCGCCGGCAAGAAGGCCGATTACACCCGCAGGGCCAAGGATGACACCCACAAGCATGGGAACGATGATGGCAAGAAGTGACGGGAAAATCATCTCGTGCTGGGCAGCCTTGGTGGAAATGCGTACGCAACTGGTGTAGTCCGGGCGCTGTTTCCCTTCAAGGATGCCGGCAATCTCACGGAACTGCCTACGGACCTCTATGACCATTTTCTCCGCGGCGCGGCCAACGGCGTTCATGGTGAGGCCACAGAACAGGAAGGCCATCATGGAACCGATGAAAATACCCACAAGAACCATAGGGTTCATGAGCGTAATATCGTAGTACTCAACTATATCCGTAATGCTGCCGTGGGCAAGGCGGGAGAATTCGGCCGCCATTTCACCACCCTTAGCGGCAAGGTGGCCGAAGCCAATCTTGATTTCCTCTATGTAGGAAGCCAGCAGCGCAAGGGCCGTAAGGGCTGCAGAACCTATTGCAAAGCCTTTTCCGGTTGCGGCGGTGGTGTTGCCAAGGGAGTCCAGGATGTCTGTCTTTTCACGCACGGAAGGGTCAAGCTCACTCATCTGGGCATTGCCGCCGGCGTTGTCTGCGATGGGGCCGTAAGCGTCTGTAGCAAGGGTGATTCCAAGGGTGGAGAGCATACCTACAGCCGCAATTGAGATGCCGTAGAGGCCCATGCTCAAAGTATCCACGCTGAAGTGGAAGCCGGTTGCAAAGCCGTAGGCCAGAAGGATGGCCACGCAAATGGTGACAACGGGAACCGCCGTTGAAATCATGCCAAGGCCCACGCCGTTGATAATTACGGTTGCGGGGCCGGTCTGGGCGCTTTCGGCCAGCTTCTGGGTGGGCTTGTAGGAATGGGAGGTGTAGTACTCCGTGATTTTGCCGATAACCACGCCTGCAAGAAGGCCGGACACTACGGAAAGGGCCATCTGCCACCAGTTGGGGAAGCCGAGGAGGTAGAATACGCCGAAGGATACCACGGCTATGAGAATGGCGGCGAGGTTGGTGCCGCGGCTGAGGGAGCCAAGGAGGTCCTGAAGAGAGGCGCCTTCCTTGGTGCGCACCACGTAAATGCCTAAAATTGAAAGGACTACGCCAATTGCGGCAATCATCATTGGAGCCAGGATAGCCCTCATCTGAACCGCCGTGCCGTCTGCGAAGAAGGCCGAAGCGCCAAGCGCCATGGTGGCAAGGATGGAGCCGCAGTAACTCTCATAAAGGTCTGCGCCCATGCCGGCTACATCGCCCACATTGTCACCCACGTTATCGGCAATGGTGGCGGGGTTGCGGGGATCGTCCTCGGGGATGTCCTGCTCTACTTTACCCACGATATCGGCCCCTACATCCGCGGCCTTGGTGTAAATACCGCCGCCAACACGGGCAAAGAGGGCCTGCGTGGAAGCACCCATGCCGAAGGTAAGCATGGTTGTGGTAATGACTACAAGGTTCTGGGCATCAGTGGGGTCATAGAAAATCTTGAGGACGCTCCACCAGATGGCGATGTCCAGAAGGCCCAGGCCCACCACGGTAAGGCCCATGACGGCGCCGCTACGGAATGCAATCTTGAGGCCGGAATTGAGGGACCTCATTGTGGCGTTGGCCGTACGGGCCGAAGCATACGTGGCGGTTTTCATGCCCACGAAGCCTGCCAGCCCGCTGAAGAAGCCGCCGGTGAGGAAGGCGAACGGCACCCAGGGGTTCTGTACGCCGAAGCCGTATGCAAGGATTGCAAACAAGGCCGCCAGCACAATAAACACGATGACTACAACCTTGTACTGTTGTTTGAGGTACGCCATTGCGCCCTCACGCACATACTGTGCGATTTCTTTCATGGTAGGGGTTCCTTCGCTCTCCTTCATCATCTGACGGAAGAAGATCCACGCAAAGAGCAGTGCCAGCACGGCCGCTGCCGGAACCAGGTAGAATAAGTAGGTCATATAGTTTTAGTTATTTTCAGGTACAACGATGACGTCTCCGTGCTCCTGGGCCACGGTTTCTTTCCAAAGTTCGGTGTAGCCGGGCCATTCAACGCTTTCGGGGATGGCGGCGGAGTGCTCCGAGTGCTTGAAGGTGCCGTCCGGGTTCTGGGGCTTCACGTTGCCGTCCATGAACTTCACAAGGAGCTCTTCTTCAAGTTTCTGCCAGGCCGAAAACTGCTCCTGGGCAGTGTTTACGGTGTAGTCAGTAACGTATTTGACAACCTTTGCGAAAGGCTTGCTGGACACCATGACATCACCTTTTGAGGAGAGTTTCTTCTGGAGTTTCACCACCACCTGGTTGTACATCACAACCGCCATGGAGTCTACGGAATGAGTGCGGCGCTCCATCTGGTCTGTCTCAAAGGCATCCACCTTTGCGCGCACGTAAGGAGCCATGATGTTGTACATCTTGTAGCAGGCGTTGGAGATGCGGTTGTTGATCCAGAAAGAGGATGTGGCCGAATAATGCAGAAGGTCTCCGTTACCCTCACGGAAGCACTCCGGCACCTTTGTGGTGGAAGTGTAAACAGGTGAGAGATAAGAAGTTGCAGCGTCATCCGTGCCGAACCACAGGATGCCGCCCACAACGTCAGGGACATAGTTGCGGGCCTGGCCCACCATCCAGAAACCGGTTTGCTGGGTGGCGATGGCGCGCTCGTTGACATAGGTTTTGCCGTCGAACTGGAACTCCATGGGCCTCCAGCGGTAAGGGAGGGCGTTGCCGCCGGCACCGATGTCCTGGGTCATGTCCATGGGAGTGCCCTCGAAGTGGTCACGCATTACATCGGCCAGCTCCTTTACGCCAACTTTCTTGCGGGGATACACAAACAGGGGGAAGTCTCCTTCCAGATTCTGGCCCATGACATAGTCCAGATACCCGTATGCGTCCTTGGTGACTGCATTCCCTTCTTCATCATAGAAGGAGAACCAGCCGTCCGTGAGGATATTGAAGGCGCTCCATGCGCGAGCGTCACAGCCGCGAACCGTGCCGAAATCCACTGGGCAGTAGGCTTTCTTGAAGGAGAACTCGGAGTCCGGGCCCTCGAAATAGCCCTTGCGGCGGGCGAAACGGATTACGTCCGGGGCATAGAGGCAGTTGTCGGGGTCGTTGAGGGGGAATTTGCCAATACGGGCCTGGTTGGCATGTGCGCAGATGGCGCCGTCCGGCACCCTCATGGCCACCCACACGATGCCCTTGTTCACATTGACGCCGTTGCGGATGTTCATGCCCTTGCCGATGAGTTCCATTATCCAGGCCTCGTTTTTATCGGCGATGGAGAAGGTTTCGCCTTCCGATGCGTAGCCGTACTCGTTGGCAAGCTCCACAATAACGTCAATGGCTTCACGGGCGGTCTTAGCCCTTTGGAGGGCTATGTAGATGAGGGAACCGTAGTCTATCCCTCCCCTCTTGTCTTCAAGCTCCGGACGGCCGCCCCAGGTGGTCTCTGTGATTATCACCTGATGCTCGTTCATGTTGCCAACCGTCTGGTAGGTATGGGGAACCTGCTCTATCTCTCCAAGGTAACGATTTGAATCCCAGTCGTATATCTTGAGCATGGTGCCGGCTTTCCAATCTGCGGCTTTCTTGTAGTAAAGCTCTCCGAAGAGGTAGTGGGAGTCTGCCGCATAGGACACAAGGACGGAGCCGTCCTTGCTTGCGCCGCGGGAAACTATCACATTGGTACAAGTATTGCCATCTATGGCAGAGGTGAGCAAGATGATGGCCGAAACAGCCAGAGCCCTAAGTATTTTTTTGCCTTTTTCCATTTATTGCGTAATTTTGCATGTACGGTTACAAGAATACAAAGATATGAAAATTTATAAGATTATCATTGCCCTCCTGCCTTGTTTGATGTTTAGCATCAATGCAAAAGCACAAAACCAGCAGCCCCAGAGCCCGGAGCAGCAGGAAAAACAGATGCTGGAATACATTGACAAGGAAGTCAAGCGCCTCAGCGACCTCCTGGAACTTGAGTACTGGCAGGAGTTCTATGTAGACTCCACCCTCAACCACGACCTCCACGCCCGCATGGAAGAGCTCCAGAACATGCAGAAGGCAAAGGTTGAGAACTCTGATCTCTACCAGGCCATAAGCGACAAATGGATGCAGCAGATAGACAACTCCTACAAGCGCTTTTTCACGGAGGAGCAGTGGGCCAAATACTGGAAATCCGGTGCCAAACGCGCCCAGAAGGAGCGTGACAAGCGCGCCAGCAAGCGATAATCCCCATAAATAGGGATAGATACCAACAACTCAACCAACGACTTTGAAGCGGCAGTGCCGTCACTGAAAAAATAGTCTAGTCCTTGAGCATTATAGTGCGGAAATCGTCAATGTCCTGCTGGCTTACGCCAATGTTACGGAGATAGGTTTCCGCACCTTTTTTGAGCGTTTTGGAAGAAGACGGATCCTGGTCCCTCAGATACTGCACACAGTTTTTGTAACTGCTTACGTGCCGAGTATGGTCGTAATACCTGGCGTCATCGGGGCCGGACATGCTCCAGTCGTCCGGGGAGAAGTACGTAAGCTCATAGTCCTTTGCAATATCCCCCTCCCTTACGCCCAGAACACCCAGGCATAGCGCGGCGATGGTACCCGTACGGTCACGGCCGGCGGCGCAGTGGAAGTATACGGGATTCCCCTTGCGGAGGTTGCTCACAATAAATTCAAAGCAGGCTTTAACCCTTTCCGAACAGTCCCGGAGCATGGTACGGTAGTTCTCGCTTGAGCCGAAGCCGGGGCGAAGATACGCCACACCGCTGCCGAAATAGGACTTTGTCTGGGATTCGTCGGCCTCGCGAAGGTCAAGTTCGGCCTTTATTCCCACGGCCGCAGCCTCCTTCTTTCCGGCATCCTTGATGGACGAGGCCTTTCCGCCACGGTAAAGCAGCCAGTGGCGGATGGTTTTGCCGTCAAGGGTTTTGAGGCCGCCGAGGGAACGGCCGTTACGGGTATCCCTTTCAAAGTAAATCTGATGCAGGGAACCTGTGGCCTTGAATTCTCCTTTGGCCACTACACTTGATGAAGCATCCGTCACCTGATAATGGTAATGGCCCGGCGCAAGGTTGGTTACGCTCTGGCTTGACACTCCGGCAGCAAGGCTCCATTCCCGGCTCCAGCTGCCGTCCCAAAGCTTCAGCGTCTGACTGCCTGTCCCGGTGGCGTTCCACTTGATTTCAATAGTGGGAGGAACATCGGCCTCTCCAGGACCGCCGCCCTCATAATTGAAGACCTGCGTGCCGGAGAAGTCCCAGTCCGTGTAGTTTACCCCGTCCATATAGGCCTGGACATAGGCGTTTGTAACTGCATAAGAGGGTATTCCATCCTCGTCCCCGGTTCCGGGTTCCGTACCCAGAAGCCTTGAGGAAATGGCCTTTGAAAGCGTCCAGGAGTTGTCGTCGCCCTCGATTGCCCAGTACATGGCGCCAAGGAGGCCCTTTTCCTTCACGTAGTCGGCCTTGAGGCCGATGGACAGCTCGTTGTCATAGCAAAGCACCACGTTTCCGGCGTAATCCGTAAGATACGGAACCTTTGCGGCATCGTCCCAGCGCTCTACAAAGCCGTCGGTCCTGATGTCCCGGTAATAGACAAAGTTGTCGTCGTCGTTGGCGGTGAACGTTTTGTCGTCGTCGCGGCCGTAGAAGGCCATTCCAAGGGTCATCTTTTCATAGGGGACCCCGGCGGCAAGGTGAAGTGCAACAGATTCGTCGCAGCTGCGGCGCGTCATTGACGACGGATACAGGGCGGCATTGTGCTTTGGCGGGTTGCCCATGTCATAGGTCATGAGGTTGACCCAGTCCATGTAATCTATGAAGTCCTTGAAATTCACGTACTTGGCATTGGCCGAAGACGCCATTGTGACAAGGAGGTCCGGGCCCAGTACGGAGCGGAGGTCTTTCACCAGGAGGGTGAAGTTCTTGGTGTCGTCCGGAGAACTGGATATGCCGGCGGAACTGCTTGTGGGATACTCCCAGTCAAGGTCTATGCCGTCCAGGCCATAGTCCTTCACCGCCTTGAGGCAGTTCTCGCAGAACTTCCTGCGGTGGTTTTCATCGGCCGCCATCTCCGAGAAATTGCCTGCACCCCAGCCGCCTACAGAAAGCACAACTTTGAGAGAAGGCTTCTGCTTCTTGAGCTCCACAACCTTCCTGAGGCGGGACGTGCTCCTGATCTCCAGGCTCTCAAAATCACTTCCAACCTTGCCGAAGGCATAGTTGATGTGGGTGAGGACATCCGGATTGGGCATGATGTCTCCCCAGTAAGTCACATAGCCTACTATGATATGCCCACCGGGGGTGGTTCCCGGGGTGCCGGGGTTATCTCCGGGATTGTTGCCGGGGTTGTCCTCCGGATTCTTGGGATCTTCATCCTGCCCCTGCGGAGGCGGTGGGGGAAGCGTGGACGTCTGCTCCGGTGCCGCACATGAGAGCAGCACCGGGAGAAGCAACATAATGGCGAACTGGTTGAGTCTCATATCTACTCAGGATTTATATATGTTACTAATCTATTGACATGTAAATAATTATCATGTACCCCATCATTCCATGTTATAAGCAAATCTCCGCTCCACTTATTACCAGTTTCTCGATAATAGCTCATATTGTGACGCATATTATCTTGAAGATTACCTGATAATTTTCCGGAAAAAATATTCTCATTCTCGCCATTTGATATAATTATTGAAATATCTGAGTCAAACGCAACCTTACCAATAATCCCCGACACTGGCACATCCTTCAGGTGAAGAGACTGATTGAATCCCTTGTCTGGACAATAATCAAAATCAAAATAATAATCCAGCAATTCAGATGATATCCAATTTGAATCTACACGTGTTTCTTCCGGCCCTATGGTAAAGCAGATATCGGAAATACACGCCTCTGCTTCAAATGAGCAACCTGCCAAATAAACGCTACCGGATAAGGTGTTCTCCCACGGACCTGGCTCATCTTCGTGCAAAATGGCGTTATCACTCTTGGCGCAAGAAAAAAACAAAAGCAAGATAAAAAGCAGCAGCTTATATTTATGTCGTCTCACAAATGTCATAATAATCACTCATTATGCTCAAACCAATAGTCGTAGGGGGCGGCATAGTCATTAAACTCTGACTGTGTATAACACGAACCCGCCTCATAATTAATGCATTACTTTACAAATATATTACGTAATATCAACAATTCCTACAACCCGCTGAAGGAAATCTTGTAAATCTTTGAGGATGAGCCGTCATCGGCCATCCAGACACAGTTTCTGGCGTGGTCTACGCAGATGGATTCCGCGTTGCCGATGAATGAGACATCGTAAATGGCCTTGAGGGTGGTAACTTCCCCGTCAAAGACAAAAATCTTGAAGGCTTCGGAGTCTGAAACCCAAAGAAGGTCAGTTTCGGGGTCATAGCAGAGGTCTCCTGCCCCTGCGGAGGGGGTGGAGCGGGCAGATTACTTTCCTTGGCACCGCTGCAGGAAAAGAGCAGCGGTACCAGGAAAGCCAACAAAATAACTGTTATTCTACGCATTAAGTTTTTGTTTTACTACAGCTTCACGCAGCGGACAGAGCCTCCCCTTGAACGTATTTGGCCGCGACGGCGGAACTGGTCACCCACCACTCCGGTAAAGCCGTAGCCGTTCTGGGTGCCGCTGTCCCATCGGCCGCTCCATATCTGGACCGCTTCTCCGGCGCCCTTGTGGATGCCGTCGGCGTCGTCGATATAACCGGCCAGAGGGAACGTGAGGGCTCCTACCGTAAAGCGGTAGTTTTCGGCATCAAGGGTAAAGTAGGACTGAGAGCTGATGTCGCTGCCGGCCCAGAAACCACAGCTGTTGTTACGCTGAGGGAGGACATAGCCTACAGGGCAAGGGTCGTTGACCGTCTTTTTGGCCTCGCCCCAAAGGGCGGCCACGGGGTCGTTGCCCTCATTCTGCCAGTCTTTGTCGTCCAGATAATAGAACACATTGGGATTCTGTGCTCCTCCGGCAATGGAGGTTTGCTCGTTCAGATAGGTTATCTCCTGACCTTCGGCAAGGGTGGCCTGGGCCGATGTAGCCGGATCACCTATTCCAGGGAACGGGTCCTTTCGGCCCCACTGGTACAGCAGGCCGAAGGATTCGGCGGGAGCGGCTCCGCTTGAAGGGACTGCCACAAGGGCGCCCACATTGCGGTCCATTACCTTGAGAGTGGCAAAGTTGGTTTCATCAACATCCGTTACCGGAGTCTTTGGCATCCAGATGTGCCAGCTCCAGAGAACAGTCTCTTCCTCGTCCATGGCAGCGATGAGGGCGTTACCGCCGACAAACGGCTCCGGAACGCGGAAATACATGTATCCGCCCTCGTACAGGGTGGCATCAACAAGGCTGCCTTTTTCAACTATGTCGGCATTGCCGCAGGTCTCCCACAGGACGGCGGAAGATTCTATGGTGCCCACAGACTCCTCCGTATTGCCCTTCACGGCGGCAATCTTGTACGTGCCGGGGGCCGTTACGATGTAGCAGTTTGCCGTACCCTCGTCACTGAGGCTCACGGCGTCGGAGACATTCAGGTCCATTACAAAGTCTTTGATGCGGGCCGTAATGTCCCCCAGGTCCTGATTCTTTTCTTCAAACGAAACCTCTTCCTTTTCCGTGTAAACCTTTACGGCCTCCCCGTTCTTGAAGAACTTTAGGTCAAAGCCGTTGGGAAGTTCTGTGCCGACGGGGAAATAAATGGACTGAGTGCCGGAAGAAAGCTTGCCGCTGACCGTTACCAGGGCACCCTGACGGTACTGGTTCAGGTTCTTTTCCTTGTCGGTGATCTTCACCTGCAGGGCCTCGTAGCCGGTTATGGCATCTTTTCGGCCCGTAATGGCGTAGGAGTCAAAATCGCCGTCTACGGAGAAGGTGAGCTTGGAGCATATTTCCACAAACTGGAACTTGTTTGCGGAGTCGTTGCAGGCCGCAAGGAGGTAGCGGTTCGAGGTGTTGAACTTTGTATAGAAGAAACAGTGCGGGAGTAGGTCTACGGCGTCGGCCGGATAGCCTGCGTAGAGGGTGCTTCCTACGTCGTCACGGACATAAGGCTTCAGGCCGTCCACCGTAAGGGTGGCCGTTTTGCCGTCGGAGCCGATATCGCCCGCGGCCAGGGTTACGGTAACCTGGTCCTTGGCGTATTCTCCGTGCACAACAATCTGGTCTCCGGCCACCCAGGCGGTCTTTTCACCGTTTTCCGGAAGGGCGAAGGTGAGCTGGAGCGACACCGGCTGAACTTCCTCTTTCCCCTCAGGGGTTTCATCGGAGGGAGATGTGTTTCCGGGCTTTGTGCAGGAAAACAGGAATATCCATGCAGAAAGGACTGCGATGCTTGCAAATATCTTTTTCATAACGTTTCCTTTCTAAATTATTGTTCCCAATCTACAGAAGCCGTGTACTCGTACCATTCGAGCACCGCACTGGCGGGCTCGCCGTCGGCGGCAACTCCGATATACATGTTGATGTCGGCTCCCCAGGTGGTGGTGCACATGGTTGAGGCCGATGTGTCGAAAGATGCCATCTCGACGCCGTTGCAAAGGTAGGTCACATGGCAGTAGCCAGCGCCTGCGGGGTCGAACTTGTAGGTTATTTCCATGGGCTTGGTGAAATCAAGATCCGTGCTGTAGGAGGAAGCGATGGACGGCTTCTGGGATGAGTCCCCGTCCGGGGCGTTGAAGTCGAAGCTGATGTAGCCGCTCTTCGGCCTTATGTCAACCTTCATTTCCGCGCTCTTGGAGTAGCAGAACCAGTGGCGGACGCGGGCCGTGGCCCCTATTGAACTCCAGCGGAAGGTGTATGTGCCGAAGGGCATTCCTCCCTGGTTGAGACGGCAGTAGACGTCGCCGGACTGGCTGTCGAAGAGCGTTCCGACGCCTGCCGTATAGACGGGATCAATGCCTTTGTCGGACTTCCACGCTCCCAGTTCCTCGTTGTCCATGACCTTGCGGACAGGGGCAATTGGATAGGCCTGCTTGAGCTCTATGGTCTTTTCTATCACAGGGTCTCCCTCCTCAAGCGGGATGCTCCTCAGGACGATGGCGCTCTTTCGGAGCGAGGTGCTGCCCTCGTTGGCCGTAAGAGTGAGATTGAGCGTTCCGTCGCCGGTATGGCCGGTGGGATTGTCAATGGAGTACCAGTCGTCGGAGGCGCTTTGCTTTTCGGCGGTCCAGGAACCGTTGGAAACCACGTTCAGGTAGGCCGAAAGCTGGTCATAACCCACACGGATCTCAAAGGATTCCGGATCCAGCTGGACACCGTCCTGGGTTATCTTTATCATGGCACGCTCTTCTCCGTGGCGGTCGTAGACGGCAACGTTGGCATAGCGCTTTTCACCGCCGTTCTCTTCAATGGCTATGACCACCTTGCCGTCCTGCTCTCCGGTCTCTCCTTCGGAAATTGAAAGCCAGTCGGTTTCGCCGTCGGCCTCCGGGAGGATCTTTGCGCTCCAGCTTTGGTTGGACTTGATGTTCACCTCAAGCGTACTGGCCGCCTTTTCGGCCATGAGACCGCCTTCAATGTCGGCCTCGGGGACATTGAGATATGCGATACCCTTCTGGTACACCGTGACGGTCTTGCCCAGATAGTAGTCGCTGGCTATCTCTATCTTGTCTATGCGGTCGTCGAGGTCTGTGTTGTCGTAGTACTGCACCTTCACCGTGGTGCTTTCGCCCTGGCCCTTGTGAACCAGGGTGTCGGCAACGGCCTCACCTTCCTCCTGGCCGATGATGCACCAGTCCGGGTGCTGGCTGGAGATTGTCCAGGGGCGGGACGACTTCACTACAATTGTGAAAGGCGCAGCATTGATGGCCTCCAGGTGGTACTCGTTCTCTACGCGGTACCTGAGGTCTACGACGTCCTTGTTGGCTTCCGGTATTCCGGTTTTCCCGGAGCAGCCGGAAAGCATTGCCGCAAGGACGGAACCCATAAGAATGAAATGAAATATCTGTTTCATGACTCTCATCTTTTCAATTGTTTACACAACTACCAACCCTGATTCTGAGGCCCCAGGTTGGGGTTGCAGAAGAGTTCGGACTGAGGGATGGGATAGAGGTACATCCTGTCGTTCCAGGTGCGGTTTTCCACAACCTTGCGACTGTAGGACTTGGTTCCGCCGGCGTTCACAATCTCCACGCCGGAAACGGAGGTCTGGGTTTCGGCACCAATTTTCCAGCGGCGGACATCCCAGAAACGGTGGTCCTCGAAGGCGAATTCAACCCTCCACTCACGCTGGACGGCCTTGCGGAAGTCCTCCTTCCCGCTCACAGTCACGTTTGGCATGCCTGCATTGGCGCGGACCTCATTGAGGGCTTCGCGGGCGCTGACCGGGAAGTCGGCATCCGTGCCGTCAGGGCCGAGGACCTCGTTCACGGCCTCGGCGTAGGACAGCAGGATTTCGGCATAGCGGGAGACAATCCAGCTGTGCTTGCCGGAGATTTCGGCCTCGGGGGTGAAGTCGCAGGACTCGATGATATACCTCCTGAGGTAGTAACCGGTGGGAGAGCAGAGGCCCTGGCGGGTTGCCGAATAGTCTGCTCCCCCCACGCTTACGTCAATCGTGGAGCCCTTGAAGGCCATGCCGTCGGCAAGGACCGCACGCGCAAAGCGGGGGTCACGGCCGTCGTAGGGCTTGGTGGCGTCAAAGGCGGGGTCGGCGCTGTGCCAGCCCGTTGCATCAAGGGTGACATCATAGCCGGCCAATGTCTGGAAGGCGTCCACAAGCTCCTGCGTGGGGAAAGTGCCGGCCATGCTGGTGCGCCGGCCCATGGTAAAGCGTACGGGGAAATTGTTCCTCTCGAAGCTGTTGCTCTCGGAGCGCATGATCTGGAGAATCACTTCTTGTGAAGGAGTGATGTTGTTGGCTTTTTCGGCGGGGTCAAGGGCATATACGGGAAGGCCGTTTGCGCTCTTGAGCTCCATGACATCCTTTGCGGCAAGGGCTGCTTTCCTCCATTTCTCCGCGTCTCCGGACTGGTTGAAAAGAGGGCTGGCGGCATAGAGGAGGGCCTTGGTCTTGAGGGCCATGGCAAAGCCCCTTGTGACGCGTCCGTATTCGTCGTCAAGCATGCCGATGTATGTGTCCGGCAGGTACTTGGCGCAGGTGTCGCATTCTTCCTTTATGTACTCTATGACATCGTCAAAGGAGGTTTTGCCAATTGTGTTGGCTTCCTCCACGGACAGCATCACGTCCACGGGCATTGCAATGTCACCATAGCGGCGGGCAAGCTCAAAAAGGTAATAGGCGCGGAGCGTACGGGCCTCGTAGGGATAGAGGGCCAGATGCTCCTGCCACTGGGCGTACTTGGCGTCGTAGCGGTACATTGAAATGTCAACGGTCTTGATTGACTCCAGGAATTCGTTGGCGGAACGGATGGCGTCGTAGAAACTCCATTTGTCGTCTACGGTCTGGATTGCGCTCCAGTTGCCGTTGTTGAAACGCTGCACGGAGGCATCAGGGTCTGCGTATTCGGCATCGTCGGAGCCGCAGTCCCTGAGGGCGCTGCTTACGTCGGCAATATCCTTTGAAGGCATGTATCCGTAGATGTTTGTAAGCATGCGTTGGATATTGCTGTAAGTGGTGTACATGTCCTCACGGTCATACAGCGAGGAGGTCTCGTCAAAATCCAGGAAATTGCATCCTGAGAGGAGGAGTGCGGTTGAAACTATGTAAAGTATCTTTTTCATGTCTTTCCCGGTTTAAAAGTTAAACTTGACACCCGCCCAGAAAACCCGGGTGGTGGGGTAGTTCGCCCCAAGCTGTTCGGGATCCGCAAACTGGATGGTGTCGGCGCTGAACAGGTTGGTGGCGGTGAGGGATACGGTGGCGTCGCAGATTCGCATCAGGCTCCTTGGAATTGTATAGGAGATGCCGATATTGCGAAGCTTCAGGAAAGAGCCGTCGCGGTAATACAGGGAGTTGGAGCGGAAGTTATTGGCTCCGGACTGGGTGGTAAGGCGCGGCATTGTGGCCGAAGCGGCGGTTTCCGGCGTCCAGGGGGTTTCCCTTCCAAGGTAAGTAAGTGATATGGTGCGGTTTGAGGATGTGAGAGGCGTGTAGAGCGGGGAATCCAGAAGGTTCACCGTCACACCTGCGACACCCTGGAAATCGGCGTAGAAGCGGAATCCCTTGTAACCCACATTGAAGCCGAATCCGTACTGCAGCTTGGGCGTGGTGGAAGACATTAGCTTCACGCGGTCTTCGTCGTTGATGAGCCCGTCTCCGTTCTGGTCCTTGTACTTGAGGTCTCCGGGACGGACGCCTTCACCGAAGGTCTGGGCAGGGCTTGCCGCAATGTCGGCGTCGTCGGCAAAGAAGCCTATCACCTCAAGGCCGTAGCACTGGCCCACGGGATTGCCCTTGTGGTAGAGGTAATCCCAGGCCTGGAATGCCTGGCCGTCGTCTATGACCTTTGACGTGAGATATCCGGCATTGCCGTATACGCCATAGGAGAAATCCCCTATTTTGTCGTCCCACGCAATGGAGAGGTCGGCGCCGGCATACTTGTATTCTCCAACGCTCTGGGCATTGAGGTCAAGGCCCAGGACTCCCGACACGTTTGCGGGTTCTATGAGAATCTTAGTACGGTCTTCCAGGAAGCCGTCCAGGCGCACATACAGGCGGTCGTCAAATAGGCGGGTTTCGGCACCGAGAGTTGCCGTTGCGGCCTGCTCGGGGGCAAGGGTAAGCGCCGCCAGGTTGCCTTCGGCACGGCCGGAATAGCTGGTGGGAGCCATTCCGAAGTTGTAGCTGTGGCCGTTTGAAGAGCCGTAAGCCTGGATCCAGAGCTCGTGCTCAAGGTCTCCGTCGCTGCCGGAAAGGCCTATTGAGCCGAATGCCTTCACGTAAGGCTTTGTGGAGATGATACCGGCAACGCTGAGGGCGGGATACAGGTTGAAACGCTTTCCGGGCTTGAGGTAAGCCGATCCAGAGTAATTGAGGACTGCGTCTGCGAAGATGCGTTTTTTCCAGTTGTAGCTAACGCTGCCCAGGATTTCCTGTGTCTTGGAGGAAGCGTTGCGTTCGGCCTCAACCCAGGAGCGCTGGCGATAAGCCACATGGGCATCCACGTGATGCCCGCCGAATGTGCCGGAGTAGTTCACTTTGGCCATGAGGTCCACCTTCATGGAAAGGGAACTGAACCAGTGACTGTGCTCAATTGTCTTGGAGTTGGTGCCGTAATACTGGAGCGCTCCACCCACAAGTTCGGCGTAGCGGAACTCCTTGTATGCGGTTTCGGTCATCTTGCCAATGTAGTCAAAGGCAACGGCAAGGTCGGCCGAAAGGCCCTTCACAAGCGGGCTGAAGTCCTGGTGCAAGGTTACGTCGGCAAGCACTTTTGGACGGAAATACAGGTTTTCTCCTGACTCCTGGAACTGAGCCACGGGGTTAATGGCACCGTAGATGGCGCTGCCGCCGTAGGTGCCGTCCGCATGCTTGATGGGGAAGGCCGCAGCCGGAAGATTGTAAAGGGTGCTCTCAATGGAACTGAGCCTCAAGGCATAAGGCTTGTTGTCTTCCGAGAGGCGCGCCATGAGGCCTATTTTCATTGCGGTGTAGTCCGTGATGTTCACATCCACGTTGGAGCGGATGCTGAGGCGGTTGTCGTAGACGTGCCCGTTGTAGCGGTCGTCGGATGACGGCGTTACGTACATGGCGTTGTTCTTGAAATAGTCCACGGCCGCATAGTAGCGGAAATTGCGGTTGCCGCCCGTGAAGGTGAACTGGGCGCGGTGGTCGTCTCCGTGGTTACGGAAAATCTGGCCCCACCAGTCCACGTTGGGATAGGCGTAGACATCGGCTCCGGGTGCACCGTTCACGGTGTTGTAGTAGCCGTTCAGCGCCGTATTGCTGTAAGGAGCCGCAAGTCCGTCAAGCCCTGCAGCCTGGTTTACATAGTAGGCGTAGGTGTAGGCGTCGGCAAGCTTCGGAGTGCGGGTTGCAAGCGAAAGGCCGTACTGGTACTTGGCGGTCACTTTCAGGGGGCTGTCCTTGCCGCGCTTTGTGGTAATCATTATTACGCCGTTGGCGCCCTTTACGCCGTAGAGGGCCATGGCGGCGGCATCCTTGAGCACGGAAACGGATTCTATCTCCAGTCCGTTGAGGTCCCCGATCTCACGCACGAAACCGTCCACAACAATGAGCGGACTGTGGCCGTGGAGGCGGAGCTTGGACTGGTTTTCATCCGAGCGGCCCGTACCCTGCTTCACAAGAAGGCCGGAGAACTGGCCGTAGAGAGCCTTTGCAACGTCAAATTCGGGGCTCTTTTCAAAAAGCTCCTGTCCTGCTGTCTGGCTGGACCCGGCCATGAGCTGGAAGAGGTTCCCAAGAGAGACGGAATCTATCTGTGAGGGCACTTCCTGCGCAGCCGCGGCGGTGGAAACCACAAGAAGCGGAAGTATTATGAGGTATGTATAGAGTTTTTTCATCTTCGGGTACATTTAAAGTTTACCAACCCGGATTCTGAGTCATGCCGTAGCCTTTGTTCACTTCCACGGCAGGAATGGGAGCAAGATACCATCTGGTGTCAAAGTCGTTATACCATACCCTTGGAGGATATGCATCCTTGACCTTGAAGGTAAAGCTGGTAGCGTTCTTCTGCTTGTTTCCGGTTACCTCAAGAGCCTTCAGCCTTGTTGTGAAAGCCTCCTTGAGGCCCCAGCGGACCATGTCGAACCAGCGGACCTCCTCAAAGCCGAACTCAAGTTCGCGCTCGAGGATGAGGGCCTGCCTGAACTGTTCCTTGGTCATGCCGGTTGCCACGGGAGGAAGTCCCACGCGGGCGCGGACGGCATTGAGCCAGGCTTCGGCCTTGGCGTCAGGACCACCGTTGGACTCGTTATATGCTTCGGCGGCATTGAGAAGGACCTCCGCGAAGCGCATCATGCACCAGTGGGGAGGAGTATTGCGGTCGGCCTCCTGCTGCATGATGAATTTCATCTGCAGGAAACCGGTGTTGCCGTCCTGGAAGTTGGGGCCCTTGGCGTTTACGTAGTTGGGGCCCACGGTTCCGTTTTTCCAGATGTCCCCGGGAACGCAGATGTTCTCATACAGACGGGGGTCGCGGGTTTCCGTGAAGGTGGCGGCATCCACTTTATGGTCTCCGTTGGCGTCGGACTTGAAGAACGGCATGCGGTCTGCGCCTGCCGCCGAAGGATTCTTCCAGTCGAAGTTCTCCGGGAACGGGGTTCCGTCGGCATAGGGGAACTTGTTCACCCAGTTGAGGGTGGCTCCGCAGCCGAAGTCGTCCTGGAGGTCCATGTTGGAGTTGTGGTAGCTTGTGGAGTTGCTCTTGCGGATGGAAATGATGCTTTCCGTGGTGCCGCGCTTGTTGTAGGCGTCGCGGTAGGCAAGGCGGTAATCCCTTGGCGTGCAGTAGGTTGTGCCCGTAATGGGATCCACGCCGGTTGGCGTTGCCTGTACAAGGGCGTAGAAACCTCCGGCGGAAAGGCCGTCCATGAATTCATCGGCGGCTGCCTTTGCCCTGTCCCAGAGCCCCTTGTCGTAGGTCTGGCCATAGCGGACATACTTGCCCATGCCTTCCCAGTCTGCGGCGGCGGGGTGCCAGGGAGTGTCGGAGTTGAAGGTGGGGGAAGCGGCAAAGCACAGGATGCGGAGTTTAAGGCCTATTGCGGCGGCTTTTGTGAGGCGGCCGTCTTCGGTGGCAACTACGCTCCAGGGCAGGTCTGCGGCGGCTTCGTCGCACATCTGGACTATAAAGTCGATGGTTTCGGCAAAAGTGCTGCGGGGGAAGGACATTTCGTCGCTGGTCTCAATGTGGTGCTTGATAAGCGGGACGCCGCCCACGTAACGAACCATGTTGGCATAGGCGATGGCTATGCACAACTTAGCTTCGGCCTTCTTCTTTGCGAGTTCGGCCGTGCTGAAGCCGTCGGAGTCCGTGGGAATGCGGTCTGCGTTCTCCAGGAAGAACCAGGCGTAACGTATTGCGGTATAGTCTTTTTCGGAGCCAAAGCGGTAGGCTTCGCCGCCGGCGGACTGTCCGGCAATATTGGCACCTAGAGCTCCTGTGTAGTATAGGTCGTTAGGACCGTCACCCTCGGTGTGCTTGTTAGACACAAAGTGGTCTGTGATAGACTCAAGGATATCCTTACCCATCTTGCTGTCAAAATCTGAAATAAGGCCGTAAGGAAGATAATAGTAGGCCGATGTCAGAACTTTGTCGGCATCCTTCAGGGACGCAAAGAGGGTGTCAAGAGTAGCTCCGGAGCTTTCCGGGGCCTTGCTCAGGCCGGCGTCGCCCAGTTTGAGGCTTTCACACGATGCGGCACCTGCAAGGAGGAGGAGCGTCATCGCCAGTATTTCTATAGTCTTTTTCATGGTGCAGCCTGTTTAGAATGTGATGTTGATTGCAAGGTTGAAGGTCTTGACCAGCGGGTAGGTACCGTCGGCGTCGGAGGAACGGGCCTCGGGGTCCTGCAGGGTCATCTTTGAGAAGGTAAGGAGGTTGTATCCCGTGAACATGAGGCCAACGGAACCAATTCCAAGCTTGTCAAAGAACCTGTTGCGGGAGAAGGTGTAACCAAAACTTGCACTCTTCAGGCGCAGGTAACTGGCATCTACGGTCCAGAGGGTGGAGTCTTCCGAGTTCCAGGGGTAGTTTGTCTTGGTGAAGCGCGGGAGGTCTCCGTCTTCACGGCCGGGAGCCCAGGGGTTGTCGTTGTCTATCCAGCTGCGCTCTGCAAACATCTGCAGAAGACCACGGTGACCGGTATTTGTGAAAGGAACACGGTAATCGGCATTCCAAACGCGGTTTACATTAGTTGCGGCAACCCAGTTGAGGGCGAGGCTGAAGCCCTTGTAGCCGAATTTCCAGTTGGAGCCGAACACGTATTCCGGGCGGTCCGGGAAACCGGTGTACATCTTGTCACGGCCGTCTATGATACCGTCCGGGATGGGATTTCCGTTCTCGTCAAGCGCTCCGCCGATATCCTTGTACATTGCGTCACCGGGATATACGGTGGTGGTGGGCTGAGGAAGCTCCGGATTAAGGCGCATGACGCCGTCGGCATCCGTGTAGAAGTCGGACTTCTGGTACAGGCGTTCGAAGATATACAGGAGGTGCCTGTTGGTGGAGCCGCCGGTCTGGTTCTGATATGGCATTTCGGCGGGAACCTCGTCCATGAACAGGATCTTGTTGCGGGCAAACGTGACATTGGCGTTGATGTCGTAGGTAAAGTCGCCTATGTGGTCACGCCAGCCAAGTTCTACCTCGTAGCCGGAGTTCAGGACTTCGCCCCTGTTCATGTTCTGGGGGGTGAAGGCTATGACGCCGGGAAGTGAGTTGGGCTTTACAAGGATGTTGGTGCGGTGCTCGTTGAAGATATCTCCTGAGAAATGGAGCCTTTTGTTGAAGAGGTCCATATCAAGGCCGATATTTGACTTGAGCGCTGTTTCCCAGGTGATACCAAGGTTTGCGGGAGAACCCAGTTCATAACGTGGAACGCCGCCGGAATTATTAACTCCATAGTAATAGGAGCCTTTTTCCTGCCATGTGCCTTCCATATACATGAAACGGGCGGTCTGGCCAAGGTCATTACCTACTTTACCGATTGATGCGCGGAGTTTGAGGAAATCCACAAAACGGACATTCTTCATGAATTTTTCCTCTGTCACAACCCAGCCCACGGAGGCAGACGGGAAGAAACCGTAACGGGTTTTTCCGGGGGCGAAGTTCTCTGAGCCGTTATAACCGGCGCTGAGGTCTACAAGGTATTTGTCTTTGTATCCGTAAGTAACACGGCCGACAAAGCCCACATAGCCTCGCGGCAGGTAAGCCAGTGCGGCAAGGGCTTTCTTTGCGGGGTCTGAAGAATCATTGTACTCATAATAAGGATAGTAGTCACGGGACTGGTTGTAAAGGAGCAGCGCGCTTACGTTATGCGCGTGAGCAAACTTGCGGCTGTAGTCTAAACGGGCTTCAAGGTACCAGCTCTTGTCGTCATCTGTTGAAGGGTCTTTCCAGCTGAGGGGAGCCTCGCTGCCGGAAATGACGGTTTCAAGCGTACGGTCGAAGTCGGGGTCTGCGATGCCAAGTCCGGAGTCGTTGTTCCAGGAGGCGTATTCATAGGTGTAGTGCAGGCCGCTGCCGCCGGTACGGTACTTCTTCATGGTCATGGAGGCGTCGTAGGAGCCCCTTATGCTGGCGCTGAGACCTTCCGTTATGAAGTCGAGCTTCTGGTTGATGGTAAGGTCCATGCCCATGGTGGTCTTGTACTTGTCCGTATAGCCGGTCATGTAGTAGTACTCCCAGCCGTTCCACTTGGTAAGGCCGGAGGGCAGCGCGCTTGTGGACACGCTGGTGAATGTCTGGTCCCCAACCACGCCCGGGCTTCCCACAGGGTGGGCCCACAGCATGGTGAGCGTCCAGATATTGTCACGGGTTGTGTAGGGCTCGTGGGTGTTTCCTATGACGCCGCTTATGTTGAAGTGCATGTCCGTGGTTTCCGTGAGCTTGAAGTCAAGGTTGGCGCGGTAGTTATAGCGGTTGTAATTGTAGTTGTTGTCATAGGTAACGCCGGGGATGGGCTTCAAAAGGCCGTTCTGGAACATGTAGCCCATGGACACGAAGTAACGCACCTTGTCCGAGCCGCCGGAGATGTTGATGTTGTTCTTGGTCTGGAGGAAGGCCTTTCGGAACATCACCTCGTTCCAGTCCGTAGAGGGGAACATGATGGGGTCCGACCCCGTGCGGTAGGCCTCGATGGCCTCCGGGGTAAAGTACAGGCCGATGTCCTCCTTGCCGTCGTTCCACTGGTAGACGTTGTAGTAGCGGGCGAAGTCGTAGGCCGAACTCTGCTTGATGTAGGAAAGCGGCATCTGCACGCCGGTGATGGAACTTGCCGAAATCTTGGGCTTTCCGGCATCTCCGCGCTTTGTGGTGACGATGATTACGCCGTTTGCGCCCCTCACGCCGAACACGGCGGTTGAAGCGGCATCCTTGAGGATTGAAAGGCTCTCGATTTCATTGGGGTCCACGGTGTTGAGGGGCCTTTCCACGCCATCCACAAGGATGAGCGGGGTTGAAGCGCTCTCGCTGAGGGAACCTACGCCACGGATGTAGATCTTGGCATAGTCTTCACCGGGCTGGCCGGTTTCCTGGACTGTGGCGACGCCCGGCATCTGGCCGGCCAGAACGTTGGTGACATCGGCCACAGGCGCCTTTACAAGGGCCTTTGAGTCAATGGTGGTGAGGGCGCCCGTGACCGTTGCCCTGGTCTGGGTGCCGTACGCCACAACCACGGTTGCCTCAATGGACTGGGTGTCGTCCTGGAGAACAACCGTCAGTGTCCGCTGCTTGCCGATTTTCACTTCCTGGGTGGTGTACCCAAGCGCGGAAACCTCAATCACAGCAGCCTCTCCGGGGACGGTAATCTGGAAAGTTCCGTCTACCCCGGCGGCAACACCGGTGGTGGTTCCCTTCAGGGTAACCCCGGCGCCGATAACCGGCAGGCCGTCGGAGTCCACCACCGTACCTTTGACGGTAACACCTTTCTGGGAGAAGGCCGGAAGCCCGCCCAGAACGGCAAGGAGACACGCGATGGCAGCCAGTCGGAGAAATTGGACTACTTTAGTGTGTTTCATTGGTCAGTTTTTTTGGTTATATCTATTCTAATACTGATTCTTTTCCATAGACCGCACCTACCAGCGCCTTGAGGAGGGCGTGGTCGTCGGTGTCGCAGCGGTACTCCCAGAACATTGCCCCGAGCATTCCGCCGGCCTTCACGTAATTGCCCTTAGCGGCAACGGATTCGGGGTCGTCATAGGATAGGACGTTCTTGCCGGAATCGTCGGCAAGGTAAGGGACCATAGAGGTGAATTCCCACATGCGGTGGACATTCCTTTCAAGCTTTGCTCCCTTATAGAGGCCTTTTTCAAGGATGTCGGGAATCTCATAGTACCTCACGGTGTAATCGAAGATCTTCTGGCCTGCCGCCGGGGATTTTTCGGCCTTTCCGTAGAAGGGAATGCCCATTACCATGCGGCCCCGGGGCACGCCGCCCTTCTCATGGGCATCCACGCTCTCGTCCCAGCTGCGATGGTTGAACATCGCGGACTTGTGGAGGGGCGAGTTATGCCCGCTGGGGGCGGCGCCCATGTCGTAGGTCATGACATTCACGTAGTCCAGGTACTTCATTGCGGTCCCCCAGTCTACGTACTTTGCGCTGGAAGAGGATGCAAAGGAGATAATCTTCTCTGTTCCAAGCGTTTCACGGAGCTCCTTGAGGACAAGGTTAAAGTTTCTGGTGTCCGAGGGATCCGCGCCGGTCTCGTTGTCCGCGCTTACGGTGGGGTACTCCCAGTCTATGTCCACGCCGTCAAGCTTGTGCTTGTCCAGGAGGCTCTTTACGCTCTGACAGAAGGCCGTGCGCTTGGCGGCGTCACGGGCCATCATGGAGAAGCCGTCTGCGTTGCCGCCCCAGCCGCCTATCATGAGCATCACCTTGAGTTTGGGATTCACGCTCTTCAGGGCCACCACCTTGCTTATGGGAGCCTGGCTTGACTCTGAAATCACTATGCCGCCGTCTCCGGTGGAAGGGTTGCCGAAACGGCCATGGGCGTAGTTGATGTGGGTAAGGAGGGTTACGTCGGGAAGCACTTTTGTGTGCTCAGTGAAATATGCCAGGACAATGGGGGTCTGGCCGATATCCGTGCAGTGGGTGTCGTCGGTTCCCGGAACGGGGTTGTCCGTGGTGTCATCTTTGTCCTGCGGGTTTTCGGTGTCGTCTCCCGTAACTGGCGGGGGCGGCGGGAGCGTGTTGGAATTGCCAGGCTTGGAGCAGGAGTTCAGCTGAACAAGCAGGACTCCCGCCGCAAGGCACGTGACAATTGAAATGAACAGTTTTTTCATATGACAGGTCAGTTTACTTTTCTGAAAAGAACCTCTCCGCGGTTACGGGCGGTTGTCCAGCCGCCGCGGACATTGCTGAGGAAGCGGACGGTTACGGGGTGGTAACCCTTCATGAGCGCAACGCTGTTGTCATGGCGGGAGTGTTTCTTAACCTCGGAGCCGTTGTCTATGAGCTTTTCCCCGTCAATCCAAAGCTGGTCGAAGATGGTGGAGAACACATACACGCCGTCTTCCGGAACCTTGATGTAGCCGGTAGCTTCGGCAGCATAGAAATTGAGCCCCATCATATTGTAGTGGGTGGGTTCCTGCCTTGGAATGTCCCTGAAACTCTTTATGGGGCGGGGATCAGTCCAATGGGCCGAAGAGGGGATATCGGCCCAGCTGAGGAAGAATCCGTAGGTGCTCCGGAGCGTGATGCCGGGATCCGTTTCAAGCTCCGTAGCGGGCTTCAGGGCCTGTTTTTCGACGCTTATGGTGCGTACCTTCCCAAGTTTGCCGTAAGAGGTGACGCAGGCAATCTTGAGGGTGGCATCAGAGCTGTATTCCAGCGGCTTTTCATAGGTGGCCGACTGCGCCGACGGCTCCGTGCCGTCAAGGGTGTAAACCATGCGCATGGGCCTTGTGGTGGTGAATTCAAGGACTGCCTTGTCAAGGAAAACAACGTGGTTGTAGCTGCCGCCGGGCTGCTCCGGCATGGGGATATGGTAATTTACGCCGCGCCGGTCAAGGTCCTCGCAGGCGCGGTCTACGGCCGTGCAGAAGGCCTTGAAATCTTTGTTGGCGGGAAGAGTCCAGGCAATTTCGGCAAGGGCGAAGGCGCGGGGGAAGAACATGTACTGCCGCTGGGACTCAGAGTAGATGTACTCGCTCCAGAGGTTGGCCTGGACGCCCTTGACAGGAATGGAGGGGTTGTAGTTATATACCTTCTCAAGGGTATTGTCTCCGGAAATGGTCTCGGGCTCTATCTTGGGGTCTCCCTGGTAGTGGTCCAGGTACATGCCGTCGTGGGAAGGGGTCATGACAACCTCGTGACCCTGCTCCGCCGCGGCAATGCCGCCTTTTTCACCGCGCCAGGACATTACGGCGGCGTTGGGGCTGAGACCTCCTTCAAGGATTTCGTCCCAGCCGATAAGCTTTTTCCCGTACTTCGCAAGAATGCCTTCCATACGCTTTACAGCATAGCTCTGAAGGCGTTCTTCGGCCGTGGCATCGGCCGTTGCGGTGAGGCCTTCGGCCTTGATGCGTGCCTGGCAGGCGGGGCATTTTTCCCAGCGGGTCTTCTTGCATTCGTCACCGCCAATATGGATGTAATCTCCGGGGAAGAGGGCCGATACTTCCGCTATGACATCGTCAAGGAAGCGGAACATGTTTTCCTTTCCGGGGCAGAGGACTATGTCCGGGGAACCCCAGGTGGAGAAACTGCCCACGGGCTCTTCCGTGCAGGACAGCTCCGGATATGCCCTGATGGCCGCGACGGCGTGGCCGGGCATCTCTATCTCCGGGACTATGGTTATGAAGCGCTCTGCGGCATAGGCTACAACCTCACGGATCTCATCCTGGGTGTAGTAGCCGCCGTGAACGCCGCCGTCCCATTCCGTACGCCATGCTCCTACGGATGTGAGGCGGGGATATTTCTTGATCTCGATGCGCCAGCCTTGGTCGTCGGTGAGGTGCCAGTGCATTGTGTTTATCTTGTACTGCGCCATGATGTCTATCATGGTCTTGAGGTCCTCAACGCTTTGGAAATGGCGGCAAGGGTCTACGTGGAAACCGCGCCAGGAGTAGCGGGGGTAGTCCGTAATCTTTGCACATTGCACCTGGCCGTTTACGTTGAGTTGCTCCAGAGTTTTTGCAGCGTAGAAGAGCCCGGCGGGGGTGGAAGCCACGGCGCGCACGCGTGTGCGCGATATGTCAAGAGTGTATCCTTCGGCCGGGATATTGGCCTTGGGGTCCAGGCGGTATTCCACCTTGGAGGGGTTGTAACGGAACGAACCTCCCCGCTCCTCAACGCTCTGGGGAGCAGGGATGATCCGTACCACCATAACCAATATTAACGCCAACCACTTCATTTCATCAGCTTCCTTACTATCTGTCCTATTTCGGCATTCTCATGTACCCCGGCAAAGTTTTCGGCACCGGGGCCGAAGGCAAATACGGGCACCACAATGCCGTCGTGGCCCTTTGTGGAGAAGTGCACCTTTACGTTGCGCTCCTCTATGCTGCCCTTGAGAAGGGTGAGGCCGCCGGTGTTGTGGTCTGCGGTTACAACCACAAGGGTGTGGCCGTCTTTTTCGGCCCATTCCAGTACCGCGCCTATGACCTTGTCAAAGTCAAAGAGTTCCTCGCACATGTAGCCAACCTTGTTGCGATGGGCCCAGTCGTCTATCTGGGAGCCTTCCACCATGAGGAAAAAGCCCTTTTTGTTGTCCAGCATCTCTATGGCCTTCATGGTGCTTTCCATGAGGATGGGGCCGCGGTCCAGGGCCGGTTTGAGGTCGTATTCGTCGTATAGGCCCAGGAACTTGTCACCTTCGGCATCAGCTATGTCTTCCAGCTTGTCCACAAAAGTGTAGCCCTTGGCCTTCATTTCCTCTATGAGGTTGCGGCCGTCGGAGCGCTGGTTCCAGAAATGGGTGCCGCCGCCGGAGATGAAGTCCACGCCGGAATCAACGTACTGCGCCGCCAGGCCTTCCTCGTCCTTGCGGGTGGGGCCGTGGACGCAGAAATCGGCCGGAGTGGCGTCGTTGATGCGGCAGGTTACCGTGACGCCGGTCTTCATGCCCTTCTTCTGGGCATACTGGAGGTTGCTCTCAAGGGGCTCGGCGTCTTCATCTATGCCGATATATCCGTACTTTGTCTTTTCTCCGGAAGAGAGGGCGGTGCCACCGGCGCAGGAGTCCGTGATGAGCTTGTCCGTGCAGTAGGTGCGGGAATAGCCCGCCACGGGCATCTGGTCTATGTTGAGGGCGCCGCCGTTGGCAACCCAGCCCACGTTCCACTGGGTGAGGCCGGTGCCGTCTCCAATCATGAAGATGACGTTTTTCACCCTCTTCCCCTTGGGCTGCTTCACGGAAACGGTCTGGTAGGGCGTCTCAACGGTGTATTGGTCGTCCTTAGAGAAACTGTAGGTGGCATACTTGGACTGATCCCTGTCCAAAGGGTCCTGAGTCTGGGCATAGGCCGTCGCCGCGGCAAGAAGGAGCGATATGACAAATATTTTCTTCATACTATTGTTCTACGGGTTTGATGTTCCATCCGGAAAGGGTTATTTCGGCCTTGGTGCAGCCTTCCGGGAGGGTGCAGCGGACGGTGCGGGATTCGCCGGGCCGAAGGGCGATGAAGTTATCCTCCCAGAACGTGCCTGGAATGAGGTTGCCGTCGGAATCAAGGGCCTTGAGGATATTCTGATATGCTATTACGTGGGCCTCATTGACAAGTTTGACGTCATAGCCTCCGGCAACCGCGGTCACTTCCATCCTGACGGGCGCCTTGGGGAGGGAGCACATGAAAGAGAGGTTTGCGTACTTCAGGATATTGACGCCCCACCAGTCTGCGTGGGCCCAGTCGTAGACATTGTTGTCTCCGGCCACGCAGTAGGCGTTGTGCTCCGTTTTTCCGTCCAGGGTGAACTCCAGGAACACATAGCAGGGGCCCTCAATGTCCCCAAAAACTTTGAGCGGTTCGCGTTCAAGGCTGGTGACGGTGCGGGACTCTTCCCTGACAAGGCGCGAGGCGGTGTCGTACACGCGGAGCCTTGCCTCGATGATTGCACTTGGAACGGCATCGTTGACGGCGTAAACCGCCTTGTCGCCATAGTTGAACACCAGCTGGACGGGCTTGCAGGCCTTCTTGACGCCATAGTAGCCGGCGGTGGGGATGCCGTACCAGTCGTAGAGCTGCCAGTAGATTGAAGGCCAGGCGCTGTTGAGCATCCATTGGACTATGCCCGTGGTGCGGGGAAGGTTGCAGCGGAAAGCCTCAAACATGGCGCGCTCTGAGTTATAGTCCATGGCGTGGGCCCTGTATACATAGTCGGCAAGGTTGTCGGCTTTGCCATAAAGGCCTTCCATGGATTTAACCTGAAAATCCGTGGTGTTCATGGCCGATGTGGACGAAGTGCAGTGGCGTGCCCAGTTCCTTCCCTGGGGCCAAAGCTGCTCCTCCCCTATCATGCGGCGGAGGCTCTCCAGCTGGGGAAGGTTGAGCCCGGGGCCGGTTTCCGTGTTGAAGCCGTAGGCGCCGCCGCGCTTTGTGTCTATGTACCAGTAATCCGGGCCCACAAATTCATAGGGGCCCTCCATCTTCATGCCGGAGGGGCCGGCGAGGCTTGTAAGCCCCTTTGCCGAACACACGTACGGCCTGTATTCAAGTTTCTCATAAAGGGCCAGATACTGGCGTTCCAGGCGCTCGTTGGGGATGCGGTCGCTGCCGGTGAGCCAGCAGATGAGGGACGGGTGGTTGCGGAGACGGATAAGCTGGTCGCGGAAATAGCGTACGGCAAGTTTCTCCGTTTCCGGAGTGTTGATGCAGCCGTAACCGCGGGTTTCCGGGATGCCACAGTAGGACTTCCATTCCCACTGGCAGCTCCATCCCACCATAGAGAGGATGCCCATGCGGTCGCAGAGGTCGTAGACGTAGTCGTCCTTGCCCCAGATGTTTTCAAAGCGGATGCAGTTGAGGCCCATGTCGCAGACCATGTCCAGCTGGGCCTTGATGCTCTCCGGGGTATCCTGCATGAAGATGTCGTCGGTCCAGCCGCCGGCCTTCACAAGGACTTTTCGGCCATTGAGGATGAAAAGCCTGTGGCCATAGCCGTCAATGATGCCTTCGATTTTGCGGATGCCGAAATCGGCCCCCTTGGAATGGCTTACTTTTTTGCCAGCAACAAACTCAACGTCAATGTGATACATTTCCGGGGAACCCATTTCCCTGGTCCACCAGATGCGGGGATTCCCTATGGTTTGCCTTACTGAAATCTCCTTTGATGCCGAAGCCGGTATCTCCACCTCTTCCTCAAAGGAGCCGCCGTCGTCCCAACTTGCCTTGAGGATGCCCTTGACGGGTTTTTCGGCACGGTTTACAAGGGTGGTGACAACTTCAATTTCGGCCTTGGAGAAGTCCTGGGGATCCACGAAGGGCTTTACGAAGACGTCCTGTACCTCTATGTCCGGGGTGGTGATGAGCGTGACGGGACGGATGATGCCCATGCTTTCGTCAAGGGGACGCGGGTTCCAGTCCACGAAGCCGTGGTTGAGGTCTCCGGCAACTGCGCGGCGGAGGGTTACCTTGAGGCGGTTGGTGCCTTTCACAAGGGATGTGACATCGAATTCGCGGACGCTGAACGTGCCGAACGTGGTGTCGGCGCTGGCGAGGAGTTTTCCGTTGAGTTCTACATCTGCGTAGTAGTTGAGGCCGTCGAAGCGGAGGACGTGCCTGAGGCCTTTACGCGCCTTGAAGGTGGTTGAGAACTCCCATGGGGAGTCGAAGGGGGTCTTGTCCAGTTTTTCATATCGGTCCTCTTCCAGGATGTTTTTCCCAAGGACGCCGGCCTCATTGAGTGCACCGGCCACGGTGCAGGGAACGGAGACCTTGTACGTGGTTTTGTCCCCGGCCTTCCTGAGCGTCCAGTCCTTCAGTTCCACGGACGCCCCAAAGGCGGCCGGTGACGATGAGAACAGGGTGGCGAGGAGGGCTAATTTACACATAAGGGAGCGGGAGTGTGTCAAAGTGTGCAGTTTTTATGGTTAGTTACTGCAAAAATAATTGACACGCTCGCGCGCGAAGGGGAAATTTGCGTATTTATTCCCCCAATTTGCGCAAATATTTACGCCTGTACTCTGTTGGGGTACAGCCCTTTATGGCGGCGAAGCGCCGGGAGATGCTTTTTGTGTCGGGTTCGTCCATAAGCGCGGCTATCTGGGAAACTGTGTCCGAAGTGGTAAGAAGAAGTTCCGCGAAGGTATCCATCCTGACCTTTGTGATGAACTCGTAGACGCTCAGTCCCGTGGCTTTCAGGAAGCGCTGCTCAAGGGAGCGGCGGGACATAGGGACGTGGGAGAGGACATCCGAAACCTGGATTTTCCTGCGGGGGTTCTCAGTTATGAAGCGGATGGCTTCCTGGACGGATTTATCCCCCGTCACAACTATTCCGGAAGACTGCCTGGTCACAATCCCAAGGGGCTGCATCACTATGTCCTCGCCCTTGTAAGAGGGGTCTTCCACCATACGGGAGGCCATTGAGGCCACGGCATAGCCGCCTCCTTCCATATCCACATCAACGGATGAGAGTTGCGGCCGGGTCATAGTGCAGCGGACGTCGTCATTGTCCACTCCAATAACGGCAATCTCTCCGGGAACGGCTATCTCAAAAGTGTTGCAGCATTCAAGGAGGATATTGGCCTGGGTGTCGTCGCAGGCCATAATCCCCACCGGTTTTGGAAGGGACAGGAGCCAGTATCCCAGTTTTGCTTCGTCATAACTCCAGAGGGCGTCCGTGCGTATCCTCACGCCCTCCTCAAAATTGTCCTTGAGACCCTGGGAGTCAAGGTAGTCCACGAATCCCTTACGGCGGCCGTCGCTCCAGACTACTCCGTGGTACCCGAAGAAGGCAAAATTGCGGTATCCGCTGGCAACGAAGCGAGTGGCCACCATCTCCCCCGTCCGGTGGTAGTCAGATGTAAGGCTGGGGATTTGGGGGAAAGGGCGGATATGGTCCATAGAAATGGCCACAATGCCGTTTTCACGGAATTTCTCCACGCGGTCATCGGGGTTGAAAGGGGCAAGTACCATATTTGCGCGCCACTTCTGGGCCCAGGCAAGGAAGTCTTCAAAACTGTGGGTTTCCCTGTAAGAGGACGGCATTGTGCACACCACCCAGGGTTCATCGGCCTCCTCCTGGGAATATTTACGGATTCCGCGCAGTATCCGGTTAGGAAACTGCTCGGAAAAATCGCCCATAAAGATAAGCCTCATCTTGCCTTTTCCATAAGACGGGCCCTGATGTCTTTCCAGTCATAGTACGGGAATCCTTCAAGGCCGATAACCCTTGTTTCGCGCTCGTTCAGAAGCACTTTTACCTTAACGTCTCCGGCTTTGTTCCTGTAGAAGACGAGTTGCAGGTTGCCGGCGAAGGGGGTGTACTTCCAGCCGGGCCAGTTGGCGCATTCCTCGGCGTCAAGGCGCTCCCCAACGCCCTCTACGCCCAGCCAGGAAGAGAAGGCAAGGAGTTGGTAGTCGTGACCGAAACGGAGGTCTGCGGCGTATTCTCCGGTGGCGATTGCGGCATCGGCCTTTTCAATCACATCCTCAGCCAGCGGCTGCACGGATTCCATACGGGCGTCTCCGAAGGGCTTGCTGTTGCACTGGGTGAGGTAGAACTCCATATTGAGCGCCTGGGCATACCAGTAAAGTTCATCCAGGGAGAACACGCGGTAAAGGGTTTCGGGCATCTGGAAGGCCGCGGTGCCGGTTGCCATATCATAGGTTTCCTGCATCATTTCTATGGGGTCTCCGCAAATCCGGCGGCCCTTTTCGGGGTCAGAGAATATCTTTTTCTTGAAGGCCGCGGTATCCGGCACGTGAGCGGCGGCCTGGCGCGCCAGAATGGCCCTGGTGCTGTCCCTTACCCAGCGGGGGTCGTCCGTGGAAAGGATTTTCATAAGTTCCGAGCCTGTATCCCAGTGGATGTCCAGACCGTCTTCCCTTTCCATAAGTTCCCCGGTGAAGGCGCACATGGAAATGATGCAGCGCTGCACGGTGCTGGAGCGGGCGGTGATCTTCTTGCTGCCGTTATGGAACACGCGCCTGTAGTTCTTGTACATACGCGCGGCAATCTGGCGGTGCTCCTGAGTGCCAAGGTAGGTGAGGCGACCGTCCATATTGTCGTGGTATTTTATGAGAAGGTCTATCTGCTCCCTCACGGCCTCTCCTTCGGGGGTAAGTATGCCGGCATTATGGGCATCGCGGTATTTGCGCTGAATGGCGGCATACTCCGTCCCAGCCCAGTTGCTCCTTGAGCCGTGGCGGCCGTAATGGCTGATATAAAAGGGTTTGTACCCCTTGGGGGCTGGAGTCTGAGGCCCGGGAAGGTATTCGTACGGGTCCATGTTCACGCCTGCGCGGAAGATGCGCTGGGCGTATTCCGCCTCAAGCCCAGGGTCTTTTTCCTGAGCGAATGCCGCTGCTACCGGAAGCAGCACGGCGAGTAAGGTTACTAGTTTTTTCATAGGTGCTTGCGCTTTTTTACCCCATAAAGGTACAAAAATATTCCAACATCACTGCGGTAAAAGTATTGCGGCAAAGCGATAATCCCCATAAATAGGGATAGACCATCCCGCTTTTAATCGCTATCTTTGCACTCCAATTTGTAAAAGGAGTATGCAAGATAGCGTTATTTGCTGTGAACACCTGACACATTACTATGGAAAACGGAGAATCTACGAGGATCTGAATTTCACCGTAGACAAAGGACGGATTGTGGGGCTTCTTGGAAAAAACGGCACTGGAAAAACCACTACCATTAACATCCTTATGGGCTATCTGAAGCCCCGCGGCGGCTCCTGCCGTATCTTTGGGGAGGACGTCCAGCACATTACCCCAGAAACGCGGCGCCGCATTGCCCTTCTTCTGGAAGGACATGTGCAGTATTCCTACATGACCATTTCCCAGATAGAGAAATTCTACTCTTCGTTCTATCCCAAATGGGACCGGGACGCTTACTATTCCCTGATGGAAAAGCTCAAGGTGGCTCCAGGGCAGAAGATATCCCGAATGTCCAACGGACAGCGCTCACAGGTGGCCCTGGGACTCATCCTTGCCCAGAACGCAGACCTCCTGGTGCTGGACGATTTCTCCCTTGGGCTGGACCCCGGCTACCGCAGGCTGTTCTGCGAATATCTGAGGGATTACGCCAGGGACAGGGGCAAGACCGTATTCCTCACTTCCCACATTATCCAGGACCTTGAAAAACTGGTGGACGAGGTGATAATTATGGATTACGGCAGCATCCTGGTGCAGGAGGAGACCGCAAGCCTTATGGGCCGATACCCCGGAATGACGCTGGAGGATATTTTCATTGAACTTACAGGGAAATATTGAAATGTTCAAAGCAATAATATACAAAGAATGGCTGAAGACAAGATGGCTCATCGCGGGGATTGCCGCGGTGGGGGCGGGGATGCTGTTCTACAGTTTCCTGAACCTTGCAAAGGTGGTTGAGTTCAGGGGCGCAGAGATTCTCTGGAGCACTCTCATAGCAAAAGACACGGTGCTCCTGGAACTATTCAGGTATGTTCCGGCTGCGGCTGGAGTGCTCCTGGCGCTGGCTCAGTTCCTGCCGGAGGTGCAGATGAAACGCCTCAAACTCACCCTACACCTTCCCGTGAAAGAGAGCGTGATGACGGGATGCATTACGTGCTACGGCCTTGTGGTCCTGACGGCGTTCTGCGCCATTCACGCCCTTGTATGCGCCGTTCTTCTGGGCCGATGGATCCCCGCGGAACTTGTGTCAAGAATAACGTCCACCATGCTTGTGTGGTATCTTGCCGGATGGGCGGCATACCTTTGGACCTGTGCCATCTGCATTGAACCTACATGGCGCTTAAGGATAGTTCTGGCGGCGCTTCTCGCGGCCCTTATGGGACTGTTTTTCCTGTCTCCCGTACCGGAGGCTTACAATGGATTCCTGCCGTGGCTGGCACTTTACACGCTGGCATCGGCCATGCTTATATTTGGAGGAATTGAAAGATTCAAGGAGGGCGTGCAGTGATGAAAAGGATATCGGCCATATTCATTACCCTGACCGCAGCGGCGGTGGTTCTGACGGTTGGACCAAAACTCTACAACCTTATTTCTGCAAAGCCTGAAAGTACGCCTTTCACGCTGTACAGCTGCGTTATTCACGATTTCACCGCGCTGTATCAGGAAGACCATGACTACAAATTCATGGACCGCTGCGGAAACGTTTACGGTGACGAGGTCCAGCCGCTTTTCTACGCCTCCATCCTGGCTTCCCGCGGGATGCTGCCGGACTCCCTGGAAGGCCGGAAAGTGTCCCTGGAGGAGATTGAAAGGAATAATCTGTTCATTACGATGGACCCCCGGGACGTGAACAAGGTTATCCCGCCGGTTTACCTTCTTATGGAATCCATTCCGGAAAGGCTTGAACTTCAGGACCCGGAGGAAGCCTTTGTTTCAAGGAAAGACGGCCTTTACATCTACAATATGGGAGATAACACCCTGCAGGAGGAAAAGACGGAAAGGCTCAACGCAGATCTCCGCGCCCTTGGCTTTACATTCCCCGCAAGATGCATAGAGGGCAACCCTACGGACCGCAAGGACCACGACGAAGGCTATCTTCTCACGGACTCAGAGGATAAACTCTTCCGGATCAAGCAGACAGGCGGGGTTATCCGGGCCGATTATTACCCTCAGGCAGACTCCCTCCACCTTAAGAACCTCAAGATTACGGAGTTTGAGAATCACGCCACCCTGGGTTTCCTTGTTACGGGAGACGGACACCTTGCCATCCTGAAGGAAAACGGGGACGTAACTGTCACGGATGTACCCATGTGCCCCGAGAAAGAGAGCATCCTCATTATTGGGGATATGTTTTATTACACGGTAGAGACCTCAACGCCGGAAGGAGAAAACTATTTTGCCCTCAAAACCGGAACTTTCGAGTTAGTGGACACTCTTTCAAGGACTTACGAAAAGAGCTTCTCCATGCCCGGGATTTCATTCACTTCCCCCCTCCACAGCTACGTAAAACCCCATTTTTAGGGATTGACCGGAAAGGCCCGGTTCCCTAACTTTGCAGTCCTTTTTGAAAGAGACTGTGAAGAGCTTAATCATATTATTCCTCATAGCGGCAGCGCCTGATACAACCTGGAAATATACGGACACAACTGCCGTGTATCAGATAAAGGAAGCCGTCGTTACGGCACAGGAAAACCACGGTCTTACATCGGCCTCAAAAATTGGCTCTGAGGCTATTGCCCACATCCAGCCGTCAAGCGTTGCGGACCTTCTGGAACTCCTTCCGGGAGGCATCTCAAGGGATCCGGCCTTCGGAAGCCCGCAGGTAGTAAACCTGAGGGCTGCGGGAAGCCTGAGCAGCAATTACGCCACCCAGGCCCTTGGGACGCGGTTCACAATTGACGGGAAACCGGTCCTCAACGACGCAAACCTCCAGTACACCCCGGCCTACAGCAATCTTGGAAGCAATTATGTGAACCTTGGAACGGATATGCGCACTCTCCCGACGGAAGAAATCGAGTCTATGGATGTTGTGCGCGGAATTGCGTCGGCCGAGCACGGAGACCTTACCAGCGGCCTCATCCAGATCAAGCGCCGGCGCGGCGGAAATGACCTCCATCTGCGTTTCAAATCCGACATGAAGTCCAAGATGGTATATGCCGGAAAGGGCTTCGAATGGGGAGGAAAAGACCGCAGGACGGTGAATATCGGCCTGAACTATCTGGATTCAAAGGCCGATCCCAGGAACCTGAGGCAGAATTACAGGCGCCTTACGGGCAGTCTCCGCGGCAGCCGCACCTGGAGGGAAAGCGGGAATTTCATAAAAGCCCTCACAGCAAACCTTGACTACACCGGATCCTTCGACACCCAGAAATCCGACAAAGACCTGGACCAGTTTGACGGAATTCCGGCCGAGACTTTCCGAAGCACATACAATCATATTGACCTTGGCGGGGATTTCTCCATTACCTCAAAGGCCGATAATTCCTTCTTCAAGAGTTTTGTCCTCACCGCCCAACTGAGTTACGGACACGACAAGATAGAAAGGTGGAAAAACGTTATTCTGGGCAAAGAGGAGCCTGTTTCCGTGTCCCGCGTTGCCGGCGAATTTGACGCTGTGATGATCCCGGCAAGGTATAACGCGTCCCTCACAGTGGACGGAAAGCCGTTCTACGCGTATCTGAGGGCCGTTTCACGCTTCCGCTTACTTGGAGGCACCCTTATGGCCGGGGCCGAATGGACTCTTGACAAGAACTTTGGCGGAGGGTCCGTCTTTGACGTCACCCGCCCGCTGAGTCCGGGGATGGGATCAAGGCCGCGCCCATACTACGAAATCCCAGCGGAGAATATCCTGGCGGCGTTTCTGGAGCAGAACGGGAAAACACGTCTGGGGCATTTTGAACTGGAGTGGCAGGCGGGCCTGAGGGCATCGGCCATGCCTGGACTTGACAAGGCCTACAGTCTTAGCGGCAAGGTTGCCCTTGACCCCAGGGCCAATATCCGGCTCAACTTCCCGGAAACGGCACTGGGGGGCTACAGGTTCGAGGCCGGAATCTACGGCGGCGCGGGCCTTCACACCAAGTTCCCCACTATGGATATGCTCTTCCCCGCCCTTATGTACGGGGACAAGATCCAGATGAACTACTGGCCGGCCGAGAAAGACCTTCGGAGAATCAACTTCCTTGTCTATACAATTGACTCCACGCCGTTTAGCCTTGACGCGGCGCGCAATTTCAAATGGGAGGTGGGAGCCGATGCATCCTGGTGCGGATGGAGCGTTTCCGTAGACTTTTTCACGGAGGACATGAGGTCCGGATTCCGGAATGGGTCGGAATATATGAGGCTTGTTTCCAAGGACTATACGGAGACCGCCATCGACAAGAGTACGCTCACGGGGCCTCCGTCTACTGAAACCACCCCATATGTGCTTGACACCACCCTCATAGCCTATTCCCTTCAGACAAACGGCAGCAGGAGCCTCAAGAGAGGCGTGGAGTTTACGCTTTCATCGGCAAGGATTCCCGTGATAAACACGCGCGTGAACGTGAACGGGGCCTGGTTCCGCACAAGGTATATGAACTCGCAGCCTGAATGGGAAAGGCCTTCCGTGATGATTTCCGGGAAGCCCTACCCCTATATCGGCCTTTATGAGAAGAATGACAGCCGCCTTTATGACTCCTTCACAAGTTCCTTCCTCCTGGACACACAGGTGCCTTCCCTGGGGCTTATCTTCTCCACGTCCTTCCAGTGCACATGGTTCACCGCCCAGCAGTTTGAGGCCGATGATTCCACTCCCGTGGCCTATCTGGACAAGGACCTCAAGACGCATCCCTATACGGAAGAATCGGCCGCCGACGGCGTTCTGAGGCAGATGAAGAGGCAGTACTCACAGGCCCTTCTCAAATACACGGTGACGCCGTTCTCGATGAACGTGAACCTGAAGATTTCTAAGACGCTCTTCAAGGAAAAGGCCACCGCCGCCCTGTTTGTGAACCGGCTGTTTACCCTGGCCCCGGATTACAATATAGACGGAGTCCTGAAACGCCGCTCAAGCGTGCCTTACTTTGGTATGGAAATCAGTTTGAAGATATGAAAAAGGCGATTGTAATACTCCTGCTTGCCCTTACGGCATGTTCCGGAAAAGTTGAGCCTGAGCTCTTTTCCACGGTAGAGATAGTCCTCTCCACACCCGACGGCAGGGGCGTGAAATCCATGACCGTGGACCCTTCCCTTCCCGGCAACAAGTTCCTCAACCTGAACACCGGAATCAACTACCCTTACCCGGACTTCAAGGACGGAAAGGCCACCATAAAGGTGCAGAAGGGCGTCTATTCCATAGCATTTGACGGAAAGGCCGTGATGGAAGACGGATCGGCCCGTACTCTCCGCTCCTATTCCCATTCAGACCCCGTGAATGCCGTGAACCTCATTTCCGGCAGTGAGACCCTTACCCTTGATGTAATTTACCTGTTCTGATGAGCCTTCTTCTTGCCATACTTACAGTTGCCGTTGCCGATTCCCTTGGCTCCGGCAGCCCCTCCGAGGCTCTTTTCAGCCGCAGGGCGCCACACACCAGCGTGGAGGCCGGATGGAAGGGACGCTCCGAGACCGATCCCCTTATCCCGGAAGAAGGACGGGCGGATGGAGAAGGCGTGGTGGATATCCGCACCCTGGTAAGGCCAAGCGCCACCAGCGCAGTTTCCGGAAGCGTGCAGTACGCCAACGGATTCAAAAGCGGCGTGGTATGGAACAGTTCATCTGACTATTCCGTGGTTTTTCCTTATGTGATGGCCGATTCCCTGTCCGGTAACGTACGAAAGGAAACATATGCATTCACCGGAGGATATGCCTTCAGGAAAGGAGAGTGGAATTTTGGCGTCAGGGGTAGCTACAGGGCCCTTCATGAATGGAGGGAGGTGGACCCAAGACCCAGAAACATAGTCTCAGACCTTAAAGTGGACATTTCCTCCGGACGGCAGATTTCCCGGGATTATGTCCTGGATCTGAGCGCTTTCTACCGCAGGTACTCCCAGAGCAATTCCGTAGCGTACTTCAATCCGCGCGGGGCAAATTCGGCACAGTTCCACCTTACCGGCCTGGGGAGTTATTTCTACAGGTTTTCCGGAACCATCTCATCCTATCTTTCAACCAGATACTCCGGAAACGGCGCAGGGCTTTCCCTGACACTCTTCCCCCTTGGGGACAAAGGCTGGAAAGCCGCCCTGGAATACAGCTTCCTTGACAACGTCCATCACCTTCCCAACCTCAACGAAGCGCCTTATACAGAACTGGTTACCCATGACGTGCTTCTTGGAGCAGACTATTCCGGCGGCATCTGGAGCGCCGGCGGACGCCTGAATGCGGAGGTGAGGAGCGGCTTCGAGCAGGTGCTTGACAACGGAATTGCCGGGGCCTACAACAGCCTAATGCTTTTCCATATGTACTCCGGCATTTTCTATGAGGCATCGGCTCACGGAAATCTGCACGCCGGCCGATGGTTGTTCTCCGCCGAAACCGCATTCAGGGGCTTCCTGCAGCAGTATATGTACCCCGGGAGGAGTTTCTCCACTTCCGGACTCAGGCTTAACGCCGGGGCATCGTACACCCGCAGTGCCGGGGCCTGGCTGCTCAGGGCCGAAGCCGCGGCCACAGGTTATATCCCCATGAGCGCCAGTATGACAATCCCGGCAAAATACACGCTGGAGGCTCTTCAGGACTACCAGCGGTCAAGACTTATGAGAGTATCGGCCGCAGTGGCGGGGCTCTGCGCCTCCTTTGAAGCGGAAAGGCCCATCATGAAGAATATACGTGGCGTGGCGCGCGCCAGTGTCTGCTACGACACGCTGAACTCTGTATTTTATTCAATAACTATAGGTATTATATATGAAAAAAGTATTCCTTCTTTTAGCGGCAGCATCCTTTGCCGTTATGGCTTGCAACAAGCCCGTCTACGATGACAACACAGAAAAGAAACCGGAGGAGCCGGAGGAGAACACCGATCCCGCAACCCCCGAGAATCCGGAAACTCCCGAGGAAAAGACCGACATCCCCGCAGCCCCCAAGGCCGGAGAACTTGTGATTGAGGAAATCTACTATTCCGGAACGCTGATTCCCGGCGCGGAAAACGCCTCTGACGACCAGTATATCAAGCTCACCAACGTGTCTGACCATACAGTCTATGCAGACCGCGTGCTGTTTGTGATGAACTATATCATGGGAGACAAGACAGATGTGGGCGCTTATTATGAGTACCCCGAACTGGAAGACGGACTGGCCGTGAACGATATGTACCTCATCCCCGGAAAAGGCACGGACCACGCCGTAAAGCCTGGTGAGTCGGTTGTGCTTGCCCTTGCCGCACTGGATTACAAGGAGAGCCGCACTGAGGGCGAAGGCGAGGATGAGAAGACCGTCGAGGGCAACCCCGACGCCCTTGACCTTTCCGGTGCCGATTTTGAGTTCTACGACGAAAACGACTACTATCCGGACACCGACAACCCTGACGTGGAGAACCTTGAGATCTGGTTCAAGTCTTCGTTCACAATCACCACCCTTCATCACAGCGGCCTTCAGAGTTATGCAATCGTTCTTGTGCCGGAAGGTGAAACGGCGCAGAAGATTATGGCCGAGCGCCACTGGACCGGCACGTACTACTTCCACTTTGACGAGTACAACTTTGACTACGCCATTGATGACGACGACGTATGGGTAATCCCCGGTGAGTGGGTGCTTGACGCCGTCAACTGCAGCGCAGAAGACAGTTATTTCCGCAACCCCTGGGGCGCTGCTTTTGACGCAGGTTATGCCTGGACTGTGAAGGTGTACAACGACATCGCCCATTTTGGAAAGAGCGTACGCCGCAAGGTCATTGACGGCAAGCTTGCCGATACCAACAATTCCACCAATGACTTTGAGGCATCTGTTCCTTCCCTGAAGAAATAATTTGCTATCTTTGCAGAACAAAATGCAAGGATAAATGGCAGAATCTTTCTCTGAAATAGGAAAAATAGAGGCTATCGAGCAGCTCTATCGCCTCTCTGCATACAATCCCGTAAGCGGGCTCTCATATACCTCCAAGGGTGGAAGCGTAATCACCGCTTCACGGATGTACCTTGAAGGTGTGGATTTCAACCTGGTGTATTTCCCGCTGAAGCACCTGGGATACAAGTGCGTGGTGGGGGTCGTGGGAGAACTTTACGCTGCCCTCGCACGGCCAAAGCTTCTCAACGTGATCCTGGGGGTTTCGGCCAAACTGGACCTTCCGCAGGTGAAGGACCTTTGGATGGGAATTACGGTGGCGGCAAAGGAGCACGGCTTTGAAGCGGTGAACCTGGACCTTCAGCCTTCCCAGAACGGGCTGTACGTGAGCATAAGCGCCACCGGGGAAACTTCGGCCCTGACCGCAAAGCGCCGGATGGCCGCAAAGAGCAAGGACCTCATCTGCGTTTCCGGTGCCCTTGGGGCCGCTTTCCTTGGCCTGCAGGTGCTGGAGCGCGGCGCAAAGGAATTTACCGACAAAGGCACCCAGCCGGACATGAAGGAGTACAAGATGCTGGTTGGAGACTATCTTCGTCCGGAGCTGGAAGCATCTGTGGTAGAGAGGCTTGAGGATGCTGAAATCTACCCTTCCTACGGCTATTTCGTGACGCGGGGGCTGGCCGACGCCCTCAAGCGGCTCACGCGCGATTCCGGCCTTGGAGCAAAGGTCTATGCCGAAAAGATTCCCTTCGAGGGCGGCAGCTTCCAGCTGGGCAAAGAGCTGGACCTGGACCCTGTTTCGGCCGCAATGAACGGCGGAGACGACTTCCGCCTGCTGTTTGTGGTGCCCATCCTGCATCTGGAGAAGTTCCGGAGGGAGTTCCAGACATTTGACATCATCGGCCACCTTGCACAACCCGAAGCAGGCACGGTGCTTGTTACACCGGAAGGCGTTGAATTTCCTGTAAAAGCCCAGGGCTGGGCCGAAGAAACTGAATAGCGTATTGACTTTTTTTCTTATATTTACAGGCTGAAACTAATTAGTATTATCATAATTATGAAGAAAATCATCACCGTTATCGCCTTGTCAGTGGCCGTAGCTGCCTCTGCAAACGCACAGAGCCTTCTTGGCGGCCTCCTCGGCGGCTCAAACTCCACCCAGAACAACAACGCAACGCTGAACACCCTTGGCAACATCATCTCCGGCCTTGCAGGTACAGTTTACAGCGCACCCGTAAGCCTTGATGGCACCTACACCTACAACGGCGTAGCATGCTCAGCTTCAAGCTCAGAGGGCAACGTCCTCACAAACCTTGCCGGTACCGCTGTTACCGCAGGCATGGAATCCAAAGCCGACGAATACCTTGCAAAGGTTGGCATCAAGCCCGGTGCACTCAAATTCACCTTCAACGCTACGGACAACACCTTCGTGCTCAACTGCGGCCCTCTGGCCCTTCCCGGCACCTACAAGGTTGGTGAAGGCGAAAAGACTGTCACCCTTACCTTCGGCAAAACCATGAAGTTCCTGTCCATGACCGGTACCCTTGAGAGCAGCCTCAACGGCGCCAAGATGCTGTTCACCGCAGACAAGCTCCTGGACATGATGAAGAAGATCTCTTCCCAGCTTGGTGAGAAATCCAGCCAGATCAAGGCTATCGCCGGCCTCGCAGACGGCTACGACCAGTTCCGCATTGGCTTCAAGCTTGTGAAGTAATTTGTAGCGCGTGGAGATAACACGCTAACTATAAAGCATTTACACAAAAACGTCTACCTGAAATCGGGTAGACGTTTTTACGTAATAACTTGTGTTTCATCTGTTTAGCTCCACGGCGGGAGATTTCTCGACTCCGCCCTGCGGGCTTCGCTCGAAATGACAGAAAGGCACTTCGGTTTGACAGGGCTTCGCAGGAAATGACAGTATCCTACCGCACCACAACCTCGCCGCCTACAACGTCTACGTGCACGGTGGAGTCCTTTTTCACGGTGCCGTCAAGGATGGCCTTGGCAAGGAGGTTCACCAGCTCACGCTGCATGACGCGCTTCACAGGGCGGGCGCCGTATGCGGGGTCGTAGCCTTTCTCCACCATATGGTCTTCAAAGGCGGCGGTGAACTCTACGCTTATACCGCTGTCGGACAGGCGTTTACGGAGCTCCTCCTCCTGCAGGTGCAGGATGTCGCGGATATCGGCCTTGGTGAGAGGATCAAACATTATGATCTCATCTATACGGTTGAGGAATTCCGGCCGAACGGTCTGCTTGAGCACGTCCAGCACACGGGCGCTGCACTCGTCAAGCATCTGGCGGCGCTTTGTAAGTGCATCCATGTCAATGCCGTTCACCTCCGGAAGGCGCTCCATATAGCTCTGGATAATGTCCGCTCCGGCGTTGGAGGTCATGATGAGGATGGTGTTCTTGAAGTCCACTGTGCGGCCCTTGTTGTCCGTTAGCCGGCCGTCGTCAAGCACCTGCAGAAGCACGTTGAATACGTCCGGGTGGGCCTTCTCAATCTCGTCCAGAAGCACCACGGAGTAGGGTTTACGCCGAACTGCCTCCGTGAGCTGGCCGCCTTCATCGTAGCCAACGTATCCCGGAGGGGCGCCCACAAGACGGGACACGGTGTGACGCTCCTGGTACTCTGACATATCAATACGCGTCATCATGTTCTCGTCGTTGAACAGGAATTCGGCCAGGGCCTTTGCAAGCTCCGTCTTGCCTACACCGGTGGTACCCATAAATAGGAAGCTGCCGATAGGCCTTTTCTCGTTGGAAAGTCCGGCGCGGTTACGGCGCACGGCATCAGCCACGGCCTTGATGGCGGCGTCCTGGCCCACGACTCTCTTGTGGAGTTCGGCCTCCATCCTCAGGAGTTTCTCTTTCTCGGATTCCAGCATACGCTTCACGGGGATGCCGGTCCATTTGGCCACCACTTCTGCAATGTCTTCCGGCGTAACAGCCTCTGTGACAATGGGTTCCTTGATGGCTTCGGCCTTTTTGGTGAGCTCGTCTATGCGCTTCTGGGTTTCGGCTATTTTGCCGTAGCGAATTTCCGCCACCTTGGCATAGTCTCCTGCGCGCTCGGCGGCCTTTGCCTGGATGCTCAGCTCCTCAAGCTGCTGGCGGGCGGTCTGGAGCCCTTCCAGAATCTCTTTTTCGGAGTTCCAGCGCTTCATGAGGACGTCACGCTTGCCCTGAAGGTCCTTCAGTTCGGCCTCCAGTTTTTCCATTTTAGCCGATGTCCCCTCACGCTTAATAGCCTCACGCTCAATTTCTTTCTGCCTTATGGCCGAATTTAGTTCGTCAATGGGCTCCGGCACGGAATTCATCTCCAGGCGGAGCTTGGAAGCGGCCTCGTCCACAAGGTCGATGGCCTTGTCCGGGAGGAAACGGCTGGTGATGTACCGGTGACTCAGGTTCACTGCGGCAATTAGGGCGTCGTCCTCAATGCGAACCTTGTGGTGGTTCTCATAGCGCTCCTTAAGGCCCCTCAGGATGGCAATGGATTCGGCCGGGGAAGGCTCGTCCACCATCACCATCTGGAAACGGCGCTCCAGGGCTTTATCGGCCTCAAAGTACTTCTGGTACTCGTCCAGGGTAGTTGAGCCGATGGTCCTGAGTTCGCCACGGGCCAGCGCCGGCTTGAGGATGTTGGAGGCGTCCATTGCGCCGCTGGTCCGGCCTGCGCCAACCAGGGTGTGAATCTCATCGATGAACAGGATAATCTCACCGGCGCTGTCCACAACCTCCTTCACCACGCCCTTCAGGCGCTCTTCGAACTCGCCCTGATACTTTGCGCCGGCAATGAGGGCGCCCATGTCCAGGGAGTAGACTTTCTTGCTCTTAAGGTTTTCCGGCACCTGCCCGTTCACTATTTTCTGGGCGATGCCTTCAGATATTGCGGTCTTACCCACGCCCGGTTCACCAACCAGGATGGGGTTGTTCTTTGTCCTTCGGCTTAGGATCTGAAGCACACGGCGGATTTCGTCGTCACGGCCAATCACCGGGTCCAGTTTCCCCTGAGCCGCCCTCTCGTTGAGGTTTATTGCAAACCTCTGGAGGAATGAGGTGTTGTTGTTATTGTTCTGATCCATATTCTTTTTCTCCTTTTCTATGGACCAGTCTTCAATCTCCGTTCCGTTTGGGTTTTTCTGCCATTTTGGCAGTGCCGGTTCCGTCCCGGGACAAGGATTGTCCCCCGTGGAGCTAAACGGCTGAAACTCAGGGTATTATGCAAAAACGTCTACCTGGTTTCAGGTAGACGTTTTTGTGTATATAACTGATTACCAGCCACTTCCCTCCACGGGTTATTTCCTCAGGACCTCATAGTGCTCAATGCCGATGGCATGGAGGGCGCGGATGAACTCTGAGGTGACGGCTACCTGGAACTTCTTGGAGTAGAACTGGATGCGGTAGCGGGTGCCGGGGTCGAAGAGGTACAGCGTAAGGGGAATGTTGCCCTTGTGGTGCTTGATTACGTTCACAAGGTCCTTCCTGAACTTGTCCGTGAGCATGGGCGTGGTGATGTCCATGGAGAAGCCGCCAAGGAGGTCTTCGGCCACGTTGCCAAGAAGGGTCACTTTCTTTAGCTTGAACACGTATGGCGGGGCGGGTTTGCCCTGGGCCTTTTCTTCGGGTTTCATGAAGAATTTTTCGGTGATCTCGCCTTCCAGGAACAGCGTGGCCTTGGGCTGCATGTATTGCATGAAGGTTTCGTGGTCCTTGCCAAAGAGCGTAAGTTCAAACGAGCCGGAATAGTCTTCCAGGGTGGTGCGGGAGTACGGCTTGCCAGTTTTGGTGGTGAGCTGCTTGAAATCCGTCACGATGCCCGCAATGCTTACCTTTGCCGTCTGTTTCTTGGAGTCGCATTCGGCTATAAGGTCCTGGAGGTCATTTATTTTGCATGTAGCGAAGTTCTTTATCTCGAAGTCATAGCGGTCCAGGGGATGGGAACTCAGGTACATGCCCACAAGGTCTTTTTCCTTCTGGAGCTCTTCCATGATATCCACGTTGGGAACACCTTCCGGAAGGGCGGGAGGCTCCGGCTTCATCTCTTCCATGTCTCCGAAGAGCGATGCCCCTGACTGCACGGAATCCCTGTTGTAGAGGTCTCCGTAGCGGGTAAGCTGGTCTATGAAAAGGTCTCCGCCGTTTTTGCCGGGAAGGAAATACATGCCGCGGGGGTGGCCGAAACCATCCAGCGCGCCGGAGTTCACAAGGTTCTCGAAGCTCTTCCTGTTGATGCAGCCGCTCATGCGCTCCACAAAGTCGTAGACGCTTGAGAACAAGCCGTTTTCATCTCTTTCCTTCACTATGGCGTCCACTATGTTGCCGCCGAATCCCTTGATGGAACTGAGGGCAAAACGGACGTCTCCTTTGGCGTTTACCGTGAAGTGGCCGGAACTCTCGTTGACATCAGGGCCCAGGATCTTGATGCCGTGGCCTTTGCAGTCGTCCATGATTTTCACGGTTTCTTCCATGGACTTGGCGCAGTTGAGGCAGCTGGCAAAGAATTCGGACGGATAGTGGGCCTTGAGCCAACCGGTCTGGTAACTCACCCAGGCATAGCAGGTGGCGTGGGACTTGTTGAAGGCGTACTGGGCAAACTTCTCCCAGTCTTTCCAGATCTTATCCAGAACCTTCTCAGGGTGACCGTTGGCGGCGCCGCCTGTCATGAACTTGTCCTTGAGGGAGTTCAGGATGTCTATCTGCTTCTTACCCATGGCCTTGCGGAGTTTATCGGCCTCACCTTTAGTGAAGCCCGCAAGTTTCTGGGACAGAAGCATCACCTGCTCCTGATATACCGTGACGCCGTATGTGTCCTGGAGGAATTCCTCCATTTCAGGGAGGTCGTACTCTATCTTTTGCTCACCCTGTTTACGGGCCACGAAGTCCGGGATGTAGTCCATGGGGCCGGGCCGATAAAGGGCGTTCATTGCAATGAGGTCCTCGAAGCGCTCCGGCTTGAGCCTTTGAAGCCACTGCTTCATGCCGTCGGATTCGAACTGGAACACGGAGGTGGTATCCCCGCGGCCGTAGAGCTCCAGGGTGGCTTTGTCGTCGATGGGAATTGCCTCTATGTCAATGTCTTCACCGTGGTGCTCCTTGATGAGATCCAGGCAGTTGTGGATAATTTGAAGCGTGATGAGCCCCAGGAAGTCCATCTTGAGCATGCCAACGTCTTCAATGTAGTGGCCGTCATACTGCGACGTACGCACGTACAGCCCCGTTTCCTTATCCTGGGAAAGGGTTATGGGAAGATACTCCGTAAGGTCTCCGCGGCCGATGATAGTGGCGCAGGCGTGCATTCCAACCTGCCTCACGCAGCCCTCCAGGGCCTGGGCGTATTTGAGGACTTCCTTATTGATTTCCGGGCCGTTCTTGAGCTCTTCAATAAACTCAGGGACAAGGCGGTAGCAGTTCTTGAGGTTGATCTTGACATCAACATCCTCCATTCCCACCTGGTAGGTTTTCTTTACGCCGTCCACCTCTTTTTCCACAACCTTGAAGCCGGGTTTCAGCTGGTCCAGCTTAGGGTTGAAGGGGTATTCCTTCTCCTTTTTCTCTGAAAGGCGGTCAGGGACCATTTTGGTGAGGCGGTTGCTTTCATCAATGCTCACGTGGGAAATGCGCGCAACGTCCTTTATGGCACTTTTTGCGGCCATTGTGCCGAAGGTGATGACGCGGGACACATGGGAGGCCCCGTACTTGTCTTCAACGTACTGGTGGGCCTTTGTGAGGTCCTCAAAGTCTACGTCGATATCCGGCATGGATATACGGTCCGGGTTCAGGAAACGCTCGAACAGGAGCTGGTACTTGATGGGGTCCAGATTGGTTATCCTGAGGCAGTAGGCAACCACGGAACCTGCGGCGCTGCCACGGCCCGGGCCCACCATCGAGCCCATGGCGCGGGATGCGGCAATGTAGTCCTGGACTATGAGGAAATAGTCCGGGAAGCCCATTCGGCATATGGTTTTGAGCTCAAAGTCTATGCGCTCCGCCTGCTCCTTGGTGAGGGTTTCTCCGTAGCGCTCATGGGCGCCTTTGTATGTGAGGTGGCAAAGATAGGCCACGGAATGGCAGAAGCCGTCTCCGCGATAGGTGCCGTGTTTGTCGCAGCGGCCGGCGTCTATGATGTCCTTGTATTTTTCGAGGTAGGTGTCTATTTCGGCCATGAACGCAGGGTCGATGTCGAATACCGGCAGCACGGGGTCACGGTCTATGGAGTAGGACTCGATCTTTGAGGCTACCTCCAGCGTGTTAGAAATGGCCTCCGGGTGCTCCGGGAACAGCGCCAGCATTTCTTCCTCCGTCTTGATGTACTCCTGCTGGGTGTACCGCAGCCTCTGGGGGTCGTCCACGTAAGAGTTGGTGGTGAGGCAGATAAGGCGGTCGTGTACGGGGCCGTCCTCCTTCCTTACAAAGTGGGCGTCGTTGGTGGCAATCACCTTTATGCCGAATTTTTCGGCCAGCTTGAAGATTTCCTCCGTGTAGTAGCACTGCTGCTCATAAAGCTCATTGGAAAGGCCGGGAACCTCCGTCTTGTGCTTCATAACCTCCAGGTAGTAGTCCTCTCCAAACACCCTCTTGTGCCACTGGATGGCCTTTTCCACCCCGGCGGAGTCATGCGCCATTATAAGGCGCGGGATTTCTCCAGCCAGACATGCCGAAGAACAGATGAGCCCTTCATGGTATTTCTCCACAATCTCATGGCTCACGCGGGGCCTATAGTACATGCCGTTGATGTGGCCTTCGGAGACAATCTTCACCAGATTGAGATACCCCTGATAGTTCTTAGCCAGAAGAATTAGGTGGTAATAGCCCTTCTCCTTGAGCCTGTGGTCTCCTTTGGAAACATATATCTCACAGCCTATTATGGGCTTTACGTTGGGGTGCTTCTTTGCAAATTTGAAGAACTCCTTTACGCCGTACATGTTGCCGTGGTCCGTGATGGCAAGAGCCGGCATGCCAAGTTCATCGGCCCGGTTGAAGAGATTTTCTATGGAAGACTGCCCGTCCAGGATGGAGTACTGGGTGTGGACATGAAGGTGCACAAAACTCATAGGAACAAAGATAACCTTTTTCGGCCGATTCTCCGAAAAAAGTTATCAACATTCTACACGGAGCCAGCCTCGCCCGTGGAGGGAAGTGCTTGTAAATCAGCCGTATACACAAAAACGTCTACCCGAAACCAGGTAGACGTTTTTGCACAACACTCTGTAAGTGAGACGTTTAGCTCCACGGCGGGAGATTTCTCGACTCCGCCCTGCGGGCTTCGCTCGAAATGACAGAAGGCGAACTATTTTTCGGCCTTCTTCTTGGCGGCCATGGTGGCGTCGTACATGATGGGAGTACCAATCATGATGGAGGCGTAGGTACCGATGATGACACCAAGGCAAAGGGCGACGGCCAGACCGCGGATGCTTTCACCGCCGAAGATGGCGATTGCGAGCATCGGGAGGAGGGTGGAGATGGAAGTGTTGAGGGTACGTGTGAGGGTGGCGTTGAGAGCGGTGTTCACAGTGGTACGGAACTCTTCCTTGGGGTGCAGGCCCCTCTGCTCACGGATACGGTCGAAGATAACCACGTTATCGTTGATGGCGTAACCGATGATGGTAAGGATAGCCGCAATGAATGTCTGGTCTACGTCCAGGTTGAACGGCAGGATACCGTTGAACAGGGAGAAGAAGCCGATGACGATGAGGGCGGTGTGGGCCAGTGAGACAACGCCGCCGAGACCCCATGTCCAGCCCTTGAAGCGCAGTGCGATGTATACGAAGATAACAATCAGGGCAAGGAACACGGCGATGAATGCGCTGCGGGTGATGTCACGGGCGATGGTAGGACCAACCTTATCCGAGGAGATGATACCGTTGGGGTTCTCCAGGGTGGAGGTAAAGTCTGAGAGCTGAATTTCTTCGGCGTAGAAGCCCTTGAGGGCGTCGAAGAGGAGGGACTCGATTTCGGCGTCTACCTCTGTGGATTCGGAGTCGTTCTTGTACTGGGTGGTGATCTTCATCTGGGAGTCTCCACCGAACTGCTTCACCTCAACGGAGTACTGGTCAATGCCTTCGGCCTCTGCGGCAGCCTTGAAGACATCCTCAACGCTGGCACGGACGGCCTCTGCGGTGACGCTCTTGTCGAAGCGGACGACATAGGTGCGGCCGCCGGTGAAGTCTACGCCATAGCTGAAGCCCTTGAAGGCGATGGAAGCGATGGAGATGACGATGAGGGCGCCGGAAATGATGTAGGACCACTTCTTGAGGCCGATGAAGTCTACCTTAGTATTCTTGAGAATATTCTGGGTGAGCTTGTTGGAGAGGGATACGGTCTTGCCTGCCTTGATGCGGTCGTCGAAGATGAGACGGGTGATGAAGATGGAGGTAAGAACGGATGTTACGATACCGATGATGAGGGTGGTGGCGAAGCCCTGGACGGGACCGGAACCAAAGATGTAAAGGATGATACCGGTGAGGAGGGTTGTCACCTGGCCGTCGATGATGGCGCTGTAGGCGTTCTTGTAACCGTCATGGACTGCAAGAGAGAAGCCCTTGCCGGCGGCAAGCTCTTCCTTGATACGCTCATAGATGATAACGTTGGCGTCCACTGCCATACCCAGGGTAAGGACCAGACCGGCGATACCGGGCAGGGTAAGGACGGCGCCGAAGCTTACCAGCACGCCGAACAGGAGAAGGACGTTGCACAGCAGTGCGACATCTGCGATGAGACCTGCACCCTGGTAGAAGAATACCATGTAGATGAGCACAAGGCAGAAAGCGATGAGGAAGCTGATGAGACCGGCCTTGATGGATGCGCTACCGAGGGAAGGACCAACCACCTGCTCCTGGATGATGGAAGCGGGGGCGGGAAGCTTACCGGACTTGAGCACGTTTGCAAGGTCTTCGGCCTCCTGGACGTCGAAGTTGCCGGTGATTTCTGAGGAACCGCCGGTGATCTCCGTGTTCACGGTAGGATAGGAGTATACAAGGCCGTCGAGGACGATGGCTACCTGCTTGCCGATGTTGTCCTTGGTGAGGCGGGCCCACAGGGAGGCGCCTTCGGCGTTCATTGTCATGGAGACTGAAGGGGCGCCGTTGCCGCCGTTCTGGGCACCGTTGAAGTTGACGCGGGCGTCTGTGACTACGCCGCCGTCAAGGGGAGCCTTGCCGTCACGGGAGGTGGCCTTGATGGCTACGTACTCATAGAGGTTGGCGCCCTTCACAAGCTCTGTGGGCTTTACGGACCACATGCCGCGGAAGCCCTGGGGAAGGACATCCTGTGCCATTGCGAAGTACTGGTTGACGGTGGTGGTATCCACGCCGGCTGCGAAACCGAGGCAGGCGTTGTTCCAACCTGAAGGGGAGAACACCTGGAACAGGGGATTTGCAACCACGGTGCTGTCGGAGAGGTTTCCGAGGATTTCGGCCACGCGGGCGTCTACGGCATAGAGGTCTACCTCATTGCCCTGGAAGGTGGGCCAGAACTCAAGGGATGCGGTGCCCTGGAGGAGCTTACGCACACGCTCGGGGTCCTTGACACCGGGGAGTTCGATGAGGATTTTGCCGGAGTTGCCAACCTGCTGGATGTTGGGCTGGGTTACGCCGAAGCGGTCTATACGGTTACGGAGCACGTTGAAGGAGTTGTCAACGGCGCTCTTGGCCTCTGCGCGGATGACGCTGACGACCTGAGCGTTGGTGGCGTCGTTGGCAATCTTGTCGCGGAGCTCATAGGTGGCGAAGATTTCGGCCAGACGGCGGCCGGGGGCTACCTGCTCCCAGGCATCTGCGAACAGGCCGATGAAGTCTGCGCTGGAGTTGACGTTGCCGGCCTTGGCCTTTGCGAGAGCTGCCACGAAATCGGGGTCCGAGCTGTTGCCGGAGAGGGCCTTCACAAGGTCTTCCAGCTGAACCTGCAGCATGACGTTCATACCGCCCTTGAGGTCCAGACCCAGGTTGATTTCCTTTTCCTTGGTGCTCTTGTAGGTGTAACCGAGGAATACTTTTTCATTGGAGATAGAGTCTATATAGGCTCTGTTCCTGATGTTTGCCACAGAGTCGGCCACGTATTCGCGGACCTCTGCGGGAGTGTTGTTTGACTCAACGAAAAGCTGCGCCTGCTCCTGGGCATACTTGGCGGCCTTGTTTTCCTGGATGCGGGTGACCGCGGTGAAGGAAAGCTGCCAGATGCTGGCAATTGCAAGCATAATCGCTACAAATCTGATCCAACCTTTGCTTTGCATTGTTTTTTATGTTTTAGTTTATATTTTGGCATATTTGTTGGCGTCAATAGACACCACGGCAAAATAGGTTGCAAATTTACGATTTTTTTCTGAATTATCAGCTTTCTCACAACTATTTCTTAATTTTGCAGGCTACATTTGAATGACGTTAAGGAGAATCGGCATATCTGTCCTACTTTTAACCGCAGGCTTTAGCCTGTGGGGGCAGAGTTTTTCCCGTGCCGATTCCCTAATGAGGGAGTGCCGTTTTGACGAGGCGCTGAGGGCTTATGTGGCCGCCAGGGACGACGCCGGGGCAGACCGGGCGCAATATGCCCTTGGCCTTGCCGAATTCTGCGCGGAGCCCCACGTGATTGCCCGCAAACGATTCTCCCGCAGGGACTTTTTCCTCTATTATCCGCTTGAGCCGAAGGCCTGGAGAAACGGCACCGCAGGGCTTGCTTACGTGCCCAACGGCAGCAGGGAGGCGTATTTCAGCGCACCGGACAAAGCGGGAAGCCCCAGCATATTTGTGTCACGGGACCAAGACTCGCTCTGGAGCGCCCCTCAACTGCTGGGAGAGACTTTCCTGAGTACCGGCAGCGAGGTTTTTCCAATGCTTGGCAAGGACGGAAAGACGCTGTATTTCGCTTCTGACGGGCTTGCGGGAATGGGCGGCTTTGACATTTTCTCTTCCACTTGGGACGCGGAGGCGGGCCGATGGGGAGACCCCGTGAACATGGGCTTCCCGTTCAACTCCCCCGCCGACGACTATCTCATGGCCGATTCGGCCGACGGCGAATACACGCTTTTCGCATCCGGCAGGGACTGCTCCCCGGACAGCGTGACCGTGTATGTGCTTACCTACGAAAAGAGTTTCACCAGGCGGGCGGTGCGGGAGGCATCGGCCCTGAAAAAACTTATGGAACTGGCGCCGGAGGCGGATCCCACGCGCATTGACAACGACGCCGCGGTGGAGGGCTTCACAACGGGCAATGCCACCACGCAGCGCTATATGCAGAAGATGGAGGAATCCCGCGCGCTGATGGACTCCATAAGCCGCCACATGATGCCTGGAGATACGCTCCTCAACGTATTCAGGGCGCGGCTGGCGCTGGTTTCGGCCGAACTCAGGGAGGTGGAGATGAGCTTCCTGATGAACGGCGCCGTGGAAGCCGCAGAGGACAGGGTGGTGGCGGGGGCCGAACTTGGATACACCTTTGCAAAAGGGTCTTTGGGGCCGGATTTCAAACCTCGTTTTGCATCCGGCGAGGCTGCCCAGTCTTTCCGCATTGCCCCCGTGGGACGGTTTGCCCAGGACAACACCCTGCCGCCGGGGCTGGTGTACCAGATAATGCTGTTCGACTCCCCCGTCCATGCCTCGCTGGAGGACATAAAGGGGCTTTCGCCGGTGTATGAGCGGCTGGGCGTGAACCTCAGGTACACGTATCTTGTGGGCCTGTTTTCGTCTTACAACGACGCCCTTGAGTACCTGAATGTCGTGCGTGTCCTTGGCTTCCCGGCGGCCAGGATTGTGGCCTGGCAGGACGGCCGGGCGGTGCCGGCAAGGCCGTAAGTCTATTCCTGCAGTTTGAAGCTGATGCGGGAGCGGATGTCCATGGGGACCTGCCGGGCGTCTACATACTGCCACTCGTCTATCATGTAGCCGCCGTGCCGTTCAATGTTTTTCTCGATGGCGTCCTTGAGGTCCAGTTTATAGATGAGGTCTTCGGCCGACTTGAACCAGTATTCACGGCTATTTGGCAGGATGACGGTGAGGGTGTCCTGGCAGAGGTTGCACTGGGAAAATCCTTCTTCCAGGCGGTCCAGGGGCACGGTGAGTTCCATGGGGTCGTGCTCTTCGGTGGTATCGGCACTCACCATGTCTTCCTCTATCTCCTGTTCCGCTTCTTCGCCGAAGATGTCGGGGTCGTCGTATTCCTCGAAGCCGCCAGGGTCCTCTGCGCCGATTGACTCCAACTCCTCCGAGGTGGGTTCACGGACAAGGCCCATGGTGCCGGCGGTGAGCATCCGGATGAACATGAAGATGCGCTGGAGGCCCTTCATAGGCATGAGACGGTAGGTTTTGTCATCTTCCAGGGCAAAGGCCACGGTGCCGCGGATTTCCTGCCCGTGGCCATAGATGATGGTTGCGGCCATGTTGTCAGGGAGGTCCTTCATGTAGCCGTCCTTGTCTACCAGCATGGCAACGTGGACGCCTTCCTTGTCCCAGCCCAGAGCCTTTGTGATGCGGGTGAGGACGGGCGAAAAATGAACGATGTCAAAGCCGTCGGCATCTATCTGGGAGGCAAGGCTTTCCAAGTCCAGTTTATTGGCCCCCTCAACGTCCATGGCATAGTAGAAGCCGCGGGGGTACACGGACAACACGCCAAGGCTGTCTTTGGAGTCTTCTTCTTCCGGATTCTCAGCCACGTACTCCTTTAGCCACAGGGTTTCTATCTCTATTTGGTGCTTTGGAAGGGCCTCGGCTACGTAGGCGCCGGCAACTTTTTCAAGCGTGAATTTCTCCCGGTCGCCAAGGCGGAGGGCCTGCAGGCAGGTTTTGGCTATCTCCGAGACCGACGCCATGTCTAACTCGTGAAGGATGACGGCCTTGAGCCAAAGGCTGTTGTGTTCTCCCATCTCCGCGCCCCGGGTAAGGGGAACGAGGGCTGCTTCAGGGTCTTCCGGGAAGCCGAGGTAGCCGAAGTACAGCATCATACCCTTGAGGTAACAGGCAAAGCGGTCGTAGCGGGAGATGGCGTAGTCCAGGCCTTCGGCAAGGTCTTTGTGAAGGGCCTCCTGCTCTTTTTCAGGGAGCTTCAGGAAATCCTCCTGCTCCATGAAGGCCTTGAAGCGGCGGCAGTTGACGGCGCCGTTCCGGGCTCCTTCGTCGGCAATTTCGAAGGCCTTGGCCCAGTCTCCGGACAGCCTGTATATGTTGGCCAGGCCGAAATAAGCCTCCGGATCTTCGCGCCCGATGGCAATCCTGTAGGTTTTTTCGGCCTCTGCGGGGTCTGTGTCTTCAAGGGCCTCACCCAGGAGGTTGTAGTAGATGGTGTCGCTGCCGGGGTTCTTTTCAAGGTGTTTTTGGAGGATGTCGGCCACCATTGCGGGGTTCTTGGAATAGCCGTAATCTCCGTAGATGGTGTTTAGAAGGGCATTGTACTGGGCTAATTCGCTTCCGGCATTATATGCGGCTTCCATTAGCTTGGCGTGCTTCCAAGGCATAGCCTCGTCCTCCTTGGTGAGGCCGTCGTGGTACATCTGGGCAAGGGCGGCGTTGGCATCCTGCACGCCCTGGGACCCGGCCCACGTGAGGAGGGTTTCCGCCTCTTGGAGACTGTTTTCGCCGGGATTCACCTGCGACAGCCATCGGCCATAACCGTAGGCGGCGTAGGGGTTGGTGCTGCTGTTCTCCCTGAGTTTTTCCACCATCTCAGGTGAAATGCTCAGCGTGCGCCAGCGCGTAAGGAAATGCTGGAGGAAACTGCGGTCGGGGGTGATGTCAAAGGTTGTGGTTAGCATGGCTGAAATGTATTTTTAAACCGCCCCAGGCAAGGAGGCACTGGGCGGAGACATAGGTTACCATTACAAGGAACTCGAGCGTGGTGCTTGCACCGCCAAACTGCTGGACGGCGATGAGGCTGTCGGAGAAGGCAAAGAGAACGGCGCCAACGGTGATGATTACCCAAGGGGCTTTATTCTTTTCACGAAGAACCCCGGCAAGGCCGCTCCAGATAAGGAACATGAGCATCATTCCGTAAACTGCAAACGGCACCAGGAATGTTCCCTTTACGCCGATTGCCGCCAGGAGCCCGGCCACGGCAAGCGCCATGACAATGACGGCAATAACCCACTGGACCGGTTTAAGTCCATTCCAACTGCGTCCGCCGAAATTGATGCAGTAGAAGACATGCCCCACAAGGAAGCATACAAGGCCGATTGCGAAAGCAATTAAATCGCTGGAAATGAGAAATATGTCTCCGGCGCAGCCAAGAAGCTGGGCAATGACAAGGAGGCGTACGGTACGGCTTTCCATTCCGCCGGCGGCGGCTACTGTTGTAAGGGCGATAAGCGGCAGCAAGGCAGGTTTAACCATAGCGGCCACAGGGGCGTTTCCCGTTGCGCGGGCTACAAAGTTCACAAGGGCCGCAATGACTAATGCTACGGCGGGGATAATCCAGGATTTTTTCATGACAGGTTAAATTTTCGCATAAACTTACAAATAATTTTTCAAAAACTTGTGCTTTGTGGAAAAATTCGTATCTTTGCAGTCCCGTCCGCCGTGACGGAGTTTCAAACGCTTTAAGCCCGGAGGGGTGGGTGAGTGGCTGAAACCAGCAGTTTGCTAAACTGCCGTACGGGTTATTCTGTACCA